>WPCK01221474.1_pt1 | contig 11071 bp, 7 predicted proteins | sample 5399851 | NCBI WGS metagenome assembly WPCK01 (sample SAMN12869471, study PRJNA574797) | sludge metagenome | isolation source: wastewater treatment of pH11 | place: China:Beijing | collected 2019-05-20
CTGGTGACGCGTCTGCAGGCCGATCAGGTCGACCCACTGCGGCAGGCCTACCCCGCACTTTGCTACCATCCCCTGGCCCGCACGCTGCGGACCGCGGAAACCCCTCGTTGCGATTTCAGTACCCCAGGTGCCCGCGTAGCGGTGATCGCAGCGGGAACCGCGGACCTGCCCGTGGCCGAAGAGGCCACTGAAACTCTGCGCTGGATGGGGGTCGAACCCCTGCGAATCATCGATGTCGGGGTCGCCGGTCCGCAGCGGCTCCGGCAGCACCTGCCGGAGATCCGCCAGGCAAATGCCATCGTCGTGGTCGCCGGTATGGAAGGGGCGCTCCCCAGCGTTGTTGGCGGCCACGTCGCGTGCCCAGTGTTCGCCGTCCCCACCAGCGTCGGATACGGAGCTAGCTTTGGTGGTGTCGCCGCACTGCTGGGCATGCTGAATTCCTGTGCTGCCAATGTGGCCGTCTGCAACATCGACGCAGGGTTCAAAGGAGGTTACCTGGCGGGTTTGATCGCGCGAGGTTCCCACACGACAAGTCTGCCGCGGGACGAGGAAGATGCCGGGCCTGCAAGCTGCTGTTGTTGAGGGGCCCGGCAGTTGCTAATCTCCGCCACCCTCCGGAATCGAGAGGGGCGTCGAGAACACTGGGCAAGGAGGCCAAGTCCCATGGGGCAGCGTCGTGGAAGATCATATCGCATTCTGGTGACGGGCGGCGCCGGCACCGTGGGGGCCGGACTGGTCACCGAACTGCAAAGCCGCGGACATCATGTCTGTTCCTGCGACAGGACTCATCGCGCCGACGAAGTCGGGTTCTCCCTGCGGACCGACGTGCAGTCGCCCACCTATGCGCGCTGCGAAATCGGCGAATTCCGCCAGGTGGCCCGTGTATTCGATTCCTTGGGACCCTTTGATTATGTCTATCACTGCGCCGCCGAATTCGGCCGATGGAACGGGGAAGACTTCTACGAGTCGCTCTGGCGAACCAACGCCGTTGGCACCAAACACATCATTCGCCAGCAGGAAGAGCGGCGATTCGGCCTGATCCATTTCTCCTCCTCCGAAGTCTATGGCGACTGGCCCAACGTCATGATGGAATCGGTGATGGACGAATACGAAGTCAAGCAGATGAATGACTACGCCATGAGCAAGTGGGTCAACGAGATGCAGATCCGCAATTCGGCCATTCACTATGGGACCGAATCGGTCGTCGTGCGACTGTTTAACACCTACGGTCCCGGCGAGTATTACAGCCCCTACCGCTCCGTGAATTGCCGCTTCCTGTATTGCGCGCTGCGAGGTCTGCCTTGGACCGTCTTCCGAGGACATTCCCGCACCAGTACCTACCTGGCCGACACCGTCCGCACGCTGGCAAACATTGTGGACAACTTCCGGCCGGGCGAAACGTACAACATTGGGGGAGACCAGCATCACAGTATCGAAGAACTTTCGGACACGATCCTGCGGGTGACGGGCGCCGATCCGTCCCTGGTGGATTATCGCGATGCGGAGATCCTGACGACGCGGCACAAAGTCGTGGACACCACGAAATCGTCGCGCGATCTGGACCACCGCAATTCGTACTCCCTGGAAGAGGGACTGCGGCTGACGTCCGACTGGATGCGGAGGGTCTACGATATTCCGTCTCGTGTCCGGCTGCGGCGGGCCGCCTGAGAGGCGATTCGAGGACCTCAAGACCCCCTCACCCTGCCCTCTCCCCCGAGGACGGGGGAGAGGGTACGAACCGAGTGTGCGGAAAGGCCCTCAGGGACCCCAGGGAAAGGGGCCCTTGAGAAAGGGGCCCTTGAGAAAGGGTCCCTGGGGGGCAGCGCCCCCAGGCCCAGCCGCTGACGGGCTGCAGACCACGGACCCATGGTGAGCACGCGAACACCTCGGTGCGGACGCGTGACGCCAACCCGACAGGATTTGACGTGCGGGTCATCGCCAGTTACCTCCGGTTAGCCACCACGTTTCTGCTGGGAGTCGCCCTCGTACGGCTGCTGATCCTCCTGGGAGACGAGGTCTATGGCCTGATCGTGCTGCTGGGCGCCGGCGTGGGGCTGGCGCTGATTGTCCGCGAGGTAGCGCAGACGAGCCTCGTGCCGTGCCTGGGCGCGGCCTGGCATCGCGGTCCCCTCCCTTTTCGGCAGACGTACCACAGCGCTCAGATGATTGCCCTGGTGGGATCGGCCGTCAGTCTGCTCTGCTTCGCCGTGCTGGCCCTGCAAGTGCAATGGCTGAACATGCCGCCGGAACTGGCCCCCGCGGCCCGTTGGTTTCTCTTCTTCAAGGCGATCCAGGTCGGCGTCAGTGTGGCCTTGGCCCCCGTCTGTACCATGAACCTGGTCTGCGAACGAATGGTCTTTTACAACCTGGTTGTCCTGCTGGAGCGGGCGAGCGAAGTCGTGGCGGCCACTGCCGTCTGGCTGATCTTGGGGAGCGGCAAGTCCACCTCCGCGGTCTTCGCCTACGCTGCCACGTCGTCTTGCCTGACGATCCTGGTCTTATCGAGCGCGGCGTTGCTGACCTGCCTCCGCGATCCCAGGTTGCGCCCTGGGATCAAGTACTGCGTGCGAGAGGATGTGGTCTGGATCCTGAAGTCCTCGACGGCGGTCGCGATCCTCTTCCTCTCGTTCAGCTTGTATATCCGGTTTGACACCTTTGTGATGAACCACTACTTCGCACTGGCGGGCAGCCTGGCATTTGGCACGGCCGTGCAGCTGACGGGCTACGTTCGCATCATGACCAATGGCGTCGTGGTGGGACTGGACGCCATATCGGCCCGGGTGACGGCCACGCGTTCCAGCGAGGCGACACGGGGCTTGCTGGAACGAACCACGCGATTGCAAGCCCTGATCGTGCTCCCCTTGTCCGTCTTGTTTCTGGTCTTTGCAGAGGAGTTCGCCCAACTCTTCCTCGGATCCAACTTGCGCGCGGGGCAGCAGGCCATTGACTTTGTGGCGGCCTTGACGCGCTGGTTGATCGTGGGGACGGCGGCCCGCAGCCTGACCGAAGGATGGATTCAAGTCCTGATCGGGGCGGGCAAGATTCCCAGGGCCGTCGGGATCCTCTTTCTCGGTGCCTGCGTCAACCTCGTGCTGGTGGCGCTGGTCACACCGCACTTGCCCGCATCCTTGGGCCGGTATGCACCCGCTGCCTTGTATGCCCTGCTGATGGGGGCCGTGAACTTCATCGGCCTGCCGCGAATCGTGGCAAAGTTCTGCGGCACCTCGGCATGGACGATCGTAACGCCCGTCCTCAGGCCCGGCCTGCTAACCTGCCTCTGCGCGGTCTGGCTGGCCCCCTTGGTGAACCATCCCGAGCGCTGGACCGGATGGAGTCCTCTGCTGCTGGCCGGGGCCTTCTTGGGCAGTTACGCCCTGTTGGCGTACGTGCTGGTCCTGCGTGCGGACGAGCGGGTTCGAATGATGGGTCTGGCGACTCCCATCCTGCGACTGGCCCGCCGTCAGCCGGCCGAGGTCCGCTACCGCTCGGCCGCATAGTCGCCATGCGAACGACGCGGTTGCCATGACCGCCCCCTGCCGCTCCGGGGGCGCTGGGCGATCACTCTTCCTCCACCGTCTTCTTGGCCTTGGCGACGATCGCTTGCTGGACGTTGGGGGGCACGACGTCGTAGTTACTGAATTCCATGGTGTAGCTCCCCTGCCCTCCCGTCATGCTGGAAAGGGTGCGGGCGTAGGTCATGACCTCGGATAAGGGACACTTGGCCTCGACCGTAGTCATTCCGCCGCCGGCTGAGTGCATTCCCAGCATCTGGCCGCGACGACCCGACAAGTCACTGCTCACGTCCCCTACAAAGTCCGCCGGCACGGTGATGTGCAAGGTGACAATGGGTTCCAACAGCGACGGGCGCGCTTGCTTAAAGACTTCCGCAAACGCGCGGCTGCCGGCAATACGGAAGGCCGTTTCATTCGAATCGACGGGGTGGTCCTTGCCAAAATGGACTTCCACGCACACGTTCTGAACGGGGAAACCGGCCAGGACACCCTGGCGAATGCGCTCCAAGAATCCCTTTTCGATGGCCGGCATGAAATTCCCGGGTATGGTCCCTCCCACCACGGAGTCCAGCCAGAGGAACTGGTGCTCGGGATGGAAGTGTTTGGCCTTCAGCTGAGGAAAACGCTCCTTGGTGGCATAGACCTCGGGATCGCTCCCTTCCGGGAAGGGGTACATCCGAATGTGGACTTCGCCAAACTGTCCGGCGCCACCCGACTGTTTCTTATGACGATAACTGCCGTCCGCGTTTCCTTGGATCGTCTCGCGATAGGGTACCTTGGGTTCCTTCGTTTCGACTTCCACCTTGTCTCGGCGTTTCAGGCGTTCTCGCAGCAAGGTCAGGTGCAGTTCGCTCATTCCCGTCAGGACCATTTCCTTGGTCTCGGCATCGTGATCGAGATGAACGGTGGGGTCCTCTTCCACGAGCTTGTGCAAGGCACCCGAAAGCTTCGCTTCGTCCCCGCGGTTTTTGGGGCTGACGGCGAGTCCGACCATGGGACGTGGAAAGATCAGCGGCGGCAAGATGAGTTCCCCCAGCACCGTGCCCGTATGCAGGTCCTCGGCCTTGGCGATCGCCACCAGTTCCCCGGCGCTGGCAGATTCGATCGGCTTCGTTTCACCAGCCTGTACGGCGAGCAACTGGGTGATCTTTACCCCCTTGCGGCTGGACGACGCGGGGACGACAGCGTCCTTCTTGAGCGTGCCGGAATAGATGCGGACGAAGTTCAGCTTTTGGACGAATGGGTCGATGCGAGTGCGAAAGACCTGGGCCACCAGAGGGCCTGCAGGGTCCGGCTGGATCTCGACTTCCTGCCCCTGCTTGTCCTTGGCCTTGCGGGGCAAGGCCGCCGGGGATGGGGCACTGGACGTCAAGAACGAGATGAACTCGTCCACTCCATGACCGGCTTTCGTTGACAAGAACAAGATCGGGGTGAGCGTCTGATTGACGATCGCCTGCGACATGAGCTCTTTCAACTGCTCCAAGGGGGGGACTTCCCCTTCCAGGTACTTTTCCATGAGGGAGTCGTCGACCTCCACGATCGATTCAATCAACGATTCGTGGATGGCCTGCGGATCCACCACGGCGTCCGAGGTATCGCTGGGGACTTCCAGGGTGCTGACGACGCCGCGAAAACCATGGCCATGCCCCAGGGGAACGTTGATGGGTACGCAATTCGTGCCGAAGACTTCCTTGATAAGGCCGAGCACCTTGGGAACATCGATGTTCTCGGTGTCCATCTTGGTGATCACGATGGCACGGCCCAATCCTGCCGCCTTGGCCTCTTGCCAGACCTTTCGTGTGTTCACCTTGATGCCACTGTGGGCGTCGATGGCAATCACTGCCAGTTCGACCGCGCGCAGGGCCCCAATCGTCTGGCCGACCAATTCCGGATAGCCCGGGCAGTCGATCAGGTTCACTGCTTTGCCATCGTGCTGGAAGTGCGTGACCGCGGCTTCAATCGAATACTTATGATGCTTTTCTTCCTCGTCGATGTCGCAGATACTCGTACCCGCATCGACACTGGGATTGGCGTTGACGGCTCCGGTCTTGACCAGGATCTGGTCCACCAGCGTGGTCTTTCCGGAAGAACCGTGCCCGACGATGGCCACGTTGCGAATGTTCTGTGGGCTGACTGTCATAGGTGTACTTTCTGAAGCGACGAATGCGGAGGCCGCGTGGGGCTGCCTCCCTCCCATGGGTTGTTCGTCAAGTTCTGGCGGCCTGATTCTCCTCTGCGGCTCGCAGGCATGCTTCCAAGGTCAGTTGACCCTCGTAGAGCGCCCGGCCGATGATGACTCCGTCCACTCCGATCGCCGCCAGGCGCTGAATATCCGAGACACTCGCGACGCCCCCAGAGGCGATCACGGGTACGTCCACCGCCTCCCGCATTTCCTGAATGGCCGTCATGCCGGGTCCTTGCAGCATGCCGTCGGCACGGATATCGGTGAAGATGATGGCCGCGATGGGCAAGGCCGCCATGGTTCGTGCCAGGTCCACGGCCCGCAGCGAGGTTGTTTCCAGCCAGCCGGAAGTTGCCACGACCCCATCCCGGGCATCGATGCCAATGGCGATCCGCTGAGGAAATGCGGTGATTGCCTGCGAAACCCAAGGCGAACCGGAGGCGGCGGCCGTGCCGACCACGACACGGTCGACACCCGCGGCGAGGGCCCGCTCGACGGTATCCCGATCCCGCAGGCCGCCTCCCAGCTGTACCACGACGGGGACCTCCTTCGCGATCCGCGAAACCGCGCCGAAGTTGACCGAACGCCCGTCGCGGGCGCCGTCCAGATCGACCACATGCAACCGCGTGGCACCTTGGCGATGCCAATGGTGAGCGGCCTCGACCGGGTCGTGCGGAAAGACTATTTCGCGAGCGAAATCCCCCTGTTGCAATCGGACGCACCTGCCGAGTCGCACATCGATCGCGGGCCAGATTTGCATGTTGCCAGCGGCTGTCCACCGCAACGGGCGTGAAGGTCCTGGGAAACCCTGGAGTATGCCAGAGGGTCCCCAGCCCCGCAAGGATGGGTTTATTTCGCAATGCGGTAGACGGCAGACCGCGTTCGCAGGATCAGCGAATCGCCCCACACGGCAGGTGACGCCATGAACCCGTCCTCAAGCCGGTTCGTGGCCAACAGCTCGAATTCGCGCGACGCCCGAAACACGGGGACCCGTCCATCCCTGCTGAAACAGTAGATCCGGTCCTGCGCAAAAAGGGGCGACGCATCGTATTCGCCACCTACACGCTCGCTCCAGAGAAACTCACCCGTCGCAGCCTGCAGACATGACGCCACGCCACTGTCGGACACCATGTATAGCAAGTCGTCCGACAGGATCAACGAAGGCCTCTTGGGGACTCCCTTGGTACTGTCCCAGACGATCCCCTCTCGGGTAATGTCTCCCGTACCCTCCGGTCGAATGGCGGTCAAGCGTCCCATCCCATTGGTGACGAAGACGAGCCCAACGCCATACACGGGGCGCGCAGCGGCATTCATGCCATCGTGGTAGACGGTCCACAGCACCTCCCCGGTCTCGGGATCCAGCGCCTCCGTGGCCACGGCTGCGGGTGCAATCAACTGGCGCCGGCCCTGGTGCTCAATCAGGACCGGTGTGCAATAGGCCTTCTTCAGGTCCCCGTCGTCGGTGCCGTAATCGATCAGGCGATCGGTCCGCCAAAGTGTTCGACCACTCGCCTTGTCCAAGGCGACTACGTACTGCTGATCATAGCCGTCGAAGGGAATCACCAGCCGGTCGCCCACCAGAATCGGTGAGCTTCCCGGTCCCCGATGATGATTGCACTCCAGGTCCTGCCTCGTCCACAGCACCTGAAATGTCCGCGTGTCCACGCAGGCCGTGCCATGGGCACCGAAACTGACATAAATATGTCGGTCGTCGAGGACGGGCGTGGGCGAGGCAAAACTGTTGTATTCGATGCAATACTGAGGATGGGCAATCTCGAACAGCAGCAGATCTTTCAGCACCTCACCCGACTGGGCGGCGAGACATACCACGGACAACCGATGTCCTTCGGGGTCGGCGTTCGAGAGCCACACCTGGTCCCCCAAGACGACGGGGGATGACCAGGCCTTGCCGGGCAAGGGCCGCTTCCAGGCCACGTTCTCCGATTCGCTGAAGGTCACGGGGACTTTCGCCGACGTCTGGCCGTCCCCCGCCGGTCCACGAAATTCGGGCCAGTTCTCGCCCAGGGCTGAACTTGCCGCCAACCCGATCAGTAACGGAAGGATCGCCCGTTTGCAGTACATTTCCGTTCCTCAGGCGGCCGAGTCGCTGCGGGACTCGGATGGAACTTCGACTCGCTCGCACGGCGACTCGTCAACCCGTACGCCTTGGATTCTGGCATCGGCCGAGGTAATTGGCGAGCCCCCATGATAAGATGAGCCCCTTCGCCACACTTCCTCGGAATACCGGCCCGCCAGTAGGCTGAGTACGACCGCGGCGGATGTATTGAGGTGCACGCTGTGTCGCATGTGCTCGCACTCGATGCCGGAACCACGAGTTGCCGGGCGATCGTCTTCGACCATCAGGGGCTGATTGCCGCCGTCGCTCAACGCGAGTTCCCGCAGTATTTTCCGCAGCCCGGCTGGGTCGAGCATGATGCCGTGGAGATATGGAACACCCAGGCGGAAGTCGCCGTCGAAGCGCTTGCCCGCGCCCACGTGACGGCAGATCGCGTGATGGCCTTGGGGATCACCAACCAGCGGGAAACGGTCGTGCTGTGGGACCGCAGGACCGGCGTGCCCGTCTCCCGCGCGATCGTCTGGCAGGACCGACGAACGGCAGCCTACTGCCAGCAGCTCAAGGAGGATGGGTGCGAGGCCATGATTCAAGAGCGGACTGGGCTGCTGCTGGATGCCTATTTCTCCGGCAGCAAGGTCGCTTGGATTCTGGAACATGTACCTGGCGCTCGCGCACGAGTCCAGGCCGGGGAACTTTGTCTGGGCACCATCGATTCCTGGTTGGCATGGAACCTGACGGGAGGTGCGGTCCACGTCACCGACCCCAGCAACGCATCCCGCACGATGTTGTTCAATATCCACACCGGCGCATGGGATCCGGAGCTCCTGCAGCGCTTCAATATCCCGGCCAGCCTTTTGCCCGAGGTTCGATCCTCGAGCGAAGTGGTGGGACGCGTGACGGCCGGTCCGACCGAACTGAGGGGTATTCCCCTGGCCGGTGTGATGGGAGATCAGCAGGCGGCCCTGTTCGGTCAGCTCTGCCTGCAACCTGGCCAAATCAAGACGACCTACGGCACGGGCTGCTTCATGCTTCAATGCACGGGGGCTCGACCGGTCACGTCCCATCAGCGCCTCTTAACGACCGTCGCGGGCCGGTTCGGTGGTGAATTGACCTACGCCCTGGAGGGAAGTGTATTCATGGGTGGAGCCGTCGTGCAGTGGCTGCGCGACGGCCTGGGACTGATCGCCACGTCCGCGGAAGTCTCGGCCCTCGCGAGCTCCGTGCCGGACGCAGGAGGAGTCTGCCTGGTTCCCGCTTTTGCCGGACTCGGTGCACCCTACTGGGACCCGCACGCACGGGGTCTGCTGATCGGACTGACACGCGGAACCACCAAGGCCCACGTCGCCCGCGCCGCGCTCGAGTCCATCGCCTATCAGGTAGCGGACTTGCTCGATGCCATGCGGGCGGATTCCGGACTGACGCTGACCGAGATGCGGGTGGACGGAGGGGCTGCCAACAGTGACCTGCTGATGCAGTTTCAAGCGAACCTGCTGGGCCTGACGCTGGTTCGCCCCACCATCGTCGAGACCACGGCCCTGGGGGCCGCCTACCTGGCGGGGCTCGCCGTCGGATTCTGGAAGGACCCCGGCGAACTGGCCGCCCTGCAGAAATTCGACCAATGCTACGCGCCGCAAGACTCGGCCGGCCAATGTCAGGAATTGCGGACCCGGTGGAGCCGTGCCGTCGAGCGCGCTCGGCACTGGGAAACGGAGTTGCCTCCGTGAATCGTGACGCCATGCTCCAGCGCTGCCTCTCGCACCCGCAGCCGTGGGATATGATTGTGGTCGGCGGTGGGGCCACGGGAGTGGGAGTCGCCGTGGACGCCGCCTCGCGAGGGTGCGAAGTACTGCTCCTCGAACAGTCCGACTTCGGCAAAGGGACCTCAAGCCGCAGTACCAAACTCGTCCATGGCGGAGTCCGCTACCTGGAACAGGGGAACTTCTCGCTCGTCATGGAGGCCCTCAAGGAACGCGGCATTCTCCGCGAGAATGCCCCCCACCTGGTCCACGACCTGGCCTTTGTCGTGCCCAGCTACACCTGGTGGGAATCTCCCTTCTATGGACTGGGTCTCAAGGTCTATGACCTGATGTCGGGTCGCTACAAGTTTGGCCCGACCCGACTCCTCTCCCAGGAGGAAACCCTCGACCGGCTGCCGACCATCAAGCGGGATGGACTTCGCGGGGGCGTCGTCTATTGCGACGGCCAGTTCGACGACACTCGATTGCTGATCAGCCTCGTTGCGACCGCCGCCGAACAGGGCGCAACACTGCTGAACTATGCACGCGTTACCGACCTGCAGCGAGACAGCCAGGGATTTGTGGAAGGCGTCACCGCGGTGGACCTCGAGTCCGATCGAACCGTATCGGCACGGGCCCGCGTCGTCGTCAATGCGACCGGGGCCTTCTGCGATGCGGTGCGGCGGATGGCCGACGGAAACGCCTCGCAACTCATCGCACCCAGCCAGGGCATCCACCTGGTGCTCAACCGATCGTTCCTGCCCGGCGACAGTGCGATCATGGTGCCGCACACACCGGATGGCCGTGTGATGTTCGCGATCCCCTGGCTGGGGCACACCCTGGTGGGGACCACGGATGTGGCCTTGGAGGAAACAACCCTCGAGCCACGCCCCTCGTCGGCCGAAGTCGACTTCATCCTGGATACCGCCGGACGGTACCTGGCGACGCCTCCTCGGAGAACCGATGTCCTCAGCGCGTTTGCCGGCATTCGCCCGCTGGTGCGCGCCGGTGACGGAAAGAACACCGCCACATTGTCCCGAGACCATTCCATCCACATCGACCGTTCCGGACTGCTGACCATCGCCGGCGGCAAGTGGACGACCTATCGCAACATGGCTGAGGACTGTGTCGACCAGGCGGCCATGCTGGGTCATCTCGAGGAATGCGATTGTGTCACGCGCACGCTGCGTATCCACGGCTACACACACGACGCTGCCCGGCTGGGACACCTGGCCCCGTACGGCGCCAATGCCTCGGCCGTGGAGGAACTGATTCGGGATCATCCCTCGCTCGGCAACCCCCTGCACAACGACTTGCCCTACATCGAAGCGGAGGTGGTCTGGTCCGTCCGTCACGAAATGGCCCGCACCGTCGAAGATGTGCTGGCCCGCAGGACTCGCGCACTCTTCCTGAATGCCCGTGCCGCGTCCGCCATGGCACCGCGCGTCGCCGAGCTCATGGCACAAGAGCTTTCGCGCGATCAAGCCTGGCAAGCGGATCAAGTGTCGTCGTTCCAGGCACTTGCCCAGGGCTACCTGGTGCCGTCGGTATGATATACTCGCGG
>WPCK01287521.1_pt1 | contig 11056 bp, 13 predicted proteins | sample 5399851 | NCBI WGS metagenome assembly WPCK01 (sample SAMN12869471, study PRJNA574797) | sludge metagenome | isolation source: wastewater treatment of pH11 | place: China:Beijing | collected 2019-05-20
GTGATCTTCACCAGCGGCGCGACGGAGGCCAACCACCTCGCCATCGCCGGTGCGGCCGCCGCCGCGCCACCCGATCGGCGTCATGCCGTCACCGTGGTCACCGAGCACAAGGCCGTGCTCGAGCCCCTGCGTCGTCTGGCCGCGGAGGGCTGGTCCGTCACGGAACTGCCGGTCCCGGCGTCGGGTCTCGTGGAGCCCGCGGCAGTGGCCGAGGCCGTGACGCCGGCCACGGCGCTCGTCAGCGTGATGCTGGCGCACAACGAGATTGGCGTCGTCCAGCCGCTGGCCGACATCGCCCGTGTGGCGCACGCGCACGGGGCGCTGGTCCACACCGATGCGGTGCAGGCCCTGGGGCGGATCCCGGTGGACGTGCGCGCACTCGGAGTGGACCTCGCGTCCTTCAGCGCGCACAAGGTGTACGGTCCCAAGGGCGTGGGGGCGTTGTTCGTCGCCCGCGGGGTCGAGAAGCGGCTGCGGGCCGTCATAACCGGTGGAGGACAGGAACGCGGCATGCGGGGCGGGACGCTCAATGTGCCGGGCATCGTGGGCTTCGGCGCGGCGTGCGCCGTCGCGACGCAGGAGCAGGCGCGAGATGCCGCCCGTCTGCAGTCCCTCGGTGACCGCATGTGGAACGCGCTGCGCGCGCAGGTTGAGGGGGTTGCCCTGAACGGCGCCGTGGCGCCGCGGCTGCCGGGCAGTGTGAACGTGCGGATTCCCGGCGTGGAAGGTGAAACGTTACTGCTCGGGCTCACCGACATCGCGGTGTCCACCGGCGCGGCGTGCCTGAGTGCGGAGCCGTCGCACGTCCTCACGGCCCTCGGGCTGTCCCGGGACGAGGCGCTCGCCTCACTGCGGATCGGCCTGGGGCGGCAGACAACGGAGGCCGACGTGGACCGCGCGGCGGTACACATTGCGACCGTGGTGAAGCACCTGCGTGCAACGGCGCCGGTGGCAGGTGTGAGGGGCTAGCGATGTATTCCACCGCGGTCCTCGAACGCGTACGGAATCCGCAACGGGTGGGCGTGCTCCCCGATGCCGCAGATGTCGGCACCGGTGAAGCGGGCTCGCTCGATGCGGGCACGTGGGCACGCGTGCAGGTACGTGTGCAGGACGGCCGCATCACGGAAGCGCGGTTCAAAGTGTTCGGGTGCAGCGCCGCGATTGCGGCGACGGGCCTGGTGGTAGAGCGACTGGAAGGCGCGAGCGTTGCCGACGCGGGCCTCGTGACAGCGGACCGTGTGGTGGAGGAACTGGCGCTCCCGGACGAACGCGCGCACGTCGCGACGCTGGCCGTGGACGCGGCGCGGCGCGCGCTGCAGGACGCGCGCAGCAAGACAGGACGGCAGCATCATGATTGAGATCACCGACAGCGCGGCCCGGGTGATTGCCCGGCAGCTCGCGAAGCAGCATCAGGAAGATGGCGGCCTGCGGATTGCGGTGAAAGCCGGCGGCTGCTCCGGCTTCGCCTACACCTTTGCCTTCGACCAGGCGCCACGCGCCACCGACCAGGTGTTCGAAGGCCCCGGCGGCGCGAAAGTCTTCGTCGATCCCCGCAGCCTGAAGCTCCTCGACGGCACGGTGCTCGACTACGACGAACAGAATCTGATGGCCACCAATTTCACACTCCGCAACCCGCACGCCAAGAGCACGTGCGGCTGCGGCGAATCGTTCTCGGTCTGAGGCCGAGCCCATAGGCACCTTAGGCACCCGTACGCACCTTAGGCACCCTCCAATGTCAACATCTACAGAAGTCATCGAACAACTGGCGAACACCGAATACAAGTACGGGTTCGTCACCGAGATCGAACAGGACATCGCCCCCAAGGGCTTGAGCGAAGACATCGTCCGGCTCATCTCGTCGAAAAAGGACGAGCCGGAGTGGCTGCTCGAGTGGCGCCTGAAGGCCTACCGCGTGTGGCTGAAGATGACCGAGCCCACGTGGCAGAACGTCACCTACGACCGGGTGGACTACCAGGGCATCTCCTACTACGCCGCACCGAAGGAGAAGAAGAAGCTGAACAGCATGGACGAAGTGGACCCCGAGATTCGGGCCACGTTCGACAAGCTGGGCATTCCGCTCATCGAGCAGCAGATGCTGGCCGGCGTGGCCGTGGATGCGGTGTTCGACTCCGTCTCGGTGGCGACGACGTTCCGGAAGAAGCTGGGTGAGCTGGGCATCATCTTCTGCTCGTTCTCCGAGGCCGTGAAGGAGCATCCGGAGCTGGTCCGTCAGTACCTCGGCTCCGTCGTGCCGCACACCGATAACTTCTTCGCCGCGCTCAATTCGGCGGTGTTCAGCGACGGCAGCTTCGTGTTCGTCCCCAAGGGCGTGAAGTGCCCGATGGAGCTGTCCACCTACTTCCGCATCAACGCGAAGGACACGGGCCAGTTCGAGCGGACGCTCATCGTCTGCGAGGAGGGCGCCACGGTCAGCTACCTCGAAGGCTGCACGGCGCCGAAGCGCGACGAGAACCAGCTCCACGCGGCGGTGGTGGAGCTGGTGGCCCTGGACCGCGCCACCATCAAGTACTCCACCGTCCAGAACTGGTACCCCGGCGACAAGAACGGCGTCGGCGGCATCTACAACTTCGTCACCAAGCGCGGGCTCTGCAAGGGCGTGGCGAGCAAGATCACGTGGACCCAGGTAGAGACCGGTTCGGCCGTCACCTGGAAGTACCCCAGCTGCATCCTGCAGGGCGACGACTCGGTGGGCGAGTTCTACTCGGTGGCCGTCACCAACAACTACCAGCAGGCGGACACCGGCACCAAGATGATCCACCTCGGGAAGAACACCCGCAGCACGATTGTCTCGAAGGGCATCTCCGCCGGCCGCGGCCAGAACACCTACCGCGGCGCGGTGAAGATCGCCAAAGGCGCGGCGAACGCGCGCAACTACTCACAGTGCGACTCGCTGCTGATCGGCGACCGCTGCGGGGCGCACACGTTCCCGTACCTGGAGATCAAGAACACCACCGCGAAGGTGGAACACGAAGCCTCGACGTCGAAGATCGGCGAGGACCAGATCTTCTACTGCGAGCAGCGCGGCATCGCGAAGGAAGACGCCATCAACATGATCGTCAGCGGCTTCTGCAAGGAAGTCTTCCGCGAACTACCGATGGAATTCGCTGTCGAGGCCCAGAAGCTGCTCGGCATCTCACTCGAAGGCTCAGTCGGATAACCAAGCCCAAAGCCCTCAAGACCCCAAGACCCCAAGACCATGTCACTACTCAGTATTCAGAACCTGCAAGTGAAGGCGGAGGACAAGATCATCCTCCGCGGCATCGATCTCGACGTGAACCCCGGTGAGGTTCACGCCATCATGGGGCCCAACGGCTCCGGCAAGAGCACGCTCGCCCGGGCCCTGGCCGGGCACCCCGGCTACGAGGTCACCGGAGGCCGCGTGCTCTACCGCGGCGAGGATCTCCTGGAGATGGCGGCCGACGAACGCGCGCGCAAGGGCGTGTTCATGGCCTTCCAGTACCCGGTGGAAATCCCCGGCGTCAACAACGCCTACTTCCTGAAGGCGGCGCTCAACGCCGTCCGCAAGGAGCGCGGCCTCGACGATCTCGACGCCATCGACTTCATGGCGCTCGTCAAGGAGAAGGCCAAGCTGCTCGAGGTCGACGAAGCGATGCTGCAGCGCTCGGTGAACGAGGGCTTCTCGGGCGGCGAGAAGAAGCGCAACGAGATCTTCCACATGGCGGTGCTGGAGCCCACGCTCGCCATCCTGGACGAGACCGACTCGGGCCTCGACATCGATGCCCTCCGCATCGTCTCGCAGGGCGTCAATACCATGCGCAGCGAGGAGCGCAGCTTCATCGTTGTCACCCACTATCAGCGGCTGCTCAACCACATCGTCCCCGACTTCGTGCACGTGTTGAACGAGGGCCGGCTGGTGAAGTCCGGCGGCCGCGAGCTGGCGCTGGAGCTGGAAGAGAAGGGCTACGGCTGGCTCGACGGGGCCTCGGACGGCACGGACCGCAGCCTGACGGGCGCGGTGAGGAGCTAGCGAATGACCCCGGTGGCTGAAGGCCAGGACACCTGGCTGACCGAACTGGACCGCTTTGCCAAGGGTCGCGGCGACCTGGCACCCGCCTGGCTGAAGACGCTGCGCGCCAGGGGCCGTGACATCTTCGAGGAGGTCGGATTCCCGACGACCCGGCAGGAGGAGTGGCGATTCACGAACGTGTCCCCCATCGCGACCACGCCGTTCAAGCTGGCCGATGGTTTGCCCACCAACGCCGCCAGCATGGTGTCGCGCGTCACGGTGCCGGACGCGGTGCGCCTGGTGCTGCTCAACGGGCGATTCGCGCCGGAGCTGTCGGACCTGACGAAGGCCCCGGTGGGCCTCAAGATTGGCAGCCTGGCCGCGGCCATCGCGTCCGGGACGCCGGAGTGCGCACAGCTGGGCCAGCTGCCGCTGGACGCGCAGCCGTTCGCCGCGCTGAACGCCGCCTTCCTGGACGATGGCGCGTTGATCGTGGTGCGGAAGGGGGCGGTGGTGGAGACGCCCGTCCACATCGTCATCATCACGGGCGGGACCGGCCGCACCATGGTGCACCCGCGCGTGTTCCTGGCGGCGGGTGTCAACAGCCAGATCGATCTGGCCATCAGCTTCCTGACGTCGGCCGGTGAGGCGCATTTCACCAACGCTGTGATCGAAGCGCACGCGGCGGAGGGTGCCAACGTCACCTGCTGCCTCGACGAGCGCGGCACGGAGGGGTCGTTCCTCGTCAACGCGCTGCACGCGCAGGTGGACAAGGACGCCTCGTTCCGGCTCCGCACCATCACGGTGGGTGGACGGCTCACGCGGAACGACGCCGTGGCGGTGCTGGCCGGCGAGGGTGCGCACGCGGATCTGGACGGCTGCTACCTGGTGGATGGCACGTCGCTGGTGGACAACCACACCACCATCGACCACGCGACGCCGAACTGCACCAGCCACGAGCTCTACAAAGGCATCCTGGACGGCAAGGCGAAGGCCGTGTTCAACGGCCGCATCATCGTGCGCCTCGATGCGCAGAAGACCGACTCGAAGCAGACCAACCGTGCGCTGCTGCTCTCCGACGAGGCCACCATCAACTCGAACCCGCAGCTCGAGATCTTCGCGGACGATGTGAAGTGTACGCATGGGGCAGCGGTGGGTCAGCTGGACGAGGAGGCGATGTTCTACCTGCGCGCCCGCGGACTCACCGCGAAGGACGCGCGCGACATGCTGATTCACGCGTATGCCGGCGAGGTGCTCGAGCGCATCGCCATTCCGCACCTGCGCGGCCAGTTGGAGCGGGAGCTGTTCCGTCAGCTCGACCGGGACCTCGCGGAGCACGACAAGGGCTGCTGATATGGCCACCGCCACTTCGTTCGACGTCGAGGCCATCCGGGCCGACTTCCCGATTCTGGCGACGCGCGCGCACGGGAAGCCTCTGGTCTATCTGGACAACGCGGCCACCACGCAGAAGCCGCGTGTGGTGCTCGACGCGCTGCGCGCCTATTACGAATCGAGCAATGCCAACGTCCACCGGGGTGTGCACTACCTGAGCGGCCGGGCGACGGATCTCTTCGAGGAGGCGCGGGCCAAGGTGGCGGGCTTCATCGGCGCCGCCGAGCCGCGCGAGGTGATCTTCACCCGCAACGCCACGGAGGGCGTGAACCTCGTGGCTCAGACCTGGGGCCGCGCCAACGTCCAGGCCGGCGACGAGATTCTCGTGTCCGCCATCGAGCATCACTCCAACATCGTGCCGTGGTACATGCTGGCCCAGCAAAGCGGCGCGCGGCTGCGTGTGATCCCGATGTTCGACAGCGGCGAGCTGGACATCGCGGCGCTGCCGGGACTGATCACGCCGCGCACGAAGCTGGTGGCCATCACGGCGCTGTCGAACGCACTTGGCACCGTGACGCCGGTGGCCGACATCGTCCGGCAGGCGCACGCCGCTGGGGCCGTGGTGCTGGTGGATGGTGCACAGGCCGCGTATCACATGCCGGTGAACGTGGCCGCGCTGGGGTGCGACTTCTTCGTGCTCACCGGCCACAAGTTGTACGGGCCGACGGGCATCGGTGTGCTCTACGGCAAGGCGGCGCTGCTCGAGGCGATGCCGCCGTGGATGGGTGGCGGCGACATGATCGCGTCGGTGACCTTCGAGCGGTGCACGTGGAACGTGCTCCCGAACAAGTTCGAGGCCGGCACGCCGGACATCAGCGGGGCCATCGGACTTGGCGCGGCGGTGGACTACCTGTCGCAGATCGGGATGGACCGCATTCAGGCCGCGGAGCGGGAGCTGCTGGCGTATGCCACCGACGCCCTCGCGTCGGTGCCGGGCGTGCGCATCGTCGGCACCGCGCCGGACAAGGCCAGCATCCTCTCGTTCGTGATGGAGGGCGTGCACCCGCACGACCTCGGCACCATCGTGGACCGGGAAGGCGTGGCCATCCGGACCGGCCAGCACTGCGCGCAACCGGTGATGGATCGTCTCGGGATCCCGGCCACGGCGCGGGCGTCGCTGGCGATGTACAACACGCGCGGCGACGTCGACGCGTTGATCCGCGCGCTCGACACCGCTCGGAAGGTGTTCGGCTGATGTCGGAACTGCAGGACCTCTACCAGGAGGTCATCCTCGACCACAACCGGCGTCCGCACAACTTCCGGGTCATCGACCCGGCGAGCGCCACACAGGAAGGCTACAACCCGCTCTGCGGCGATCGGCTGACGCTCTATCTGACGCTGAACGACGGGGTCATCACGGACGTGGCTTTCCAGGGATCGGGCTGTGCCATCTCCAAGGCGTCGGCGTCGCTGATGACCGACGCCGTGAAGGGCAAGACCGTGGAGCAGGCACGCAGCCTGTTCGAGCAGTTCCACGGGATGATCACGTCCGCGCCGGGAAGCCCGCTGCCAGAGGTGGGCAAGCTGGCGGTGCTCGCCGGGGTGCGAGACTTTCCGACGCGCGTCAAGTGCGCGGGCCTCGCGTGGCATACGTTGAAGGCGGCCGTGTCGGATCAGCCGGCCGGCCCGGTGACGACCGAGTAGTGCGGACGTGTCGAGGTTCCTGCCGATGATGCCAATGGGGGGCGACAGCCCGTCGGATTCACCCGCGAACGACGCGTCGGAGTCGGTCGCCCACATCGTCCCGGACCCGGCGAAGATGAGCGAGCTCCGGCCGCTGGTGATGGACGCGCTGAAGACGGTCTACGACCCGGAGATCCCGGTGAACATCACGGAGCTGGGGCTCATCTACGACGTGCTCGTGGACGCCGACGCGAGGGTGGGCGTTCGGATGACGCTCACCGCGCCGGCCTGCCCGGCGGCGCAGACGCTGCCCGGCGAGGTGCGCGAGAAGGCCGCACGCGTGCCGGGCGTCACCGAGGCGAAGGTGGAAGTGGTGTGGGACCCGCCCTGGACGAAGGACCGGATGTCCGAGGCCGCGAAGCTGCAGTTGGGGCTCTTCTAGAAGGCAGAAGGCAGAAGGCAGAAGGCAGAAGGCAGAAGGCAGAAGGCAAGCCCAAGTCGCAAGCCTCAGGCCGCACGCCGCAAGCCGCACGCTCGCCGTGTCCATCCTCCTTGTCACCGCGACCGAGATCGAAGCCGCGCTGCTGCGTGAGCGCATGCACGGGTGGGCGGGCGTGTCGCTCGTCGTGTCGGGTGTCGGGGCAGTCAATGCGGCGCATGCGGTGACGCTGGCCGTGGCCTCGGCGCGGCCGGAAGCGATTCTCGTCTGTGGCATTGGCGGGGCGTACCCGGATTCGGGTCTCCAGATCGGCGACGTCGTTTGCGCGGAGGCAGAGATTTATGGGGATCTCGGCGCGTCGAGCCCGACCGGGTTTCTGGACATGCGCGCGCTCGGCTTTGCGCTGACTCGCTCCGAGCCGGCGATCTACAACGAACTGCCGCTGCAGGTGTTCCCGGTCGAGCGGCGGGCGCGGTTCGTCACCGTCAATACGTGTACCGGCACCGAGGCTGCCGCACGGGCGCTGTCCGCCCGTACGGGTGGCGCGGTGGAGAACATGGAGGGCGCGGCCGTGGCCCACGTCGGACACATGCACGGCATCCCCGTCGGCGAGGTGCGCGGGATCAGCAACCTGGTCACGGATCGGGATCCATCGGCGTGGCGCGTGAAAGAGGCCGCGAGGGCTGCACAGGAGGCACTGGCCGCATGGTTGTCCCGGCGGTGAACTTCGCGTTCTCGACGTGTCCCAACGACACGTTTGCCTTTCACGCGCTGGTACACGGCCTGGTGCCGGGGCCGCGTGTCGAGACATTCCTCGACGACATCGAAGTGCTGAACCAGCGGGCCGAGCGCGGTGAGGCCGAAGTGACGAAGGTGTCGATGGCGGCGTACGGCCGGCTCTGTGACCGTTACATTCTGCTGCGCGCGGGCGGAGCGGCCGGCTACGGCGTCGGCCCCATCGTGGTTGCTCGCAGCCCCCGCGCGGTGGGTGGCCGCATCGCCATTCCCGGTGTGCGGACGACCGCCGCCATGCTGCTGCGCCTGCTCGGTGAGTTCGAGACCGTGCCCATGCGCTTCGATCGGATCGAAGACGCCGTCGTCGCCGGCGAGGCCGACTGCGGACTGCTGATCCATGAGGGCCGTTTCACCTATCAGGGCAAGGGCCTCGTGCTGCTCGAGGACCTCGGCGCCGTCTGGGAGTCGCGGATGCGCTGTCCGCTTCCGCTGGCCGCCATCGCCGTGCGCCGCGACATTGCGGCGCAGGTGGCGCCGGCCATGGACCAGGCCCTCCGCGCCAGTGTCGAGTACGCGTTCGCGCACCCGGAGGCCAGCGCGGACTACGTGAAGCGGCACGCCCAGGAAATGGACCCCGACGTCACGGCGCGACACATCGCGCTCTATGTGAACGACTACACGAAGGCCATCGACGAGCGGGCCGTGGCGGCGTTCGTGGGTTGGGCGGAAGCCGACGGCCTGTTCCCGACCTCCGCCGCACCGCTGCCGATGTTCGTGTAGGCGTCAGGTTGTCCACGGGTCGACGACCGGCACGTCGAGCCCTGTGAAGTGCTTCGTGTTCCGTGTGGCGATGGTGGCGCGCCGCGCTTGTGCAATGCCCGCAATGAGCGTGTCGCGGAGGTCCACGGGCCGGCCATCACGTTGGCGAACCGAGGCGAGGCGGGCCGCCGATGCGGCCGCCGCCGCGTCGAAATCCAGGACTCTGTTGGACAGGTCGTCCGCCAACAGCCGCTCGAACGCTAGTTCCAGTGCGCTTCGTCGCCGTCCCTTCGGGAGCAGGGCGAGCCCCAGCCGCGTCTCGAACACGGTGATGCTGGTGAGCCAGATGGACTCGGCCGGCTGCCGGTCCAGCCAGGCCACGACGGCAGGCTCTGGCGCCACGCGCATCAGCGCGGACAGGACGTTCGTATCGAGGACGATCATCAGCCGAAGTCGGCCACGCGGACCTGCTGACCGCGGAGTTCGGGGAGGTCGGCCGTCAGTCCCGTGCGTGCAAATCGTGCCGCGATGCGTGTGCCGAGCGCGCCGGCCGGCTTCGACGGCTCGAGCACCGCACTGCGCAGGATGTGCCGCACTTCGTCTTCCATGCTCCGCGCGTGCCGTTTTGCCCGGCGCTTGAGCCGGGCGACCACATCGTCTTCCACGTTCCGAACCACGAACTGTGCCATCTCGGTCGAATGATAGCATGATATCAGTATGGCGCGGGTTCCTCTCGGCCGGGCGGAGCCGCGGCCGGCAGGTGTAGAGTCACCCTGTGGATCGCGGGGTGCTCGTCGTCGCGGCCCTGGTGGCACTGGCGGTGCTGGTGGCAGGATGGTGGTGGATGCGCGCCCCAGGGCCGGCCCTCGAAGGGGATCGCAGGGACCGGGGCGACCGGCCTGTCGAGGCACAACGCATGGTGGAAGAGCAACTGCGGGCTCGCGGGATCCGCGATGAGCGGGTGCTGGCCGCGATGGCGAAAGTTCCTCGCCATCGGTTCGTGCCGGACGATCAACTGGCTGCGGCCTACGCTGATTCACCGCTGCCCATCGGTCACGGCCAGACCATCTCCCAACCCTACATCGTCGCCTTCATGACCGAAGCGCTGGCGCCGACGCCGGACGATGTGGTGCTGGAGATTGGCACAGGGTCCGGTTACCAGGCGGCGGTGCTGGCGGAACTCGTACGCGAGGTCTACTCCATCGAGATCGTGCCCGAACTGGCGGCGCGGGCCGAGCGCACGCTCGCCGACCTGGGATACCGGAACGTCCACGTCCGCGCGGGGGACGGCTACCAGGGCTGGCCGGAGCGGGCGCCGTTCGCCAAGGTCATCGTCACCGCGGCGCCCGAAGCCGTGCCACAGTCGCTGGTGGACCAGCTGCGGATGGATGGCACGCTGGTGGTACCCGTGGGGCCGCGCGGTGGCGATCAGATGCTGCAGGTGCTGCGCAAGACGGAGCAAGGGATGGTCATCGAGCGGACGCTGCCGGTGCGGTTCGTGCCAATGGTGGCCGCCGATGAGCGCGAGCCGTAGGGCCGCAGATGCGCGGATGAAGAGAAGCCGCAGATGGCGCAGATGGCACAGATGACCGGAAGCCGCAGGTGCGCGGAGTAGCCGCAAGCCACAGGTCGCAAGCCGCAAGCCGCAAGCCGCACGCCGCAAGCCGCACGCCGTAAGCCGCACGCCGTAAGCCGCAGGTCGCAAGCCCCAAGCCGCAAACCGCAGCACGCCTACTGCGTACAGCGCGGCGCCGGCGTCGGCACCCCCTGCATGACGAGGGCGCGGTAGTTGGCGATTTCCTGCTCGCACTTCGACTTTTCGGCCTTCTGCGCCACCTGCATGAAGGCCCAGCCGGCCAGCGCCCCGACGGGCCACCGTGGTGAGCGGTAGGCCTGCGGCGTCCACTGGCGGATGAAGTCCGCGTGCGTGGGTGCGCCGTACGACAGCGGTGCAGCCTTGCCGATGTCGAAGTCCTCGAGCACGTTGAAGCGCGGCGCGAGGCCGAACACCTGGATCTGGTATTCGAGCTTGAACGGCGTCCCGCTGGACCGCTCGCGCGTCTCGGAGATGCGCAGCCCCTCCTGGATTCGGCTCATTGACACGCCGAGTTTGGTCGCGT
>WPCK01035594.1_pt1 | contig 11049 bp, 8 predicted proteins | sample 5399851 | NCBI WGS metagenome assembly WPCK01 (sample SAMN12869471, study PRJNA574797) | sludge metagenome | isolation source: wastewater treatment of pH11 | place: China:Beijing | collected 2019-05-20
ACCTTGCGGCCGGCTTCCTGCTCCGATTTCCATCCAAAGACCTTCATCAGGCCGGGACGGGCTTCCAGGGCTGCAGGCGACGACCAGTCACCATGAAATGCCCTGAAAACGCTGGAAGGGCGAATGTCACAAATCGCGACGACTTCCACGTAATCCGGATTCAGGGCTCCGATAAGTACATTTCCCTCGTCTCCGGTTCCGATCACGGCGACCCGCAACGGCTGATTGGGTTTGCCGTATCCGAAGTAAAGCGCGCCGAGTCCGGTTGCTGCGACTCCGCCGGCAAGGGCCGTCTTGAGGAAGTCGCGGCGATCGAGGTCCGCCATGGAAGTCAGCGCCGAATAATAATTATCGCGCCCGGCAGCAATTTGTTCTTCATTGAGATTCATTCGAGTTTCCTCCGGCGGGGTCACCGTTCCGGTTGCGGCGAACCGGATTGAAAAAATAGTCCAGACCTCCGAATCGGCCTGCGGGTGAAAATGCCACAACCAGCAACGCCGCAAATTCGATCCACTGGGACCATGTGGGCTGTGCCAGCGGCGACCAAAAGGGTTGCGAAAAGACGACGCCCAGCAAAAGGCCGGCACCGGCCAATGCAGCTGTCCGCGTGAACAGTCCGACAACCAGCAAAACTCCGACCCCCAGGTCGAACCAGGGCAATGCGACATTGATGATGTTGTTGGCCGACCAGGCCGGCGCATAGGGGCGTTGCAAGGCAATGGGGGTCTTGCCGTTCCGGCGGCCGATGTCATTGACCGAGGATTCGACGTCGTCCCACATCGCTTCGATGGCGCTAAACCAGGCTTGTCCTTCGGCGCGACGATCGCCGGCTATCGTGTCAACCTGCCCGGCCAGACTGGCAACTTCGGCAGCAGCCAATTGGGCCGTTGACTCGTCCCGGGCAAATCCTTCCAGCCGGCTTTCGCCCCGCAACCACGAAATGATTCGCGTTCGTTCCGATTCGAGCAATGTCTCAAGGTTTATCCGATTCCGGTTCAATATCAGCTCCAGGCTTTTGCCGGCCTCCTCACCGAGGTTCCATTTGGCAATAGCCGACTTGCCATACTCCTCCCAAAGCGCGATGGTGCGGTCGGCAGCCGGGGCATAGGGATCGGAGGGGTCAACAGAAAGACGGATACGGCCGTCGAAGTCATCGACGAGATTGTGGTAGAAGCTTGCAAAAGGGCCACGCGCTTGCCGGAGAAAGGGAGCGGCATCAAAATCGCCTGCCTCGATCTTCGTATGGCCTTCGTGGAAAAAGTGCAAACCGATTACGATTCTCAGCAACAGCAGGCCGGACAGCAGGCCGAGGGCACGAAAGGTATTGCGATTCACTGAATTTCCGTTCATTCCAGTCATCAGACGGTTCAGGTACCTGTCGCGCAAGGCCAATGGGAAACCGCAAGGCCCGGGTTCATTTAACGGGCCAATCGAGACATGTCTATTTTTGCGCGGCCATGTTTCTTTCGGCGATAGCCCGACGGGCTTCTTCCGATTTCTCTTTTGCAGCTTTGGCTCCCTCAGTGTCTCCCAGTTTTTCGCGGCATTCGGCGAGCAAGCGCCAGGCTTCCGGATCTTTAGGGAGCTCTGTGACGGCGAATTCAAGCTCGACCAAAGCGTCTTCCGGTTTCCCGGCTGACAACAGGATCTCGCCTCTGGCGGCATTGAGGACCGGCGAATCCCAGACTCCGGACGCCACATCGAGTATTTTCAGGGCATCGTCTGGTTTACCTTTTTCTGTGGCCAATATCCTTGCCATATCGGTCAGCACGATCGCCGGGACACCATCCGAAAGTATGGCCAGTTTGAAATGTTTGCGGCTTTGTTCCGGCTTGCCTTCCAGGGCGAGGCGGGCACCCTCTCGTATATGACTCAGGTAGGCCGGGTAGGATGCGTCCATGACCAGGCGTGAAAGCCATTCATTGACTTCCGGATTGGTGTTGTAGAGGGCCAGATCGATAAATTTGGAAAGCGCGTTGGTGTTTCGCGGAAATGCGGTGATTGCTTTGCTGAGAAGCGAGATTCTTTCTTGCTGTTCCTTTAACAATTCGCCTTCCGGAAGTTTCTCGTAATACTCCATCATTGCCCGCGACTGCAACATCAGCAATTGCAGGCGGACTGAAGGGTCCTTGTTCGACTGAAATGCCCTGGCAAACTCATCGAGTGCCTGCTGATATTGGTCGCTGGCAACCAGGATCTGGTACATGCACTCCCAAATGGAGGGATTCTCCGGCATCAGCTGGGCCAGTTCAGCCAGCCGTTCCAGACCGCGCCTGGTAGCCAGCCGTGCGTCCTCGGGCCGATCGTTCGCGATAAGGTATTTGACAAGGTCGGGCACGACCGACGGATCGATTCCGGCGACGTCCTCAAAAAAATCCATCGCCTGGGCCTCCTTGCCGGTTTTCTGCCAAAGCCGGGCGCGGAGCAAATGACCTTCGATCGTCGAAGTCTCCACCAGATTGGGCATCAAAATGGCAAAACGATCGAGGTGGCGTTCGGCGTCTTCAGCAGCTTTCTTGTCCTCGAAACCGGAGTTTTGAAAATCGGTGAAATGGAGCTGGGCAAGAAACAGGTGGGCTTCCGGAAAACCGTCCGTGCGGTACACCACCGGGTCTTTGCTGGCCAGCGGCGTCAGGTCGCTCATAAGTTTGACCGCCTGGGGTTTCAGCCCGGCATTGAAAAGCGTCACGGCATGGTGATATTTTGCCTGGGATGTGTTCATGACCTGGGCAAGCCGTTTTGACGGCAGCAGCGCGGCCTTGTTTTCGCCAATCTTTCCCCGTTCGGCCCGGTAAAGACTGTAGCGACCACTGATAACCCTTTCTTCAACGAACGGCCAAAAGAACACTACACAAACAACCCATGCGCCGATTCCCGCGGGGAGCAGGCCTGGAATCAACAACGGCAATGAGCGCGTCATCGTCCAGCTCATCGCAATGAATTGCCCGATGTGAAACAGGAACCACAGGGGAAATGTCAGTACGCGCCAGATGCCATGAATGACAAGCAGATGAAGGGGGATTTGCTCGCCGATACCCCGGTCCTTCGGGCTGAACAGCCCGGCCAGAAATCGAAAAGGAGAAGCCAGCATGGACCCTATGGATGAGCGCTGCCGAAAACCATGCTGTTTTCGTCTGTCGTTTCGAAAGAATCCCATTATCGCTCCGATGCGGAATCGCGCCTTCCGGACTATCACCTCAGGTTCCAGGTCTGCTTGCAGGAACTGCGGGGTGGCCAGGCACGCATTTACTTTTCTATTGACTTGACCGTCGAATCTCTTCCGCTTTGGCCCTGTGCATCTCCGACAGCTCGGTCAAGCCGACCTTGTCATAACAAAGTGCCAGTGCTTCATGCACTTTTGCGTCGCCATCCATCGTCGCCCGCGCCCGGTCGAACTCGGCGATCGCCTCCATGTATTTTCCTTCCCGGATGAGCAGATTGCCATAAGTATCGCGGTAGTTCGGAACGTTGGGGGCAACCTGGATCGCCTTGATCACCAGCTCTCTGGCACGCTTGATATCGGTATCCATGAGTGCATAGGCGAGGTTGTTCAGGATGACATGATTCTGGGGGTTTTTTTCCAGGCCTTTTTGCAAAAATCCGATACCAACCTCCCGGTTTCCATGCAGCAGTTCACGGGTACCGATGACTTCCAGTTCCATATCGGTTGCGGTCTCAACGTTGACACGCGGATCGTATGCCTGACGGGCTGTTTCCGACTCGGGGTAGCCCGATTCCGCGAATCGAACCAGCATTTGCCGGGCCGTGATACTGTCCGGATAAATCGTGTATGCCTTGATGATGTCGTCGAGGAACTTCTGTCTCAAGTTCGCATCGCTACGGAATTTTTCGCCATCCTCAGTGAGCGGCAGGGTGCGGCTGATGTAGACATTGCAAAGGCTTTCGAGGACGACGTTTCGGACGCCGGGCTTCAGGTCCGGAATCTCCAGCCCCGCTTCGAGCGCCGCGATCGCCTCATCAAACCGCGACAGCATCACGCAGGCGCTGGCGTACTTCCTCCGATATTCGATTTGCCCCGGCTTGGACTCAATCAGTTCCTTGTAGCCGTCAATCGCCTGCTCGATGTAAAAGCGGGCTCCCGCGCCATCGTTCAACTTAAGGGAACATTCATAGATTTTTGGATACCAGCCGATGTCTTCGGCGAAAAGTTCCTTGTAAATCTTCAGGGCCTCGGCGTACTCCCCCTGGTCCTCATGCCAAATTGCCTTGAGAGCGTTAGCTTCCTTGCTTTCTGGCGACCCAATCAACGCATAATCGATTTGTTTGCGCATCTCGGCCTTCAACAGCGGCATTGACGCGGGATCGATCCTTTGCGTATCGGCGAGCTTCCTCAGGCGGTCCGCCTGATAAAGGTGCGCACGGTAGTATCCGGCGCGATCATTGGGAGCGAGCGCATCGATCATCGCAAAACCACGCTGATGATTCGCAGCGCTGGTGTCGGCATTCTGGTCGCTTATCAGCGTCAGGGCCAATTCAAATCTGGTATCGTCGCTGGGCTTCAGCTGCAGCAGCTTCTGACGGTAAACAATCTGGGCAGCGACATTTTTTTCCTTGACCGCCTTTTTCAGCGCCGTTTCATACTTGCGGTAAAGAGCGTCCTCCGAGCTGAATGCCAGCAGCGCCGAAATCGTCGCCACGAGGAACAAAATGACACTGGGAAGTCCGAATAGCAGCAGCCGACCATGTCCGACATCACGCCACAATCGCGTGATCAGGGAAAACGGCGTTACGACCGCATCGCCCAGGAAATAAAACAGCCGCCGTAAGTGGAAAACGATCGCTTGCATGATTAATGCCGACGAATGGAAGCGTCAAATTGGCTAACAAGCCTCATTCTAATCGCAAAGACCCGGCACCGTAATGCCAGCAAGATCGGCAAATCAGGCAAAATCGGAAATGTCCGAATTTTCAGCGTGAAAATCAAAATCGGCAAAATCATTAAAAGTTGCCCAAAGCGTACGCCGAAAACCTAAAGCAGGTGTCTGCACGGACCAACAGGGTCAGTGCATTTGTTCGCTCTTGATAGCCCTGTGCTCAGGCGAAGCTAATCATGAAAAGACAGTTCCTTGAAAACCTGATTCGCAAGTTTGTGGCCGTTTGTCTCGTGGGGCTTGCGACCGCGGGCCTTGCCAACAGGATTCAGGCACAACAATTATTGCCACAAACGGAAGCGGCCAGGCCGTTCGGCCCCGTCCAGCAGACCCCAACGCCCAAAACAGCAACCGCGGCCCTGCCACCCGTGCTTTCAGCCAGCGAGCCTGGGCTTCAAACGCCCAGACGACAGCCTGCCGGTCCTGTTGCAACTACGTCTTTGCCCGCGATCCTGTCGGCTGCATCCGTCCCCTCGGAAGCCGCGAGCCAGGTCCAGCAAAGTGGCGGGATGTTGCCATTCCGGATTGTCCCGGCCCCTCTCCCGTCCAACGTCGAACAACATGGTGTATCTGTACCACCGATCATTCGCGCGCCGATTTCGGAGGCCATGTCCGAGGTGGTAGAGGAGGGAGGAACTCCATCGCTTCCTCCAATCGTGCAAGCCGGATTGCCACCCGTCGTCCCCGGGCCTGTCCCGCCGCCACCGCCGGTGATTGTCACCAATCAAACCAATGAAGTCCCTTCGCAAACGTCCGGGAGTTTTCCAGAAGAGGAAGTTCCGGTCGAGCAGCCAGAGCCGACAGCAGCCGTGCAGGGAAAGAACTTTCCAAAGGAAGGCCCGGCACTGATCGCAGACTGGATAAAGAACCAGGCGACGGAGAGCCCTGAAAGTCCTGAGAGCATTGACAGCGCATCGCTGGTGGCGTCTTCAGCACCTGCAGCAAATACCGCCTCACCGGACATTTCGGGTATCGGTTACGTCGAACCCCAATCCGGGTCTCCCAGTGATATCGCTCAACCGTGGCTTGTTTCGCAATCGGCACCACAGGATGCCGGCGAATTCCTTCCGCCCGACGGATTCAGCGAAGCCCCGTCGACCATGTATCCCCCTCAACCGTATCCGGTAGCACAAGGGGACCAGTTCCAGGGGAATTATTTCCAGCCGCAAGCGGCACCGTATTACCCGGGATCGTATTCGCCGACCGGTACCGACAGCACGGTTATGGAAGATACTTTCTCCTGTTGCGGCTTCATCGTCGAATCCTCCGGGTACTTCGTCGCTGACATATTGCTCTGGAATCGTTCCGAGGGGACATTCCGCGCGAGCAATATCGGCTTCATCGACGAATTCGACTGGGCTCCGGGTGGCCGGTTCACCCTGGGTCGTCGGCGCGACTGCACGCGCGGCTGGGAAGCATCGTACATGCAGTTCGATCCCTGGCTTTCAGTCAACTCACAGTTCTCGGGTTCGGGAAGCCTGTTTGGCGCGGTATTTCCCAGTGCCGGTGGACTCCCTGCTTCGGCATTTACTGCCTTTCGCAATGGCACGTACATGCAGCAGTTTCACAAAACCGACCTGATGGGTGCCGAAATCAACAAGACCTATTGGGGCGCTGACGTCGCCAAGGCGTTCATCGGCCTGCGCTACATTCACTTTGACGACGAATTCAGGCTTGCCTCCGCCAATCTTTTCGGCGAACAGGGGCTGCACAAGGTCGATGCAACAAACAACATGTTTGGTATGCATGTCGGCGGGGAAATGCTCTACGACATCGGATATCGACTGTCGTTCTCGTTCAGCGGAAAGCTCGGCGGCTACGCCAACTTCAATCGCGGCGGGGTCGGGCATTTGAACGCGGGCACGACCCACATCAATGCATCTCGCTCGGAAACCGATTTTTCGAGCAGCGGCGAAATCGGCGCATTCGCCCGCCTGAAAATCGGACCCCGTTCTCGTCTGCGCGTCGGTTATGAGGCCATGGCCCTCTGGAATGTGATCGATGTGGAAAGCAATTTCCGGACAGTCGTCTTGCCATCTGCCGGACAGGTCTTCAACGATGGGGATGCCTTCTTCCACGGGGTGACCGCGGGCTTCGAGATATTCCGTTAGGGATCAGGTCCAGGCAGGGTTGCGGGAATTCGAAGATCTGCCCGAAACCATTGTGACGATGCGATTTTGGGCTACGATGTACTTTTCGCAGACCGTCATCGAATTTCTGTTGGCCACGAATGAATGAATATGACGTCGTCGTAATCGGCGGGGGGATTGTCGGCCTTGCCAGTGCGTGGCAGATCCTGAACCGGGACCCCCGGCTGCGTGTCGTTGTCCTTGAAAAGGAACGCGAGGTCGCATCGCATCAAACCGGTCGCAATTCCGGCGTGATTCATTCCGGGATTTACTACAAGCCCGGTTCGCTCAAGGCCATCAATTGCCGCGAAGGCAAACTGGCCCTCCAGCAGTTTTGCGACGAGCATGGAATTCGCTACGAGATCTGCGGCAAGGTCATCGTGGCGGTCAACGACGAACAGGTAACACGGCTGGAGGCCCTGGAGCAGCGCGGCCGGGATAACGGCGTCAGCTGCCGGCGAATCGATCTCGACGAGCTGAAAGAAATAGAGCCTCACGTGCGGGGTGTTGCCGCGCTGCATGTTCCAGAAACCGGCATTGTCAATTATGGACAGGTCGCCCGAAAACTCGCGCAGCTGATTTGCAGTGCCGGCGGTGAGGTTCGCACGGCTTCGCGCGTCGAGTCGGTCAGCAACAAGCCATCAACTATCGAAATCTCGACAGCTGCGGATACTTTTTCGGCGCGACTGGCCGTCAACTGCGCAGGCCTGCAATCGGACCGCGTCGGAGCCATGCTGGGAGCGACCGGCAAAGCTCGGATCGTGCCGTTTCGCGGCGAGTATTTTACGATCCGCCCCGACCGGGGATATCTGTGCAAGAACCTGATTTACCCGGTGCCCGATTCCCGATTTCCCTTTCTCGGCGTGCATTTTACGCGCATGATGGATGGATCCATCCATTGTGGACCGAATGCAGTTCTGGCCATGGCTCGCGAGGGATATCAAAAGACCAATGTCAGCTTTCGGGACCTGAAAGACAGCCTGATGTACGGTGGTTTCCTGCGGCTTGCCGGAAAGCATTTCAGGACGGGACTGGGCGAGATGTACCGCAGCCTGAGCAAGGGGGCCTTTGTCCGCGCCCTGCAGGACCTGGTTCCGGAAATTCGCGCAGAGGACCTTGCGCCGGCTCCGTCCGGCATTCGCGCCCAGGCCCTGATGCCCGACGGCTCTCTCGTCGACGATTTTCTGATCGATGAACTCGACAAGGCGATCTCCGTGATCAACGCTCCTTCGCCGGCAGCGACAGCTTCACTGAAGATCGGAAGTCAGATCGCGGACCGCGCGATTGCCCGTTTATGAAAGGACGTGCGAGGGGAACGCCTTGCGGTTAGCCATGAATACGACTTATTGGCCGATCGACCTCCTGAAACGTTTTTCCGCTGCCGTATTCAGGCACTTCGGGGTCCCCGATGAAGATGCATCGCTGGCCGCAGAAGTCCTTGCTGCCAGCGATATGCGGGGGATCGATTCTCACGGCGTTGCCCGCCTGCACACCTATTTCGATATGTTGACTCTCGGCCGCATCAATCCGCGCCCCGCGCTGCGAATTATTCGCGAGTCGGCGAGCACGGCCACCGTGGACGGCGACAACGGGCTCGGGCTGGTTGTCGGGCCCCGTGCCAACGAGATCGCCATGCGCAAGGCTGCCGAAGCCGGCAGTGGCTGGGTCAGTGTCTCGAATACCAACCATTTCGGAATCGCCGGTTATTACGTCCTGCGCGCTCTTGAACGCGACATGATCGGCTGGGCAATGACCAACACGACAAAGCTGGTTGCTCCGCTGTGGGGGGCGAGCCGAATGCTCGGAACCAACCCGATTGCAATTGCCTTCCCCGGCAAAAAACATCCTCCCATCGTCATCGATCTGGCAACCAGCGCTTGCGCCTTTGGAAAGGTCGAAATGGCCAGACGGAAAGGAGAACCGGTTCCCGTGGGCTGGGCGATCGATGGCTCCGGCAACAATACCGATCAGCCCTCCGACATGATCCAGGGGGGCGCCCTGCTTCCCCTGGGCAGCTTTCGCGAGATGGGCGGTCACAAAGGCTATTGCCTTGCAACAATGGTCGACATCCTTTGCTGCTGTTTGAGCGGGGCCAACTGGGGGCCGTGGGCACCTCCGTTCGCGCTGCGCCAGGAAATTCCTTCCCGAAGTGTCGGCAAGGGGATCGGGCATTTCTTTGGCGCGATGAGAATCGATGCATTCATCGATGTCGACGAATTCCGCAATCAGATCGACGACTGGATCGAGACCTTTCGCGCGACCCCTCCCCAGCCGGGAACCTGCGGCGTTCTGATTCCCGGGGACCCGGAGCGAATCGCCGAAAACGAACGACGGGTAACCGGGATTCCGCTTATCGAACCGGTCGTCGATGAACTGAGGGACATAAGTCAAAAGACCGGGATACCGCTGGAATGAGCCTCGATTCGCTCTGAGCCAGACGGACACACTGACACACCGCCGCTTCTATTTTTTCTTTTCCCCGGCAGCCGGATCGTCCTTGTCGACCCCTTCCGCCGAATCGGGGATGATCGAACCGAAGAGATGCCCGCCCACCGGTCCGTGCGACCATGTTCCGGCGTACTTATTGTCGTAAATAATGACTCGGGCACTGAACGGGCCCTGACCGAGAATTTTCGAGTCAGTCAGGGTAATCACCGGCGTGTCGCCGGCCCAAAGCACCTGTAGCCGCAAGGGAACAGTGTAATCGTTTTCGGCGTATTTGATTCGCGCCTGGAACGTCCAGAAATCGCCGTCATCCTTTTTCACTTCGCCAATATGATATTCTTCGGCCGTTAGCGTGCCCTGCTCCCGACCGGTCACGGTGAAACTCCCTTGAAGCTTGCTGCCGGAAAGTTCCCGGGAGAACTTTTCATGCAGCTGGGAGGTCCCGGCGGCTGCGTCCGCTGCTTCATCCGTTTTGTCCTGCGCCCGCGCGGAAGGGTCCGGCAGCAAACCGGCAAAGGCCAAAAAGCATGTCAACACCGCACTTGCGGAAATGAATCGAAACGACATTTTCAGGTCTCCGGACAGGCAGTTTGCTGGTTGCTGGACACATTTCATCAGTATAGCCGGCATCATTCCTGTGGAAAAAGGCAGTGGTGTTGCCAAAAAAACGCGGGGATTCTAAAACGTGCGATCACCCGCCATTTTTTTGTTGAAAGGAGTCCGGCCAGGTGTTTGTTGCCGCTTCGACCCGTTGCTTTCCCGATCTGACGCTGCCGGAAGTCTTTGACAAGCTGGTTGATCTGGAATTCACCAATGTTGAGATTGAGTTGTCGGAAGACAATTCGACGCTCAAGCCCTCCCAGATCGCCGAAGATTTCAACCGGGCCGCCGGCGAGTGCCAGTCCACGCGACGGCTTACTGTATCCTCCTATCGCGCCGACATTCGCGCCGAGGGAGCCGAATACTACCGGCAGTTCGAAGCCATCTGCAAACTGGCCAAGGCTACCAAGGTCGTGACACTCACAGCCTTGTCGGGGCCGCTGGGAACGCCGTTCAACGAAGAAGTCGAGCGATTCAAGGAACTCGTCCGCATCGCCAATCAACAGGGAGTTCGCGTTGGCATGCTGACCACGACCGGATCGGTATCACAGGACCCGGATACCGTTTGTGTCATTTGCGATCACGTCAAGGGCCTGGCGCTTTCCCTCGATCCCAGCCATTTCATCTATCAGCGGAACAACCCGCCGGACATTGAAAAATTGATGAAGTACGTGCACCAGATCTATTTGCGCGACACAACGCGGGAGCACTTGCAAGTGCGCATCGGGCAGGGGGTGATCGATTATGGCAAGCTGGTCAATTCGCTGACGCGACACAACTACCAGCGCGCCCTCTGCGTCGACATCATTCCGGAAAACGGAACGGACCACGAAGCGGAAATTCGAAAGCTGCGATTGTTGCTGGAAAGCCTGCTTCTCTGAACCCGGCCGTTCGTTTCCCTGTCAACGAAAGTTCTTCGGCGGTTCTTCTCCCGCACCCAGCGGTGCCGTGCGGTCAGCGCCGTCAAAATTGGCCCCCTGTTC
>WPCK01187655.1_pt1 | contig 11048 bp, 8 predicted proteins | sample 5399851 | NCBI WGS metagenome assembly WPCK01 (sample SAMN12869471, study PRJNA574797) | sludge metagenome | isolation source: wastewater treatment of pH11 | place: China:Beijing | collected 2019-05-20
CATGTCGCCGCCGGCGCGCGCGCGGCGTTTGCGCTGTGCCGCCCGCCCGGCCACCACGCGGCCCGCGACATGTATGGCGGCTACTGCTTCTTCAACAACGCCTCGGTCGTGGCCGACATGTTCCGATCCGACGGTGCGGCGCGCGTGGCGGTGCTGGACATCGACTTCCACCACGGCAACGGCACGCAGGACATCTTCTGGGAGCGCGGCGACGTGTTCTTCGCCTCGCTGCACGGCCACCCCGAGGACGCCTATCCCTACTTCATCGGCTATGCCGACGAACGCGGCGCAGGCGCGGGCGAGGGGACAACGGCGAACTATCCGATGCGGCCCGGCACCGGCTACGGGGAATGGTCGGCCGCGCTCGACGATGCCATCGCCCGCATCCGCGCCTTTGGCGCCGAGGCGCTGGTCGTCTCGCTCGGCGTCGACACCTACAAGGAGGATCCGATCTCGTTCTTCCGCCTCGACAGCCCGGATTTCGCCGATTGCGGCCGCCGCATCGCCGGGCTCGGCCTGCCGACCGTGTTCGCCATGGAGGGCGGCTACGCCATCGAGGCCGTCGGCGTGAACACGGTCAACGTGCTGGAAGGGTTCAACGATGGCTGACGGCCGGACGGTGACGATCGGGGTGACGCAGTTTGCCTGCGGCGACGATGCAAAGGCCAATGCCGATACGGCCGAGGCGCTGGTGCGCCGCGCCGCGGCGGCGGGCGCCAATGTCGTGCTGGTGCAGGAACTGTTCCGCGACCGCTATTTCTGCAAGGTGGAGCGGCCCGGACGCCTGGCGCTCGCCGCCCCGCTGGCCGGGCATCCGCTGGTCGCCCGCTTTGCCGCGCTGGCCGGAGAACTCGGCATCGTGCTGCCGGTGAGCTTCTACGAGGAGGCCGGGCAGGCATTGTTCAATTCCGTGGCGATGGTCGATGCCGATGGTCGCGTTCTCGGCGTGTACCGCAAGTCGCACATCCCGGACGGGCCGGGCTACGAGGAAAAATACTACTTCTCGCCCGGCGACACCGGCTTCCGCGTCTGGGACACCGCCTTCGGGCGCATCGGCGTCGGCATCTGCTGGGACCAGTGGTTCCCCGAAGCCGCGCGCGCCATGGCGCTCAAGGGCGCGGAAGTGCTGCTCTACCCGACAGCCATCGGCTCGGAACCGCCGGCGCCCGCCCATGACAGCCAGCCGCACTGGGAAACGGTGATGCGCGGCCATGCCGGCGCCAACATCATGCCGCTGGCCGCCTCCAACCGCATCGGCACCGAGCCGGACGAGGAGGGGCGCACGGTCACCTTCTACGGCTCGTCCTTCATCGCCGGCCCGACCGGGGCCATCGTCGCCAAGGCTTCGCGCGACCGCGAGGAGGTGCTGACCGCCACCTTCGACCTTGCCGAAATCGCCGCGATGCGCCGTGCCTGGGGGGTGTTCCGCGACCGCAGGCCCGAATTGTACGGCGCGCTCGCCACCTACGACGGCACCGGCTGAGGCGGGCGGCGGCCGGGCCAGTCGGTCGCCCGGTGGTAGGCCTCGGCAAGGCGGAGCATCAGCGCATCCTCGCCGCGCCGCCCGAACAGTTGCAGGCCGGCCGGCAGGCCCGCCGCGCCAAACCCGGCCGGGAGCGCCACCGCCGGCAGGCCGACAATGGAGACCGGCATCACCACCGCCATCCATTCATGGTAGGTGGTCATCGTCCGGCCAAGGACGGCCTTCGGCCAGTGCAGCCCGGCGTCGAACGGGAAGATCTGCGCCGATGGCAGCACGAGCCCGTCAAACCGCCGGAACAGGCGCGCGAGCGTGTTGTTCCAGACGGTGCGCACGACGCTCGCCTCATGCACGGCCTCGGCGGAAAGCGACAGCCCGTTCTCGACCTCCCAGAGGGCTTCGGGCTTCATCCGCGCCCGCTCGGCCGGCTGACGCCAGAGCGTCTTCAACTCGTTGGCAACGGCGAACTGGCGAAGCGTCAGCCACGCCTGCCACAGAAGTTGCGGATCGAAGTCCGGCGTGACGCGCTCGACCGCGACGCCAAGGCGCTCGAACTGCCCGAGCGCCGCCTCGATGAGCGCAAGGATCTCCGGTTCGACCGGGAAGAAGCCGTCCCAATTGCCGAGCCAGCCGATCCTGAGTCCGGCGACCGACGCTTCGAGGCCTTCGGCGAAGGAGGGATGGGCGGGCAGCGCATGCGGGAATGTCGGCTCCGGTCCGGCGATGGTGTCGAGGAGCAGGGCGAGATCGCGCGGCGTGCGCGCCATCGGCCCGGACACCGCCAACTGGTGCAGGAAGGCGTCGCCCGAGGGCTCGCTCGGCACCCGCCCGTAGGTGGGGCGGAATCCGTAGACATTGTTGAAGGCGGCCGGGTTGCGCAGCGAGCCCATCATGTCGGAACCGTCGGCAACCGCGACAAGGCGCGCGGCCAGCGCCGCCGCCGCGCCGCCGCTGGAACCGCCGGCCGACTTCGACGGATCGTAGGGATTGCGCGTCACCCCGAACACCGGATTGTAGCTGTGCGAGCCGAGACCCCATTCGGGCGTGTTGGTCTTGCCGATCAGGATGGCGCCGGCCGCGCGGATGCGGCGCACCAACAGGCTGTCAGCCTCCGGCACATGATCGGCGAAGCTCGGCGAACCGTAGGTGGTGCGCAGGCCCCTGGTGTCGGCAAGATCCTTGACGGCGAACGGGATGCCGTGGAGCCAGCCTGCGCGCGCCGTGCGGTCGGCGGCTTCCGCCTCCGCCATCAGCTCGGAGCGCGGCCGCAGCGACACGATAGCATTGAGCGCGGGATTGATCGCGGAGATGCGATCGAGCGTGGCGTCCATGACCTCGACCGCCTGCAGCGCGCCGGTGCGCAGGCGCTCCGACAGCGTGGCCGCGTCGAGCGCGTGGACCGCCGTGGCGGTCACGATCAGGAGGCCGGGCGGCGGGCGGACGCGCCGAACCAGCCGCCGACCGCGGTTTCGAAAGCCAGGCCGATTCGGAACACGTCGGCGTCGCTGTAGGTGCGCCCGACAATCTGCATGCCGGTCGGCACGCCGGCGCCGACCCGGCCTGTCGGCACCGACAGCACCGGGCAGCGGCTCATGGCGTTGAACGGCGTCGTCATCACCCAGCCGAGCGTCGATGCGACCGGCTTGCCGTTGATCGACACCTGGTCGCGCGACTGGTCGAAATCGGCCGGCACCGTCGGCAGCCCGACGGTCGGGCAGATGAGCGCGTCATGGCGCTCGAGGATCGGCCCGAGCCCGTGGTACATGCGCGCGATCGTGTCGAGCGCGCCGACGAAGGCCTGGGCGCTGCTTTCCAGCGACGTCTCGCCGAAATGGCGGGCATAGCTCGTCAGGCTGTCGGCATGGTCGGCCAGAACGTTCGAGATCGCGCCGCCAAACAGGTGGGTGAGGTAGGCCATGCAGGCCTCCTGCACCTCAAGGCCCCAGCCGATGTCGACCTCCTCGACGATGGCGCCGAGCGACCGCAGCACGTCGGCGGCGGCGCGCGTGTTGGCCTCGACCTCCGGATCGACCTCGAAGCTGCCGAGCGTCATCGACAGCGCAATGCGCATGCCCGCGATTGGCGCATACGTGTCCGGGAGCACCAGTTTCGGCCGCAGCGCGGCGATGTCGGTAGGATCAGGCCCGCACATGACGTTCTGCAGAAGGATGGTGTCGCGCACCGTGCGCGCCAGCGGGCCGGTGTGGTTGAAGAAATCGAGATTGAACGGCGGTTCGTCCGGATTGCGCCCATAAGGTGGCTTGAAGCCGACCACGCCGCATTGCGACGCCGGGATGCGGATCGAGCCGCCGATGTCGGAGCCGGTGGCAAGCGATGAGGATCCGGCGGCGAGCGAGGCCGCCGCGCCGCCGGATGATCCGCCGCAGGTGAACGCGCCGTTCCACGGGTTGCGCGTGACGCCCCAGAGCCGCGACCAGGTGACGCCCGAGCAGGAGAATTCCGGCGTGGCGGTGCGCGCGTGCACGATGCCGCCCTCCGCCAGGATGCGCCGGTTGACGACGCTGGTGTGACCCGCCACCTGGCCTTCGAGCACGAGCGAACCGTTGGAGGTCGGCAGGCCCTCGATGTAGCTCTCGTCCTTGATGCCGACCGGCAGGCCATCGAGCACACCGCGCGCCGCGCCGCGCACATAGCGGCCCTCGGCGGCTTTCGCCTCGTCGAGTGCCTTGTCGAAATAGGTATAGGTGAGCGCATTGACGCTCTTTGCCGTCGCCTCGGCCCGCGCGATGACCGCCTTCATCAGGTCAACCGGCGAGAGCCTTTTCGCGCGGAAGGCATCAAGAGCCTCGGTCGCAGGAAGGTAGGCAAGGTCTTCGTCGGTCATGCGGGATCTCCGGGGCGGGCGGGAAGGCCTCGGCGGCGGACCGCCGGGGCTGGGTCATGTCATTTCTGAACCTCGGTCCAGATCTTGGTGTAGAGCTCGGTCGCTTCCGGCGAGCAGGTGAGCGTGAAGTGCCCATTGTCGGCGAATTCGGCAGGCACGACGATCTCCGGCGCCGTCTTCAGCTCGTCCGACATGAAGGCTTCCGAACCGGCGATGCCGTTGGCGTACTTGGCGAACTCCGAGATCATCGCCGCGTTCTGCGGGTCCATGATGAAGTTCATGAACAGCTTGGCGTTGTCGACGTTCTTGGCGTCCTTCAGGATGGCCACGGAATCCATCCAGATGCCGTAGCCTTCCTTCGGATAGCCGTACTTGATGTCGCCGTTCTGCAGGCGCATGCGCAGCGAGGCGCCGTTCCAGTTGACCGTGGCGGAATAGTCGCCCTTGGTCATGGCCTCGATGTTGCCGTAGGACATGGCGACCCACTTGTCCTTGGCCGCCACCAGCGTGTCGCGGACCTTCTTGAGCACTTCGAGGTCGGTCGTGCACGGCTCGCCGCCGACATACATGATGGCGAGGGTGAGGATGTCGCTCATCTCGGGAACGACATTGACCTTGCCGGCCAGTTCCGCCGGCGGGTCGAGGAAGATCGCCGAGGTGTTGATGTCGCCCTTGTAGACCGCCGTGTTCACGGTCATGCCGGTGGTGCCCCACTGCCACGGAATGGTGTACTTGCGGCCCGGATCGAACGGCACATCGACCCACTTCGGATCGACGTTCTTGAAATTCTCCATCTGGTCGGGACGGGCTTCGAGGAGCAGGCCTTCCTCGATCCAGATCGGCACGTAGTTGGCCGACGGCACGACGATATCGAAGCCGTGGCCGCCCTGGCGCACCTTGGCGAGCGCGGAATCGTTGGAATCGTAGTCGGTGACGGTGACCTTGACCTTGTGGGTTTCCTCGAACTTCTTGATCATCTCGGGGCTGGTGTAGTTGCCCCAGTTGAAGATGTTGAGTTCGCCATCGGCCATGGCGGCGGTCGATGCCGCCAGCAGCGCGGCGATCGATGTGGTGGCAAGTCGCAGTTTCATCTCAGTCCTCCTTCATTGGCGGGAACCTTTTTCCCTGCTGGCGAAAAAGAAGATCGTGACCACCAGAACCGACAACAGCAGGAACAGCGTCGAGATGGCGTTGATCTCCGGGGTGACGATGCGGCGCAACTGGCCGAGCATGTAGGTGGGCAGCGTGTCCTGCCCGCCGGACTTGACGAATTCGGTGATGACCACGTCGTCGAGCGAAACGACGAAGGCGAGCATGAGCCCGGCGAGGATGCCGGGCCACAAGAGCGGAAAGGTGACGCGCCGGAAGGTCCGCCAGGGCGTCGCGTAGAGGTCGGCCGCCGCCGTTTCCAGCGTCAGGTCCATGCTCTCCAGCCGGGCGCGGATGGGCAGGTAGGCAAACGGAATGCAGAAGGCGGTGTGGGCGGCGATGAGGTAGCCGAGCCCGGTGTAGCCGGTCCAGATCTTGATGCGCGAGAACACGATGAGCAGCGCCACCGCCGTGACGATCTCCGGCACCATCAGCGGCTGGTTGATGAAGGCATACTTGAAGGTGAGCCCGCGATAGGGCGCGGTGCGTGTCGTGGCGAGCGCGGCCATCGTCGCCGCCACGGTGGCGATCACCGCGGCTGTTGCCGCGATCCGCAGCGAGCGCAGGGAGACCTCCACGATGTGCTCGTTGTTGAGCGCCTTCTCGAACCAGCGCAGCGAGAACCCCTGCCAGATGGCGATGGAATCGCCGTCATTGAAGGCGAAGGTCACGAGCGTGGCGATCGGCAGGTAGAGCGCGAAGAAGCAGATCGCGGCGATGAGGGTGAAGCCCGGCTGGTGGCGGACATCGAAGCGGCTAGCCATGCGCGCCTCCGCCCCGCCGACCGATATTGCGCACATAGACGAGCAGCGACGCCATGACGAGCGCCATCAGCGTGAGTGACAGCGCCGCGCCGAGCGGCCAGTTGCGGCCCTGGCCGAACTGCAGCTCGATGAGGTTGCCGATCATCAGGTTCTTGCCGCCGCCGAGCACGCGCGGCGTGACGTAGGCGCCGAGCGAGGGAATGAAGACGAGGATCGACCCGGCGATGATGCCGGGCTTGACCAGCGGCACGATGATGCGGCGCAGCACCTGGAACCGCCCGGCGTAAAGGTCGTAGCCCGCCTCGACGAGCCGGAAGTCGAGCTTCTCCAGCGCCGCGTAGAGCGGCAGCACCATCAGCGGCAGATAAACATAGGTCATGCCGAGCATGATGGCGAAGTCGGTGAACATCATCTGGATCGGCTTGTCGACCAGCCCGACCTTCATCAGCACGGTGTTGAGCAGGCCTTCGTTGCGGATGACCTCCTGGATGGCGAAGGTCCGGATGAGCAGGTTGGTCCAGAACGGAATGGTGATGAGGAACAGCCACAGATCGCGCCGGTGCCGCGGCCGCGTGGCGATGAAGTAGGCGGTCGGAAAGCCGAGCACGAGCGTGATGACGGTCGTGGCCAGCGACAGCTTGATCGAGCGCCAGAAGATCGACAGGTGCGCGTCGGCGAAGGACAGCGTGTCGTCGAAGATGTCGCGCTCGAGAAAGACGGAGAACCAGCCCTTGCCGGAGAATTTCCAGATGACGTCGCCATAGGGACCGGGCGTCAGGAACGAGTAGAGCACGGCGATGCCGAGCGGCCCGATGGCGGCCAGGAAGATGATGGCGAGCGCCGGCGCCGACAACAGCCAGCGACTGGCGATGTCCCGTCGCCGCGCCGCCATGGCTGTCGGGTTCGTGTCCATCGTCAATCCCTGAGCACCTGGGGCGCCCCGGCGGCGATGGCGATCGCCACGGCATCGCCGGCGGCGAACTCCGGACCGCCGCGACGGCTCTGGTTGCGCACGATGAACAGTCCGCCGGAGCCCAGCCTGACGCGGAAATGCGTGTCGTTGCCGGAGTAGATCACGGTTTCCACCACACCCGACAGGCCATCCCGCCCGTTGGCGGGCGCAAGGTCGGCATGTTCCGGCCGCACCACCACGGTAACGCGGGTGCCGGCCTGCGGCGCATCGGCGGCCTGCGCCGTCAGCCCGGCGCCGGCATCGAGGCGCACGGTCGCGTTCACGCCGTCGGCCCTTTCGACCACGCCTTCCAGGAAATTGGTCTCGCCGATGAAGCTCGCCACGAACCGGTCGGCCGGGTGATCGTAGATGTCGCGCGGCGAACCGATCTGCAGGATGCGGCCCTTCGACATGACCGCCATGCGGTCCGACATCGTCAGCGCTTCCTCCTGGTCATGGGTGACGAAGATGAAGGTGATGCCGGTCTCGTGCTGCATCCGCTTCAGCTCGATCTGCATGTCCTTGCGCAGCTTGGCGTCAAGCGCGGAGAGCGGTTCGTCGAGGAGGAGCAGCTTCGGCGCCGGGGCAAGCGCGCGGGCGAGCGCCACGCGCTGCGCCTGGCCGCCGGAGATCTGGTCGGTGCGCCGGTCGGCAAGCGTGTCCATGCGAACCAGCGCCAGCATCTCGCCGACGCGGGCCTTCACCTCGTCCTTTGGCCGGCCGAGCATCTCCAGGCCAAAGGCGATGTTCTGCGCCACGGTGAGGTGCGGAAACAGCGCATAGCTCTGGAACACGGTGTTGACCGGGCGCTTGTAGGGCGGCAATGGCGCAATGTCGGACCCGTCGAGCAGGATCTGGCCCGAGGTCGGATAGTCGAACCCGGCGATCAGGCGCAAAAGCGTGGTCTTGCCGCATCCGGACGGCCCGAGCAGCGTGAAGAACTCGTTCTTGCGAATGGCGACCGAGACATCGTCCAGCGCCCGCAAGGCATTCTCGCCGGCGCCGAAAACCCGGGTGATCGCGCGGGCTTCAACGGCTGTGTTTGCGCTGCCTGCCGCCGCATTGGACGCCATGATCTGCCCGAGACTCCATGCCCACTGGCCCTCCGCCTTCTGCCGTGCGTTCGGGAATTTCAGTCATGCTATTGAACGCTCTTGCGGTCGGCAAGCGATATGAACGATGCTTCGTCCGCCCTCGGAACCGACGGAGGAATTGGTGGCTGCCGACCTGATCATCGAGAATGCACGCGTTCTGACCCAAGACCCGGCGTCGCCGCGCGCCGAGGCGATTGCCATCGCCGGCAACCGGATCGTCAGGGTGGGCGCGCGCGAGGACATGGCGGCGCTGAAAGGCCCGACAGCGCGCATCATCGACGCCGGCGGCGCCACGGTGCTGCCCGGCTTCATCGAAAGCCACATGCATGTCTTTGCCGGCAGCGTGCAGCTTGACCGGTTGTCGCTGGCCGGGATCGAGGGAATAGACGCGATAACAACGGCCATCCGCAGGCGCGCGGCCGAAAAGCCCGACGAGGCGGTAATCCTGGTCGAACAGGCTCAGTACGGCATGTTCGACGGCGCGCCGATCACCCGCCAGAAGCTCGATCAGATCCTTCCCGACCGGCCGCTGGCGCTGTGGGCTGGCGATCATCACACGATGTGGGCCAACACCGCCGCGCTCGAACGCACCGGCCTGATCCACGGCAAGGCGCTGCCGGTCGGCAACGAAATCGTCATGGGCGCCGATGGCAAGGCAGCCGGCGAGTTGCGGGAATTCCTGGCCTACGAGGCGATCCTGGCGCTGACGCCGAACGGCGGGCGCGACGGCAACGGCCTGTTCGCCGGACGCACGTTCGCGGTCGATCCCGGCCCGGCGGCGCGCGACGCCGACACGGCGACGCTGCGCAAGGGCCTGGCCTACCTGGCGCGCCATGGCATCACTTCGTTCCACAACATGGATGGCGATCCCTACCAGTTCGAACTGCTCAAGCGGATCGACGACGAGGGCGGGTTGCCGGTGCGCGCCCGCGTGCCGCTGCGCATGCTTCCCGACCATCCGGTCTCCGACCTCGAACTCGCCTCCGGACAGTGGCGGACCTACCGGTCGGATCGCCTGTCTGGCGGGTTCATCAAGATGTTCATGGACGGCGTCGGCGAATCGACGACCGCCTGGATGCTGGACGACTATGGCGGCCATCCGGGCGTGCGCGGGGCGCCGCTGTTCGACCTCGACCATTTCAACGCCATCTGCATCGAAGCCGACCGGCGCGGCTTGCAGATCGCCGTGCACGCCATCGGCGATGCGGCCGTGCGCGCCACGCTCGACGGCTACGAGGCGGCGCTGAAGGCGAACGGCCGCCGTGATTCCCGCCATCGCATCGAGCATGTCGAGGCGCTCGATCCGGCCGACTTGCCGCGCTTCGCGGCCCTTGGCGTCGTCGCCTCGATGCAGCCGACGCACGCGCCGGGCGATGTCTATCCGATGGAGCCGATGTGCTCGCTGTTCGGGGAAAAGCGGCTGCGCACGGCCTATGCGTGGGGCAGCCTGCGCCGGTCCGGGGCGCCGCTGTGCTTTGCCTCCGACTGGCCGGTCGCCCCTATCGACCCGATGCTGTCGATCAAGGCCGCCGTGACGCGCCGCAAGCTGTCCCCAAACGCGGCCGAGGAACGCCAGACGCTCGACGAGGCGCTTGCAGGCTACACCCGCGACGGTGCCTGGGTGGAGTTCGCCGAGGACCGCAAGGGCGTGCTGAAGGCCGGCTACCTCGCCGATGTCGTGATGCTCGACGGCGACATCGAGGCGACCGCGCCCGAGGCTATCGACTCGATGACCGTTCGGCTGACCATCTGCGACGGCCGCATTACCCACCAGGCCTGAGCGGTCAGGCGAACACCGGCGGCCGGCGGCCGGCCCAGGGCCGCGCGTCGTCCAGTTCGGCGGCGAGCGACACCAGCAATTCGTCGGCGCCGGTTCGAGCCGCGAAATGCACGCCGACCGGCAGGCCGTCGGCCGTCCAGTGCAGCGGAACCGACATGGCCGGTTGGCCGGAAGCGTTGAAGGCGGCACAGAACGGCGAATAGGCAAACACCCGTTCCGGACCGAGACGGTAGTTCTCGTAGGTGTCGGCGCCATGGGCGAAGCGCCCGATTTCTGCTGGCGGCTCGGCAAGGGTCGCCGTGAGGAAGACGTCATAACCTTCGAGAAAAGCAGCCATTTCCCGGCCGTAGGCGTGGATCTTGCCGACCGCCTCCAGATAGTCCGCGCCCGAAATGCCGCGCGCATAGTCGCACGCCGAGCGCGAGACGTTCTCGACCAGCCCGTCATCCAGCGACCGGCCGGCGGCGGCAAGCGCCTTGTTCACCCAAAGTGCCGTGCCGCAGGCGACGATCTTCGTCCATGCCCGCATCATGCCGGCAGTGTCGGCGGTCGGACGGGCCTCGACGACGCGGTGGCCGAGGCTTTCCATCAGCAGGGCCGCGTCCTCGACCGCCGCCCGGCACTCCGGATGGATCGCCTCGCCGGTGAGCGTGGTCGTGGCGAAGGCGACAGTGAGGCGGGGCGGGCGCCGGCCGGCGGCGGCCAGGAAGGTGCCAGACAGGGGCGGGGCATGGTAGGGCGCGCCGAGGTCGGCCCCGGCGGTGGCGTCGAGAAGTGCCGCGGTATCGCGCACCGAGCGCGTGAGGAAGCCGTCAATCGCCATGCCCGCCCAGCCTTCGCCGGCATAGGGTCCGTCCGGCAGGCGCGCCCGCGTCGGCTTCAGCCCGAACAATCCGCAGGACGAGGCGGGAATGCGCACCGAGCCGCCGCCGTCCGATCCGTGCGCGACCGGCACGATGCCGGCGGCCACCGCTGCGCCGGCCC
>WPCK01208710.1_pt1 | contig 11037 bp, 9 predicted proteins | sample 5399851 | NCBI WGS metagenome assembly WPCK01 (sample SAMN12869471, study PRJNA574797) | sludge metagenome | isolation source: wastewater treatment of pH11 | place: China:Beijing | collected 2019-05-20
CGAATTGTCCAAAGAAACCACAGCTTGGCATGAGGATGTGAACAACACCCAACGCGGAATCGAATGGCAAATGAAGGTCGATGATGCTCGCCTGAAACTAACCTCCGTCTACCCTAAAATTAAGCTGTAACAAAGCACTAGCATTGCTCAAGCCTTGACTTGTCCGAGTGAAATTTTGTAGACCGAGTATGGATTCGCCTAGCAAATCAATCCATTCGCCACTCTGAACCATTCCATTTCGATGCGACACATATCGGCGACAATCCTGCTCTACTGCGTTGTGATATTCGCCGGGCTGATGGGCTGTCGATCCATTGCACCGATCTATGTATGGCAGCCACCGCACATCGAAGTGGAGCCGGGGGCGGTCATTGCCGTTGCACCGCTGGCAACCGAACCTACGCTGGCTCTTGCCATCGAATCGGCCGTCCTTCAGCAGCGTCCAGCAGCTCGCTCGGATTTTGCGATGGTTACGTCGAAAGAGTTGCTCGAAGCTTCACCGGTGCGACTCGCATCAACGGCCGCCCTTTACAGTGATCTGGCCGCAATTCAGTCTGCGCAAGCCGTTGGGGCCGACATCGTGCTGTGTGGCCAAGTGGTGGACTGCAATATCGATTGGCAACAAGAAGCGTCAACAGGGCAGCCCGATATGAAAGATCCGAATCGAGCTGGTCTTCAGGCCGTGTCGAACAATCAGGGCCAGACATTCCTTGAGCGACTCTTCGGAAAAGAGGACGACGATCCGGGGTATTACATCGTGCTCTCATGGAATGTCATCCAGGCCAAGACGGGCAAGTCGCTCGGCTCGCGAGAATTTCGCATCACCTCGCGAGAAGCAGTTGAAAAATACCCTGATTTGAAACTTACATCGGATGAGCACTCAAAGATATTGCTTACTGCGGTTGCTCGCGATACTTGGAAGTCGATCGCTCCAAGCGTCGAGAAAGAGGAAGTCAGACTGGCGTCACCGATCTTCCAATTCGGAACATTTCGAACGCGACTAGGTGTTCGCGCTGCACAACAAGGTCGGTGGGAAGCCGCCGAAAATTACTGGCAGAACGCAGCCTGGTGGCCCGGCTATCTAGCTCCGGCCGCACATCACAATTTGGCAGTTGCACTGGCCGCGCGTGAAGATTTCTCAGCGGCCAAGCGAGAATTGCTTGAAGCCGATGGGCCGATGAGCATTCGTTTACCGGGCGAGACGCTCGTATGGCTCGATCAACGGCACCGCCTTTACAACAAATCACACCGGATGGCAGAACCTGCCAACGGCTGGGCATTTCCTGACGTAGAAATCAGTCCTGGACAAATCACCGAAGAAACGCACAGCGTCGGAGCAGTCAGTGAATTTGAGCTTCCGTGGTGGAAATCAATAGAAAAGGTCGAGAGCGTTGACTCCCGACCCGAATACGTTGAATCAAAATAGGGCGCCTCGGTGAGGCTTAGCGAAACCTACCAGCGACCTCGTCCGCCGCCACCGCCGCCGCCGCCTCGTTTTGGTCGATCTTCACGAGGTCGTGCTTCGTTGACCGTAATCGCTCGACCCGCGATTTGTCGAAGGTTGATGCCTTCGATCGCTTCGCGGCCTGCTTTTGCATCTTGCATTTCAACAAACGCAAAGCCCCGGCTCTTGCCAGTCTCGCGGTCTTTGACAATATTCACCGACTTGACTTGACCGTACTCAGCAAAAGCCGCTTCGAGGTCGGCTTCCGTCGCATTGAAACTCAGATTACCCACATAAATGTTCATTGATTGAACTCCCAAAGGAAAGATTGAAGTCCCCACCGACTTTGGCTAGGGACGGAAAACAGGAGTTCAAGCAGAATAGCGGTTAGCAAAATCTTCAGTGAATCGTCCTGAACGCTCACACAGGAGTGGCAACCCATCCAGATTTGGCTATTCCCACCCCAGCGCTGGCAAGCAGTATATCGAGACGACCGCCGTGTGTCTATCCCGCATACTTTTCGCCACCAAAATTATGGTGTAAATCGGCTCAAGGGTAAATGGGGGGCAAAACCGGCTGGAACCATTCTGGATGGGATTGATGTTAGACTCGGTGGACGACCATTTCCTGGGGCAACCGATACGGCTGACCCCAACTCGGCTTGTCGGCCGCTTTGCCCACTGCAATGACCATCGCGATGCGGTGGTTCCACCCGAGCCCGAGGACTTTTCGAACTCGCGGTTCATCAAATCCTTCCATCATGCAGGTGTCGTAGCATTGAGCCGAAACGGCCAGTACAAAGTTCTCGGCTGCCAGGGCAGCGGATTTGATTGCAACTTCCTCCAGCTCCCACCGCAGACACGGCCGCCGCATCATCGGTTTCAAGAGGCCAATGCAATTTAGGATCAGTTTCTTGAGCCAGCCGATGCAGTTTAGTGGCCCCCACGTGTAGGTTATTGGAATGAGGCGATTGTAATATGTTCGAACGGCTGTCGGTGCATTTTCGCGCTGGACCCAAGCGTCAAGGTAACTGCGTGACCTCCGCCAAAGTTTTGGATTGGCCGAAACCACGACTAAGTGCTGGGCCTTGCGAGCTGCCGACTGGTTCAAACAGGCTTTGACCAAAGCAGTCTTTCGAGCTTGCGACTGCACCCAGAAAAAATCCCACGTCTGGACATTCGACGAATTCGGTGCCCAAATCGCAGCTTCCAAGGCTTTTTCGATGATCTCGTCGGCCACAGGATCCGCCGTAAACTGCCGGGTGCTGCGACGTCTGGAGATTGCCTCGAACAAGTCCATAGTGGTTCCTTCAAGGGGTTTAAGATTGCAGGAGTAGTTTCCGAATGGAATCGCGAGCGAACCTCAAGGTTCAAGCCTTGGGTTCAAGTTGCAATGAAAGGCTGAAGTTCTTCGGGGATAGTTCCTAAGTAGTGGTTATCGACTACATTAGTATTGTATCGAAGGTTCGCCTGGATCGGGCGGGTGAACCGACTTGTCCCTTCATGCCTAGTTAACCATCGATAAAGCGAACCGACTACCGTGATTTCTGATGCTCTGAAGGACCTGCTTAGGAGAGTTCCGCTGTCGGGTGCTCGTTGGATCAGTTTTGCATTGAGCAGTCTGATTGGCTTGGCAGTTCCCCTGCTTGCATTCATCTTTGGGCATAGCGTCCAGGCGCTCAGCGGTCAACCGATCACGGCCATTTTGCCAAACATCACGTTACCGGACTTCGGGCTGGGCGATGCTTCTCCGATGGCACGAGTCGTCTGGATGCTTGGAGCGGCCGCTGTGGTTACTTTCTTTGCGTCGCTGCTGTTGTTTTGGACCTATCGATTCGTGCAACAAGCGGCGGTCGAATTTGAAGTCGGCGTGCTTAAGATCTATCGACAGCGAGTCCAGCAACTATCGCAGTTCAAAACTCTGTCGGCACAGCAAAATGCACTTGTGGACAATCTTCAGTACCATTTGCCACTCGTGCGCGGAGCACTAGCTCGGTATTGGCAGTCGATTCCGCGTCACGGAGTTCAGTTAGCAATATGCGTTCTCGTTGGCATCTTGATCCACGCGCAATTTTCATTCTTGGCCATCATCGCCTCGGCCCTCGCTGTACTGTGTTACCAATGGCTCGACCGACTGCATCGACTCCGATTGCCTATAGTTCGGGACAACGCCGCACAGCTCAGAAACCGGCTCGTCAATCTTTGCTTGCGAGGTCCGCTGCTTGGGGCTGTGCATGATTCCCAAGAGATCGACCAACGCTTCGGTCATTCGTTGGAATTGTACCAAGGTGACGCTGTACGCAGTTTGACCAATTCATCCTGGAAGACGCCGGCCCTTGTGTCGGGCATTTCTATGATGATTTTGCTTTTGGTGTTCGTCATGTCGATTCAGGGATTGCGCAGCCAGTTGGAATTGCCAGCGGCTGCAACCTTTCTGTTTTGTTTGGTGGCCTCCGTCTACAGCGCTCGACGCTTGATTCAGGCGCGACGCGAGCTACGAAAGGTTGATTCCGCATGCAAAGAACTGGTTGGATTTTTGTCCATTCAAATACCTGAAATCGACGAGACTCGGTTGTCCGGAATCCATCGAGTTGCCCAGCAAGCGGAACTGCAATTCGTCACGGTTCAAGATAGCCAGGGTCGCAAGTTGATTGAAGATATTTCCGAGACATTTGAAACGGGGCACTTGATCGGTGTTTTTTCCAGTCAACCGCTTGAGGCCCGAGCCTTGGCGGAACTGCTCGTCGGATTGGGGCGGCCCACCAGCGGGCGTTTGCTGTTCGATGGCCGATCGGTAATCGATTTGAAAAGCAACGACTTGCTTCGGTGTGCTCACTGGGTATCGAGCGACGGCGGCATCCTGACAGGCTCTTTAGCCGAAAATTTGTCATCTCACGTCGAACCGTCCGCCCGCCAGGCCATTCAACAGGCGGAGTTGGGCGATTTGACGAATCGCCTGGCCGACGGATTGTACACGCTCATTACGCATGACGACGATCGATTGTTGCCCGATGAGGCATTTCGCATTGGGCTGGCGCGAGCCTTGTTGCGATCGACCTCGATCGTGGTGATCGAGGAGCCGGTTGAAGCGGTTTCGCCGGTAGTTGAGCAGAAGACGTTGGACGCCATGCTGCGAGTCGTTACTCCGGGCCGCATTAGCGTTGTCCTGCCGCAGCGTTTGAGTACACTCCGACATTGCGAGCGCATTCTATTTATTCACGAACATCGCCTAGTCGATTCCGGTCGCCACGCGGAACTCGTCCAACGAAATGAACATTACCGACATTTGACGTATTTGAAATTCAATCCGTTTCGGTAATGCCGATTGAGCCTATCGCCCGTGGATGTCCTTGATGAGTGCTAGGCAAAGGGCTTGATGCGAAAGAGGATGCGAGTACCATTTGGAAAGTGAGGCCATGCGGAATTCGCGGGCCGTGTCTCGCTGCGTCATCGATTCTCGCCTTGCTATGCCAGTTCGTATTGGAGCCGTTTCGTATCTGAACACAAAGCCGCTGATCTTCGGGCTGCGCGAGCGGCTGCCGGGCTGTGAGCTGATTCTCGATTTGCCAAGTCGATTGGCGGACCAATTGATTGAAGGCAAATTGGATATAGCCCTGATCCCTTCAATCGCCTATTTCAAAGGCGGTGATGAGTTGGCCATCGTTTCGGATGCTTGCATCGCTTGCCGAGGCCCGGTTCGAAGCGTGCAACTACTCCTGCGGCGACCACCAACGATGATCAAGACGTTGGCCCTGGACGAAGGATCGCGGACGAGCGCCGTATTGGCGAGAGTGCTGTTGAGCCAACTCTGGAATGTTCACCCCACTCTCATTCCACTACCAATCGATATGGACTATGAAGGTCATCACGCCGACGCGATCCTGGTGATTGGCGACCGAGCGATGAACGTCGATCGAAGCCGATATCAAGAGTGTTGGGATTTAGGCGAACTCTGGAATCGTTGGTCGGAACTTCCCTTTGTGTTCGCCATGTGGATTGCTCGAAAGTCCGATTGCCATCGCCCAGAGATTCAACAAGCCGCCATTGCTCTTCAAGCATCTCGCGATGCTGGACTTGCCAATGTGGGTCGGATCGCCGAAGAACAATCGGGCAACTACAATTTGACGATTGACGATTGCGTGACCTATTTCACTCAGCAATTGCACTTTGTGTTGGGCACACAGGAAATCGCAGGCTTGGAGTTGTTCCGATCTTATGCCGACCGTTTGGATGCCCGGGGTGCAAAGGAGTCATTTCCAAGCTCGCCGAACCTGGTGCGTCGCGTTCCATTGTCCACTGATTAGTAATGAACATGTCCCAAACCATTCAAACTGTGTCTGCGAATCGATCCATACCCTGGCTGCTGGATGCAGTGGCCGATGGCTATCGGCTTTCGCGCGAGGAAGGGCTGCGACTCATGGAGAGCCATGAGTTTGTCGCGGTTGGACAAGCTGCCGGACGCGTGACTACGCGAATGCATCCGGAGAGTTATCGTACGTACAATATCGATCGCAACATCAACTACACGAATATCTGCTCGGCGGTTTGCGATTTTTGCGCCTTCTATCGGACCATCAAGAGTCCGGAAGGTTACGTGCTGGACCGAGAATCGCTGTTTCAAAAGGTGGAGCAGACCATTGCCCTGGGCGGCAACCAAATCTTGATGCAAGGTGGAATGCATCCAAAACTCAAGTTGGATTGGTACACCGATTTGCTTTCTGAATTGCGTTCGCGTTATCCGCAAATCAACTTGCACGCATTCAGTCCGCCAGAGATTTATCAATTCACCAAGGTCAATCGCCTGTCGGTGCGTGAAGTCTTGACCGAATTGAAATCAGCGGGGCTTGGGTCGCTGCCGGGTGGCGGTGGTGAAATCTTGGTCGACCGAGTTCGCAAAAAAATTACTCGCGGCAAAGTCCTTTCCGACGACTGGCTGGAAGTCATGCGCGTTTGGCATGAACTCGGTGGCCGCAGCTCTGCCACGATGATGTTTGGACACGTTGAAACGCTTGCCGAGCGAATCGAACATTTGGAGCGATTGCGACAACTTCAAGATGAGACGGGTGGTTTCACGGCATATATCTGTTGGACCTTCCGACCCGAAAATACGGGCTTGTCCCATTTGCCCGCCAAGGGAGCTTACGAATATCTTTACACCCAAGCCATCAGCCGGTTGTATCTGGACAATATTCCAAATATCCAAAGCAGTTGGGTGACTCAAGGTTTGAACGTCGGTCAACTCGCTTTGCTCTACGGAGCGAACGATATGGGCAGCTTGATGATCGAAGAGAACGTGGTGGCCGAAGCCGGAACGGTTCATTTTTTGACCCTGGATCAAATTCGGGCCAGTATCGAAGAACTCGGTTTTGAAGCCCGACAGCGAGACGTGTTCTACAACCTTGTCCCGAAGGAACTCGAACAGTTTGCAATCGATGCGAATCGCGCAGCTTGCAAAGCGAATTCTGGTTCGACATAATATTTCTGGTCGACCAGCATGCAACGTTGATCGCTTCCGTCGGTTGCCCTTCCGCATCGCTAGCTTTGAATTCGGAGCAGATTTTCACTATGATCAAATACGTTTTGCATGTTGCGTTCGTTTCTGCAGTGCTTGTTTCGAATGCTCGATGCCAAGATGCAGCATTGATCGATTTTCGGAAACACGTTCAGCCAATCTTGGAGACCAATTGCCTGAAGTGTCACGGTCCCGAACAAGCCAAGGAGGGATTGCGAGTCGATGACCTCGAAGGTCTTCTGGGCTATGTGGAACAGGGCGATTCGGCGGCTAGCGCCCTTTGGACAGACTATTTGAATACCGACGACCAGGATCATTTGATGCCACCTGCCAATGATAGCCAGGAGGCGGGTCTTCCAATGGCCGAGCGTCTAGTTTTAAAAACGTGGATCGATGAAGGAGCCAACGGAGAATGGTTCGTGGGCGGCTCGGCCGACGATCAAAACGTTCCGGCGTTGCCGACGACTACCGTTGGAAAAATATGGTCATTCCAAGGCCTTTTTCATCCGGCTTCCGTGCATTTCCCGGTAGCCCTTTTGTCAATTTCAGCCCTGTTCGTTTTTTTGTCGTTCTTCAACCGCGACTCGTTCGAACCTGTAGCATTCCATTGCCTCTGGATTGGAGCATTCAGCGCGGTCGTTGCCTGCATCGCGGGTTGGTCGTACGCGGACCACGAAGGCTACTCACGTGTCGGTTTCAATCTGAATCAAAGCGGTATCGATCGACATCGTTGGATCGGGATTTTTGTCGCGGTCCTTGCCATGCTCGTCATCCCTCTGGCGCGAAGCGTCCGCCGCAACGGTCGAATAGACCAACGGATCCTTTGGCTGATGGCCAGCGCAATCATTGCCTTGGGCGTTTCGCTTACTGGGTTCCAGGGCGGTGAATTGACTTACGGCGAAGATCACTATTTGAAATACTACCAAGAACTTTTCGGTACAAGCGACTCTGCCAACACTCCGTCCAACGATGCCGTGACGGATGCAGTAGGCCAAGATGCTCAGAGCAACCCGCCTGATGATAGAGCTTCCTCAAGCTCCAAAACGGACTCAGCGCAGCCTGCGGATGGCGCGGAAGTGGAGGCGTCCGAAAGCGCGGAGATATCGGAACCGCAAGCCAAAGCGGACACAACCGTACAGCCGTCTTCCGAGCCCGAGATAACCACCCCTGAAACTTCGGAAGCCGAGGAAGCTGCACCAAAGAGCGACGAATCTGAGCCATCCGCACCAGAAGGTCAAGAAAAACCCGAAACCCAGCCGCCAACCGATAGGCCTGAGTCTGAAACGGAGCCGACCGAGCCAAGCTCTTCGGCTGAGGGAACTTCGCAATGATCTAATGTCGAGCGAAGTTTCGTCGGGTTGCCCCAACCCGTTGTCCGACCAATAGGCATTTACGCCAATATTTCATGAATCGGCTTACCCTCGGCGATCTTGATCGGGCGACGATCTTCGTTGACGTTCTCCGTTTCGGGATCGATCCCAACAGCCCAGCTTAGCGTAGCTAAAAGATCTGCCGCCGTAACGGGTCGATCGACTATTTCCATTCCGTCATCGCTCGTTTTGCCTATGATCGAACCACCGACAATGCCGGCTCCGCCCAGAACGCAACTCCAAGCGTTCGGAAAGTGATCCCGACCACCCATATCGTTGATTTGCGGCGTTCGACCGAACTCGCCCATCCACGCAAAGGTCGTGTGTTCCAACAAGCCGCTGGATTTTAGATCGGCCAACAATTGGCTCCACGCACGATCCAATTGTTCGCTCAAACGTTTGACGGTTGGAAAATTTTCGGCATGGCTATCCCAAGACAGCCCACCGGGGCCCTCGCTGAGTGAGACTTCAACAACGGCAACGCCGCGTTCGATCAAGCGTCGCGCCATTAAACACCCTTGGCCGAAGGAGTCGTAGCCGTATTGCTTTCGCACGTCATCGGACTCGCGGGTCAAATCGAACGTTTCTGAAAGGTCGCTTTCGGCCAACTGCATGGCGCGTCGGTAAACGGTGTCGTGTGTTGAGGGTGCTCCGGCACGCCCCGACGCTCCGTAGTTTTGTTGCAACATTTCCCAAAATTTCTTGCGACGATCGATTCGCTGGTCGCCCAGGAATGCTGGCGGTACAAGGTTGTCAACCCGCAAGTTGGCCAGCCGTTCTCGATCGGCTGTAGTGGCCTGTGCGTCCTGCGTGGGATCCAGCGGTGTCCCACTGGCAACCGTTAGCGGTTCGCGAGAGGCTCCAAGGAATCCGGCGGTGAAGGCAGTCGGATTGATAAATGTCGAAGGCGTAATGCTGACATAATCCGGCGTGCTCGGATCATGCCGAGACAGTTCCTTCGAGAGTGCGCTGCCCACGGCAGGATAGCGAATGGGGCTACCGGGCCGCTGGCCTGTCCGCAGCAAGTACGTACCTCGAGCGTGATCGCCTTCCTTGGTTTGCATACTGCGGATGATTGCCAAATGGTCCGCGTAGTGGCTCAAACCGCTCAGGTGTTGGCTAAATCTCAGGCCGGGTACGCCAGTTTTCAGTTCCGTGAAGGGCCCACCGTTGGCAGTGCCTGGCTTGAGATCGAACGTGTCCATTTGCGAAGGTCCACCCGGCATCCAAAGGATGACCAGATGTCGCCTGGCGCGGTTCTTGTTCATCGCAGCGGCCAAGTGAGATGGCCAACTGTTAGCGACCCCCGCAGCGGCCCCTAACGAAAACATGGTTTGAAGGCATTGACGTCGATTGGATGGCATGATCGAGGAACAAAGCGTTCGAGGAAAGGTTTTTGGCGTACTCTGATTTTATTGTACCAAGTCGCGGGGGAATCCATGGGTTTGAACAACCGAAAGTTCACCATCGGCCCGGCTGGCTCGTAGAGCTTCGGTTCCTTCGAGCGACTCAATCAGTTTCGCAAACTTGCCCCATTCCATGATGCAGCCGATGGTTCCGAGGGCATCGGCGTCGACGGCTCGCGGTGCGATCGTCGTGACCGCGAGTGGGCCGGGCACCCCATAGCCGGTACTGGGGTCAATGTGATGGCTTCTTCTTTGACCATCGATTTCGATGAATTGCCAAAGGTCGCCGCTGGTTGCGATCGAGGTTTGTTTCAGGCCGATCTTTCGGAGCGGTTCACCGCCGCCTTCGATCGGCGAGACGGCGACTTGCCATGAATCTCGGTCGGGCGGTGGCAGGCCTATTCGCATGTTGCCACTAATATTGACCAGGCATCGATCCAAGCCGCGTTCCTTAAGCAATTCGAAGATCTTATCGACGATGTAACCTTTGCCAATTGCGCCAAAGTCCAACCGAATTCGAGGATTGTCGATGCTTACGGACTTTTGCAAAGGATCGATCTGAACGTGCTGCCACCCGCAATCATCTCGGGCTTGCTGGACAGTCTCAGGCGACGGAATCTTGTTGGCGCGGCGGTGCTTTCGCCAAAGGCTGGTCAACGAGCCAAGGGCGCAATCAAATGCGCCATCCGACCTTTGGTTCCATCGATCTGCTTCGAGGAGCACTTCCCAAAGTGGCTCTGAGACATGGATCGGTTGAATTGCGGCCCGAGTGCTGAGCAACCGCGTTTCGCTGGTCGGTTCGTAGTCGGTCAGAATTGCTGCCAGTTTTTCAACGAGTTCCTCGGCTTGACGGAAGGTCGTTTCAACCAGTTTTGGATCGTCTGAGAAGACAATTATTTGAACGTCGGTTCCCATGGCTGGGAACTTGGTTTCGTAGCTTTTCAGGCCGCTGGTAGTATGTTGGTGGCCGCATGGGGCAGAGCAAAATCTTGCTCTGGGCGAATGAAATCTGTTTTCGCCGCCAATCGCGTTTTTTGGAAAGATTGTGGCCAACAGGAGCACTAGAACGAAACGGTTCTGGTAGAATGTTAACTTCATCGTGACTTCATTGTAGTCGATATTCCAACGATTCGGTCACGGCCCGCCGTTGACTTCCCGCCTTTCGATTCTATCGCCCGCAACGCTCCAACGATATGATGCAGCTCCGATTTTCGATCGCCGCTTGGATAGTACTTTCGGTCATCGCGCGTGACAGGTCGGCGGACGTGGCGACCGCGCAAGAATCGCCCACTTCGTCGAACTCGAC
>WPCK01242236.1_pt1 | contig 11019 bp, 9 predicted proteins | sample 5399851 | NCBI WGS metagenome assembly WPCK01 (sample SAMN12869471, study PRJNA574797) | sludge metagenome | isolation source: wastewater treatment of pH11 | place: China:Beijing | collected 2019-05-20
GCCCCGGCCGATCACAGGCCATTGAGCTAGAGATGCTACGCCGTTTATCGCTGGAATTGTCGCGGATTTGTTCCGCGCGACGAATCGCATCGGGCGCCGTGAGGTAAGTCGATTGCTGCGCGCGTGCGGCTTACTGCTTACTGCTTACTGCTTACTGCTTATTGCTTATTGCTTATTGCTTACTGCTTGCTGCTTACTGCTTGACGCTTACCGCTTACTTCGTGCGCGGTGGGAATTACCCGATGCGGCTGGCGATTTGATAGGTTAGAAGCGCGCCGAGGTAGGCTAGGATGGTCATGTAGGCGAAGGTGAAGGCGGGCCAGGCCCAGGAGTTGGTTTCTTTGCGAATGGTCAACAAGGTGGCAGCGCACTGGGCGCACAGGGCGAAAAATACCATGACCGATAAGGCGACGGGCACGTTGAAAACCGGGCGGCCGTCGGGCCAGCGCGAGGCGTGCAGGGCGGCTTGGAGTCCAGGACTTTCCTCGTCCGCGTCGCCACCGAGCGCATAGATCGTGCCGAGCGTCGCAATGATGACTTCACGGGCTGGGAAGGACGCCAATACACCGACTCCGATTCGCCAGTCCCAGCCGAGCGGCTTGACCGCCGGTTCAATGGCCTTGCCGACTCGGCCCAGCAGGCTTTGCTCGATCAGGCTGGCCGACATGAGGTTCTTTTGCGAGATCATTTGTTCGAGTTCCGGAGCGTCTGCGTCGCCGTCCCAGCTTTCAATTCTTGACGTCAAGGCGTTCAGCTCGCTTCGGTCGCCGGGAAAATAGCCAGCCGCCCATACCAGAACCGCCGTGCAAAAGATGAGCGTACCGGCTCGAGTGATAAACGCCTGACCTCGCTCCCAAACGCGGAAAAAGATAACGCGAAGCGAGGGCAGCTTGTAACTGGGCAGCTCCATGACAAACGAACTGCTTTCCCCGCGGAACCAAAACCGTCGGAGCAACCAGGCAACGGGAATTGACACGACGAGTCCCAGGCAGCTCATCGCAAAGAGCACCAGCCCGCGCAGTCCAATCCACCCGCCCAGCCAACTCGTTTCGGGCACGAAGGCGGTGATCAACAGCATGTAGACTGGCAGCCGGGCTGAACAGCTCATCAGCGGAGCGATCAAAATGGTCACCATGCGGTCTCGCCAATTCTCGATGGTCCGCGTGGCCATGATGCCGGGGATGGCGCAGGCAAAGGAACTCATCAGCGGCAGGAACGACTTGCCGCTCAGTCCGAGTTTGCTCATCAACTTGTCCATCACGAAGGCCGCTCGGGCCATGTAGCCGCAGTCTTCCAGCAGAGCGATGAAGAAGAACAGCATCAGGATGATCGGCAAGAATACGAGCACCGAGCCGACGCCCGCGATCGCGCCGTCCGTGATCAGGCTTCGCAACATGCTGGGCGGCATCGACGATTCGACCAGGGACGTGATCCACGGCATGATCGTCTCGTCGATGACGGATGCGATCGAGTCCGAACCACGAGTGATGGCTTGGTAGACGACGAACATCAGCAGGCCAAAAGCGGCAAATCCCCAAAAGCGATGCGTCAGTACGCGGTCGATGCGGTCGGATGTGGAATGTTCCTTCGATTCGATCCGCCGGTGAATGCCATCGAGTTGTTCTCGGATCCAGCGATAGCGAGACTTCGTTTCGACGGCGGGAACGCGATGGCCAAGCTCGGCTAGCCTGCCCCGTGCGGCTTGAAGTCGCTGGTCGAGTTCGGCCAACGTGCCGTTGTGACCAAACTGCTGGGCGTAGGCGCCGCCCACGTCCAAGATCAATCGCTCCGCGAGAAACCTTGGGACTTTTCGGCCTTGCTGTTCGAACCAGCCCAGCAAGTCGTTGCACTCTGCCGTGAATTCGCTCGGGAAATAGGTCGGTCGGGGGGGCGAGTCTTGATCGACCGCCGCGCGAATTGCCGTGCGAACTTCGCTTATCCCTTGGCCACGACTGGCGGAAGTCGTAACAATCGTCGTTCCCAAGCGACGTTCCAATTCCGCGATATTGATTTCGATTTGCGATTCGGCCCGGTCCCACATGTTCAGAACGAGCAGCAGGGGAATCTCCAGTTGCCGAAGCTGAGTGAACAGATACAAATTGCGTTCGAGGTTGTTCGCATCGACCACCGCGATGATGGCATCGACCCGCGACAGGTCCGGCTGGTTGCCGAGCAGAACATCGATTGAGATTTTTTCGTCCGGCGTGCGGGCTGTCAAACTGTAGGTGCCCGGCAAGTCGATGACCGTGATGGTGCCCTGCGAATCGCGATATTTGCCGAGCTTCTTTTCGACAGTTACGCCGGGGTAGTTGCCGATGCGAGCCGGCACGCCGCACAGCCCGCTGAACAGCGTGCTCTTGCCGGTATTGGGATTGCCGATCAGAGCGATCGTGATATCGGTCTTGTGCCTTTCAGGCATGGATGGTTTTAGTCGAGACTGAGGTGAGACGAGTTCGTGATCGGGATTCGACGAGCTTCTTCTTTACGCAGCGACAAGCGATAGCCGCTGATTTCGATTTCGATGGGATCCCCAAGCGGAGCCACTCCGATCACTTTGACAGTTTCACCGCCGGTGATGCCCATCTCCATGATGCGAGCAGCCAGCGCGTCGTCGCCCAAAACGTCGACCGCAACTCCAGAGTCTCCGACGCTCAAGTCGGCAAGTGTTAACATTTCGCTTTTTCACCTCATTGCTTCGCCAACGAACAAACCAGGATCTCCACGTCGTCCAGCCGAAGGCTCAATCGCCGTCCATCGATTGCCAAAATGCATGGCCAGCCGGGTTGAATCATGCGGACTGTGCAGCCGACTCGCAAGCCCATTTCAGCCAATTGGTGCACTCGCAGCGGGCCGCTGAGCAGCTCGGCAATCGTGGCCTCTTCGCCTATTTGAAGCAGATCGAGTGGGAACGACGAACGATTTTTCTCATCGCTCATAGCGACAAATAGGCGATAGATTTGAGACTGAGTTTCAATAACTACAGTCATTTTATACCATCCCGCCCGCCGTTCGAGAAGATGGTCGCAGAATATCGCCGCCGCGATTTATCGCAATCGAACTACATCTTGGGCTTCGATGTGAGCGGCTTGGAATTGAGGCAGATAGCCCCGAAGACCGCGAATGCCGATGGGATCGTTGATGAAGCGGTCCAGGTTCACTCCGGGCAGAGCTGTCACATAAGCTACAATTCGGCCAGCGTCGTCGGTGATGGCATGGGTAGGTTGCCCCGGCATGGCGGCATGAACTGGCACTAACCAGCCTGTTGCATCGAATGAACTGGACGCCATGGCCTGTGGACTATGGATCGAGGCTGAGGCTTGTTGGACTTGAGCGGCATTGCCACTACCGCTGGCCACAAAGCTGGCTGTCGTCACGTTCGAAGGGCTGGCGGGAATGCCCCCTGAGTAACCTGGTGTCGATGTCGATGGACCCATCGAGCCGCCCGCAAGGGTATAACCGGATCGCATCGCCAAGCGTTCGAACTCTTGGATTCGCTCCATGAGCAACCGCGCTTGGCCGCGCTCCACGGGTGATTGGCCTGTTTGAATCACGCTCTGAACTTGTTCCTTCAGCGATCCAAAATTCCACTGCATCATCGGCTGAGTAACCATCTCGTTGAGCCGCTGCTGAAGGTGCATGAGCGCCGAGCCTGTCGACTGTATCATGGACCCGGCGACGGTACCGCTTTGCGAGCCGGCACCGAACCAATTGCGGCTCATCCAACCACCCTCGCTAGTTTGAGCGGATGGATTGCCGGGAGTCATAAAACTCGGCTGAAGCCCGGCTCCAAGGTTGCCGGTTGAACCGGTGGCTGGAGGAAGGTCCATGCTTGGGGCTGGTTTTGGATTGAGAGAGTCGAGATTGGCTGGGGGCGTGTAGCCATTTTCGTATGGAACGGACGGGGCATCGAGACTGTTTAAGCCTGATCCGTTCAACGTTGGGCCATGCAATCCGCCGGTTCCGATATTCGCTCCCATTGAGCCGATATTCGCGCCGTTGCCGGAAGAATTAAAGGACTCGCGCAAGGCCGACATCGTTGTGCCTTGACCGCGCTCCGCCGACGCTTGTGGGTAACCTTGCATGCGGAGCTGCGCCAATTCGCGCGGGTCTCGCCAGGGAGTTCTCCGAAAGGCAGGCGGCTCGGGTTGCAGATCGGACGGTCCGATCATGCCTAAGCGTGGCCCTTTTACTTTGGGTATCATGGCCAAAGAAAATGGATCTTCGAGCATGGGATCGTGGGCCGTGGCCTGTCGCGCCAGCGCCCGTTCCCAGAGCGGAAAGCGAAGGCCCTGATCGGTGAATTCAAAGAGTTGCCAATCGTTCCAATTGGCGTGGGGCATTTGTTCGATGCTGCCGTCGATGATGCCTTCATCGTGAAATTCACCTCCGTAGATTTCCCCGTCAACAATTTCACCCTCGTAGACCTCTCCATCCACAAAGCCTTCATCGATGACGCTGCCCTCGATGATTTCACCCTCGATGATTTCGCCCTCGACGATTTCACCATCGAAGACCTGCCCGTTCAGAACTTCACCCTGGTAAACGGCACTTTCTACTTCGGTTGCGTCTTGGTCCGAATTGTTGTCCGCCGATTCGGTTGCAACAGCAGTTACGACTTCCGGAGAGGTTGGCTTTTCGGGTTTTGCCTGGGGCGGTTGCGGAGGGGCTTCAGAACTCAGCATGGCCGATTGGATCCACCGGAATTCGCCGTTGGGCGGTGCAATTTTATACCAGAGTCGATCAACGCCCTCGGGGTCCTTGATGGTTTCTTCGCCGAGGACGATGAGTTGCTCGCCGGAGTTGAGTTTGACTTGCCATCGATACTGTTTAGCCGTTCCCAGCGACGTTCCGATCCAGCTCACGGAGTTGTTCGACGTGACTTCGATCGTTCGACCCCCGGGAAGCAAAAAGGCTTCAGACGCGGGCAGCCAACTGAAGCTGCCCTTGGGTGGACGAATCGCGGCCCAGCCCGCTTCCGTTTCATGGAAAACCTCGACGGGCGCAGCCTGATTCAGTTCATTGGTCGGATACAGATCCTCGGATGGGCCACTGTAAGCGAAGGCCTGCGATACCGAAACAAACTTGGTCTTGCCTTGCGGTTGGCTTTCTCCCGCAATGCTTGGCAACGATGGCCACAGCAGCAATCCAAAAGCCAAGATTGCCCGCACGAGCGACTGCAAAATTAAGCCCTTCATTGACCAATGCTCCGCAATTGACGTTCTCGGTTCGCTACGATTACACTCCGTGTGTCGGTGTTACAAGAAGCCCGATCGAGCGGTCAAGTGCAATCGATGATTCAGGTCAATGCAGTCATCTCAAGTCATTTGAAGACGGAAGCCCCGCGATCGCCGGCTGAAAGAATGTAAGCAATGAGGTCCTTCAGTTCTTCGGCATTGAGCGAGTCGATCAGACCGTCGGGCATTTGAGACACCTTGGATGGTTCCATCGACTCGACGTCGCTCTGGCTCAAGATCACCGGTTTCTCGTTCGGATCCGGTTTGTAGATATGCAGTTGATCGCCAAGTAGAATCGCGCGGCCGAGGATTACGTCGCCGGCCGAGGTCACGACCTGGTGTGAACCGAATTGATCGGAGATGATACGGCTGGGATCGACGATGGCATCGATCAAGTCGGCCAGCGAAAATTTTTTGCCGGCAGTCGAAAGATCAGGCCCGATGGCCCCGCCTTCACCTGCGAAGCGATGGCACTTGGCGCAGTTCGTGGCGTGAAACAGGTTGCGACCGCGATCAAAATTTCGCTTCTTGAGCCGATCGCCGATTTCTGAGAGGGCTTCGGACGCCGTCCACTTCCGCCCTGGGCCTTCCGGCGGCGTCGATTGGATGGGCGCTGCGACCAACGGTTGGCTGATCAAGTCATCCACGGCGACTTTCTCAGCTTCCGAACAGGTGAGCAAGGCGTCTTCGCGGAATTGTTCCAGGAACTTGGCGTAGCTGACTCCACCCGGATGCTTTGCGGCTTCGATGAAGAACGCAAAATACCGCCGGCGCTGGTCGATGGTCCATGGCGTTTTTACGTTGCGCAGGACAAACGCAAAGTGGATGGCTCGCGATGGTGGCATGTTGCCGAGCATCGCACCAACCGTGCTGCCGTAGTCGGTATTGCGACCGATCAAATGTCCCCATTGCGGAATGGGTTCGGGGCCAAGTTGGTCCATCAGGTCGAGCGTTTTCGCGACCACGCTGGGCGATTCCAAATAGACCAAGAGCTGAACGATCTCCGAATCCAAAGTAAAGATTTCGGTCGGATAAGCCATTTCGAGCACGTCGAGTATTTGTCGCCGTAGGTCGGATGACAATCCGTTTCCACTATCCGCCCGGCGCGCGAGCGCCACCTGCAAAATGCGCAGCGCAGCCAATTGTCCTTGTCGATCCAATCCATTATGCGGCAATTGCAGCAGCTTCTGTGCGATCAAATCCAAATCGTCGTTGGTGCCTTGCCGCGCCAGCGCCAGAAGTCCCGACAAGATTTCGCGTGGCTGCGACAAGCCTAGAACGCATTCGCGCCAACGCTCTACGGGCTGAAACTCTAGGGCGATGCGAGCAGCATAGCGGATGAAGCGGTCTTCATGCCCCAAGTGTTCGACCATGAAATCCAGATCGTTGTCCGGCACATTGGCGGCGGCACTCGAACTATGAAAACGCTCGAGCTTGCGTCGCAATTCGCGTTGGTCCTCTCCCGAAACGCTCGTGAGCACAGCCGGCTCGGTCGATTCCGAACCGACGTAGCTCACCCGATAGAGCGAGGATTGAACGCCACGACCACCCACGGCGAAGTACAAAGCTCCGTCGTGGCCGACAACGGCATCGGTAACCGGCAACGGTGATCCAGTCACGAAATCTTCGTAGTTCGCTGCGTATGTCGAACCGCTCGGCGATAGGTGCACTGAGTAGATCGTGCTGTACGTCCAGTCGAGCAAAAAAAGTGCCTTTTGAAACTTGGCAGGAAATTTGGCACCATAGCCGAATACGACGCCAGTCGGTGAACCAGGGCCGATGTTGACGACGGCGGGCAACGAGTCTTCGTAGTAATCGGGCCACACACCGGTTCCACTGCGCCAACCAAATTCGCTGCCGCTGGTGGCGTGATTGACCCGAGTCGGGCGATACCAGGGTGTGCCAAAATCCCATTCCATATCGGAATCGTAGGTCAACAGCTCCCCATCGGCATTGAAGGCAAGGTCGTATTGATTGCGGTAGCCGATGCTGTGAACCGTCCACTGTTTGCCGGATGGATCGACGTTGCAGATCCAACCTCCGGGCGCATAGATACCGACCGCATGACCGTTGGCGTCCCAGCGTCGCGGCAATAGCAAATCTTCTTGCCAATTGCGGGGAATGCGACTGTCGGCAATTCCATCGGGCAATTTCGTGTGATTGCCGGCCGCAACGTACAGCGACTTTCCATCAGGCGCAAGAACGATCGCATGCGGACCGTGTTCGCCGCCGCCCGGAACTTTCATGCAATGCTCAGCCGTATCCAGCACGCCGTCCCCATTCGAATCCGTCACGCGATGCAGTCCGGATTGATCACCCCCGTTGACCATGACGTACAGAGAGTCCAGTGCATAAAGCAGACCTTGAGCGCTCGTGAGATCGATCGGCAATTTCTCGACGCGAGTCGGCTTGTCAGCATCGCCGGGCGTGATCAGGAACAAACCTTTGCTGGCTTGATCGCTGGCCAGCAAACGACCTTTCGGATCGACCGTCAACGACACCCAGGATCCCAGCGACCGAGGCACTTCATAAATTTTCTCAATCTTGAAGCCATCGGGCACCTTGGCATGTTCGGCCAATTGAGGCGCAAATTCTTCAATAGCAGTTGGATCTTCATCGCCAAGAATCGATGCAGGCGTCACGGCGATGGACAGTCCGGCAATGAAGAGGCTGAGCCAAAAACGGGCGTTCAACATCGATATAAACCTTGCAGAAATGCGAAACTAGGCGGGATGGGGTTGGGGTGGGGTTGAAGGCGAGTAACTCGCGTGCACTCCATGTTACTCGGAATTTTGAGATTTCGTAGTGCAACGAATTTCGGATCGACTCGGCCTAGTCCGGTGGACCAACCTGTTTAAGCAGCACGACCGGTTCGGTAAGAGCCGGTTACGCGATTGACGGCTTCCACGTTATCCGATGCCGATGCTCATCAAGCCGTTGCGTCAGTTTGACGAAGATGCCAGAGGGTACTCTGGAGGACAACAAAACGACTTGCAGCAGAGTTGTTGCAAGTCGTCATTCGATTACAAGATAGGGATGACAGGAATCGAACCTGCACACCTTGCGGTACTAGAACCTAAATCTAGCGCGTCTGCCAATTCCGCCACATCCCCTTGATTTGGATTGGAGCATCGATGCGGCTAATTTGGAATAACCGCGATTGGTTCGCGGGCACTGCCGTATCGATGTTCCTTCGGCGCCCTCAAGTTTTCTCAGTCGCTCCGCTAGTTAGCCGACGGGACGACCCAGACTTTCAGATCGGTTTCGATTTCTTGGTGCAAATGCACTTTCACGGTGTAAAGTCCAAGCTCCTTGAGTGGTCCTTGCAATCGGACTTGATCGTCCGTGACATGCAAGTGCACGGCGCGAAGGGCTGAGACAATATCTGCCGCTCCGACGCTGCCATACAAATGGCCTTCGTCGTTGGCGTTGGCTTCGATCGTAATCGACTGCTGGGCAATTTGGTCTGCCAGCGACCTGAGGCCGCTCAATCGGGCTCGTTCGATTTCTTTAAGTTTGGCCTTGTGCTTCTCGACCATCCGCTTGTGATGTTCCGTTGCGACAATCGCCAGACCTTGAGGCAAAAGATAGTTGTTGGCATAACCCGGCTTTACTTGAACGACTTCGCCTTGCTTGCCCACGTGGTCTACATTCTGGATGAGCAACAATTCGATACCGCCATGGTCGCCTCGCGGCAATCGCTTGAAGGTCTGTCGTCGTGCTCGGAGCTTTGCTGATGACATAGTTGTTTCTGATTCAATCTCTACTTAAGGACAATGGTAATTTCAAAATAGCAAGTTTGCGGGAACGGTGAACTAGAAAGGAACATCTTCTAGGCCGTGATCGGTTTCGTGGACAGAATTTGTTGGTGCGTAGTCGTCGCGCGTCAAACCATAATCATCTCTCGGCGGTTGGTAGTCGCCATGCGAGGGCGGAGACGCCGGCGATGGCGACCCCGAACGTGGCCCCGAGCTAAGCAGTTGCATGCGCTCGCAAATGACGCGTAGTTTGTAATTCTTCTGGCCGTCTTTTTCCCAAGTATCCAGCTTCAGGCGACCTTCGATGAAGACTGGCGAACCCTTGGAGAGATATTGAGCGGCCACTTCAGCGGTGCGTCCCCAAAACGTGACTTCGACAAAAGTGACTTCGTCGATCCACTCGCCGTGCTGGTTTTTGCGACGGTCGTTCACCGCTAGGCCGACTTCGGTTACAGCCGTTCCACCCGGTGTGTGCCGAAGTTGGACGTCACGGGTCAAATTGCCCATCAAGATAACACGGTTGTAGCTTGCCATGATTGTCTCCTGATTGCTCGGTTAAAGTTGCAAACGTCCCCACATTCGTCAACGTGGAAACTCATCGGTGATCTATTCTTGGTCGTCGTTGTCGCCAGTTTCGTCATCATCTTCGATGTCGGCGATCGATGCGTTATCGCTGACGGCGGTCGATGTGGACGCCTCGGCCTTGCCAAGCGTGTGTGCGACCAGTGTGTCCACCAACCGCGGATCGACTTTGAGCACTAAGTGGCGCAGAATATTCTCATCCAGACGGCACGTGCGGTTGAATTCCTTCAACTTGGAGGTATCCATATTGAAATACGAAATCCAATAAGTACCTTTGTTTTGGCCCTTGATTGGGAAGGCTAATTTGCGTTCTTCCCACAACCGGCTGGCCAGGATTTCGCCACCCAATTCTTCAATGTTTTTTTGAACAGTGGCTGCGACCCCGCCGGGATCGCGATTGAATTTGTTGCTGTCAAACAGATAAAAGCAGTCGTATGTATGCGTGGTAGCCAAGGGTTTTAACTCCGGACGAATGTCAATTGTTTTCTGGATTAAGGTAGTCTGTTGCTAGGTTCTGGCGCTATGCGTTGAATTGGTTCATGGCAGTCTGCAAATCGGTTTGGCACCAGGATTCGGCGGCGGAACTCGCCGTGTCCAGGGCTTCGTCGATTACGGGTTGCTGGCCTTTGGTAAAGCGAGCTAACACGTAATCGACGGCATCCCAATTGTCGGGTGCCGAGTCGATTCCAATTCGCATACGGGGGACATCCTCGCCGCCTAAGGCACGCAGAATGTCCGCCAATCCCTTTTGACCTCCGGCCGATCCTTTTGGACGAATCCGAATTTTACCAAGCGGCAAATTCAAGTCGTCGCATACGACCAGCAGGTCAGTCGTTGTGTCAATCTTGTAGTAGCTGGCGAGTGGTTGGACACACCTGCCACTATGGTTCATATAGGTTTGTGGCCAAACCAACATCAGTTTCGCAGCCCCCAGTTCAACGCGGGCTACTTTTCCGTTGGATTCAAGTTTGGCTGTGGGGTTTCCATATCGGGCGTGAATTCGATCCAGGACATCAAATCCGACGTTGTGCCGAGTTCCCGTGTATTTTGAACCTGGATTGCCAAGTCCAACCAACATCTTCAGCAAAAAGTCATGCTCCTGTAAGCAGCGGCCAGTCCAAGGCTGGACTTAACTCTTGTCTTTCTCGTCGTCCTTTGCCTTCTCCTTGCGCACCAGTTCCGGTTCCGCAGCCGCAGTTCCGCCCAATAGGGCTTCGTCCGATACTTCGACGTGCTTGACCACTTGGACCACGACGCGCGATGGCGCCGTTACCATGCTGGCTCCTTCAGGCAACAAAACCTCGCTGGCGTGGATCGATTGGCCAAGATGCAATTGGCTGACATAAACGGTAATGTACTCCGGAATGCTCGACGCAGGACACCGAATGGTCAGTTCATGGGTCTGGAAGACCAAATTGCCACCTTCGCCGATGCCCGGGGCTTCC
>WPCK01366960.1_pt1 | contig 10982 bp, 10 predicted proteins | sample 5399851 | NCBI WGS metagenome assembly WPCK01 (sample SAMN12869471, study PRJNA574797) | sludge metagenome | isolation source: wastewater treatment of pH11 | place: China:Beijing | collected 2019-05-20
ACGGCACGTCGCGACCATCGGTTCCAGCGATTGTAGACGGTGGTGTGAGGCCCGTACTCAGGTGGACAATCGCGCCAGCGGCACCCGGATTGCAGCACGTGGATGATGCCGCTCAGCACGCGCCGATCGTCAACGCGGCGCGCGCCCGGCTGGTTCTTGCGGAGATGCGGTTCGATTACGCTCCACTGCGCGTCGCTCAGCCAAAACCTAGTCGCCATGATTCAAGCTCCAATGTTTCGGAGCTTGAATCACTGTTCGCAAGAAAATCAAAGGTCTGATTGGGTTCGGAGCCTAGGAACTGAAGCCGGTGACAACGGTGCCGAAACCATCATTGAGTGCGGCGCGCACGCCGTAGAGAGCGCCCACGATGGCTACGCCGATCATCAGGGCGATGATGGCATATTCGATGGCCGTAGCGCCGCTTTCATCACGAAGAAAATCGATCATCATGTCGGCTCAACCCTTGTGAGGCTCTGGAAACGCGCATGCGCGGCCAGAAAAATGCGCGCATGCTTGACCAAACTGGCACGCGCAACTTGACGTTGGGTAAATTCGAGCGACGGAAAAGAGGGCTTTCAGGCGCGTAATTCAAATCTGCATGCGATTGAGACGCATTTTTAAGGCCGTGTTTACCACGAAGCCGTTCCGCAAGAAAAAAACGAGGTGCTTATCGCCACCTCGTTTCAAGTTGCGCCACAGTTGTGCCGTAGCCCGCGCGATGGTTTTCCAACGCGCAGGCTTGCTTGCCCGTATTAGATCTCGCCCTTGGCCATTTGATCACGAATGTAGGCGGCCTGTCGCAGCGCAAGCGCAACGATGGTGAGCGTCGGGTTCTCGGCTGCGCCGGTCGTAAACTGGCTGCCATCGGACACGAACAGGTTCTTGATATCGTGCGTCTGGCCGTGCTTGTTGACCACGCCATCCTTGGCATCCGCGCTCATGCGGTTGGTGCCGAGGTTGTGCGTGGACGGATACGGCGGCGTCGGAAACGTCCGCGTGGCCCCGACTGCCTCATACAGCGCTGCACCCTGCCTGTAGGCGTGATTGCGCATGGCATTGTCATTGGCGTGGTCATCGAAGTGCACATTCGGAGTCGGCATTCCGTATTTGTCCTTCTTGTCCGCATTCACGGTGATGCGGTTGTCGGCCTGCGGCATGTCCTCGCCCACGATCCACATGCCGGCCATGTTCGCATATCCATCCATGGCAGCCGAAAAATCACGTCCCCAGCCGCCCGGGTCGAGGAACGCGGCCATGAAGGGCACGCCGATTGACAGCGTTTCGAACTCGTAACCGCCGACGAATCCGCGTTTGGGATTGTTGTGCGCCTCATCCTGGATGATGCCGGCCATCGTCGTGCCGCGGAACATGTGCACGGGCTTTTCGAAAATGCCGTACACCGAGCCTGTGGTGTGACGCATGTAGTTGCGACCCACCTGGCCCGAGGAGTTCGCCAGCCCGTCTTTGAACATGTTGGAGGCTGAGTTCAGCAGCAGACGCGGACTCTCGATAGAGTTGCCGGCGACGCAGACTGCGCGGGCCTTCTGGCGCTGCTCCTTGCCGTCCTTGTCGAAGTAGACGACACCCGTCACCTTGCCCTTGTCGTCGTGCTCGATGCGCGTGACGTGGCACTCGGGCCGGACTTCAAGCTTGCCTGTCTTCTCGCCTTTGGGGATTTCCGCGTAGAGTGTCGACCACTTGGCGCCTGACTTGCAACCCTGGAAGCAGAAGCCGATCTGCTGGCACGATCCGCGGCCGTCACGCGGCGCGGAATTGATGGACATGCGGCCCGTGCTGCATTCCTTGTAACCGAGCTTGTCGGCGCCGGCCTTCATGACCTTGAAGTTGTTGTTGCCGGGCAGGCCTTCAATGCCGTGAGTGCGCGTGGTGCCCATGCGATCTTCCGCCTTGGTGTACCAGGGTTCCATCTCCTTGCCGTCGATGGGCCAGTCGAGGAGGTTGGCGCCGGCGATATCGCCGTAGGTTGTCTTTCCCTTCCACTCGTGATCCTGGAAGCGCAAGGAAGCGCCGGCCCAATGGACTGTCGAGCCGCCCACAGATTTCACGATCCAGGCGGGAAGTCCGGCGAAGTCCTTGTGCACGCGCCAGTTGCCTGACGTCGTTCGCTCGTCGAGCCAAGCGAGCTGGCCAAATGACTCCCATTCGTCGTTGATAAAATCTTCGATGCTGTAGCGCTTGCCCGCTTCGAGGATGACGGTGTCGACACCATTCAAAGCAAGTTCGGTCCCGACCGTTCCGCCACCAGCGCCCGAGCCAATGACTACAACCACGTTATCGTCGTCTGTTTTATAAGGTGCCGGCATGGGCAATCCTCCGAGTGATTCGTTTTTATGAGTTCAAGTTGCGCGCTTTGGCTCACAGCCAGTCGATGTCGTTGAAGCCGCGCTTGATGTAGCCGCCCTTGGACGCGGATTCGCCCTGGTAGCCGAACATCGGCCAGAGCTCTTTTTGATTGTAGAGCGAGACGACGAGGTCACCGCGCACGGTCTGGAAGAAGGGATCGCCTTCGATGGCGCGCAGCAGGGCGACGCGCTGATGTTCCCAGCCGACATCGGCATAGGGGACACCATGGGCAGCCTTGGCGGCTTCGTCGAGCTTGGCCACGCCGTCTTCCAGCGTTGCCTTGAGCGGCGCGCCTTCAGTGGCCTTGCCGTCCATGCCCTTTACCGCGACGGCATAGAATCTGTCAGCGAAACGGTCGTGCGGATAGATATCGCGCGACATTCTGATGAGCGTGCGAACCGTCTCGGGTTTGAGGTTCTGCGCTTCCACGCCCCAGGATTCCGTGGGGCATATGACGCTGGTGGACGTCACCACAAGCGCGGCGGCACCCGTTGATGCAAGGAACGACCGGCGGTCGACCTTGGGAGTTCCGTCTATCAAACGCATTCTTTTCCTCCTGATTGCTGTGTGGCTTAACTCCGGCTTTCTTGGGCCGGTTATTGTTTTGTCGTCGTCGTGGCGCATCGCACCGCAAGGTGCGATGCGCAAGAAAGCTACTTGGCCGCGTGTCCGATACCGTCCGGAGCGAGACTCTTGAGATAAGCGATGATGAGTTTGCGCTTTTCAGGATCGGGCTGGCTGTAGGGCATGTTGGTGCCCGGGACGAAGTCGGCCGCGCCCGCGATCCATTTGTCGAGCGTCTCCTCATTCCAGACGAGGCCGCCAGCGCCGGCCGTCTTCAAGGCATCCGAGTATTGCGGGTATTCGGCGAGTGTCCCTGCGGTGCGTCCGAACGCCGTGGCGAGGTTGGGACCTTGCCTGAGTTCGGCACTCTGCTCGGTCGTGTGGCAAGTGCCGCAACTTTTTATGAATTGCGCATCCGAAGGCGCACCTTCTTCGGCTGCCCTGCTCGATGAGGGCACCACCGCCGCCATGACAACGCCGCAAACCAGCGCGGCGATGAGATTGGGGGGCGCGTTGGACAAGCAATCCTCCCGGTGCGTTGAGTCGTGCGCAATACGCTAGGGGTGGTTCGTTGTCGCGGGGTAGTATTTCAATACTACAAGATAATTTCGCTCCTCCTGCGTGTTGCACGCGGTGGCCTGACAGGAATGTCCGGCGTAACTACTCAGCCGCTTCCAGCGGTCCATCGAACAGCCGGCGCGGCTTGTCGTTGAGCAACGCCAGCGCATTTTGGCGGCCGCGAATTTCCGACACGTAGGTCAGGCAGGCGCAGCGCAGCAACGACGTGAAGTTATGCGTATCACCCGCGATATACATGACCTCGTCATGCAGTTCGGTCAGGAATCGGCCAAGGGGTTTGTTGAGTTCAATAGCGATCTCTTCGAGAATTTCCCAGAACGCTGCCTCCAGCTTGATGCTGGTGGCATGACCACCAAGACGAACCGACCGCGTCTGGTAGGCGAAGGAAGACGCAGGCTGACTCGATAGTATGCGACACATCAGGTGAACCTCCGAGGTATGTTTTTTCTTCACACTATACCAGCGCAGGGGGATGGCAATTGGCTTGACGGTGGTTTGCGAAAAACGTGAACGGCAAATCGTGGATTGGGCAAAAGTAACGTGACGTGGATTGCGATGCAGCACGCGCGCAGCCCGGCCTGTTTTCGCTCATGATGCTGCTGCATCGCAGCAAGCTCGTGCCGTTGCTTTGGACAAAAGAAAGCGGCCACGCATCGAGTCCGAACTCAAAGGAGTCCGAGGGACGCGCGGCCGCAATAGGTTCGCCAGGTACGCAAAACCAGATCCTGGCGCCTTGATCACTTAACCTCAAAAAGATTGCCATATCGCAAATGCAGCACGCGTCGCCGTATTTTATCGATCGGTTTTGTTCAGGAGAATTTTAACAAATGGCACGGTGAGGGGGTGAGGCAACATGCGTATGGCGACGTACAGCAACTTGTTGAAGACGCCTGGTACGACGACTCGTTGACCGATCCTAAGGCCCCAGTAGCCTGCGCGCGCGACACGCTCTGGCGAGAGTGTGGGGAGCAGTTGGCGATAAAGCGACGACTCTGCGCCCATCCTGGCGTGAAAGTCTGTATCGACGGGCCCGGGCAGCAGCGTCGTGATACGCACGCCAGTGCCGCCGCACTCGGCGGCCGCGGCCTCGCTCAGGGACTGCAGATAGGCCTTCGATGCGTAATAGGCGGCTTGGCCGGGCCCGGGTACCGCCCCGCCAAGCGAACCGACATTCAAAATGCCTCCTCTCTGGCGAGCCAGCATTTCAGGAAGGAAGCGCGCCATCAGCACGGTGGGTGCAGTGACGTTGAGCGCGATAAGCCTTTCGAGTGCTGCTGGTTCGGACTGCGCGAATTGGCCGGCGAGGCCCATGCCTGCATTGTTGACCAGCACGTCCACGTAGTGCCCGGCCGCCCGCAACCGTTCGTCCAGAATCGCAGCCGTGTCGGCCTGCGTGATGTCGAGGGGGAGTGTCAATATGCTCGCCTTGGTCGCTCTTGAACGGATGCGCCCGGCGGCGGCATCGAGATCGGAAGATGTGCGGGCAATGAGCGCCACATCATGGCCCTCTTTGGCGAAATGCTCTGCCAGGGCGAATCCGATACCACGCGAGGCACCGGTGACGGCGACGGCGGGCTTCAAGCCTGCGACCGCAGCCTGGGCAGCGGCCAGCGTCTCGGGGTTTGCGTGCCTGGGTACGATCCAGTATCCGGCAAGGCGCTGGAAAGGTTTCATGGGTCTGGTCATACCAGACTTTCGGGCGCCAGGATGAGGCGCATGGGCACGTGTATTTCAGCCACCAATGCCCACACGATGAGGCCAGTGGAAACTGAGCGCGCCGGCCGCTGATGAAGATCGAGCAGCGCAATGTTGCTCTCGGCCAGGCCCGGCTGTTCGCTTTTCCCGGCGAACTCACATTGTTGGCTGAGAAATGGTGCCGCCTGCGTGACTCGAACACGCGACCCCGTCATTACGAATGACGTGCTCTACCGGCTGAGCTAAGGCGGCATTTTAGGTGCGGCAACGCCATTTGCAGGGCATGCGCAGCAGGGCGAGGGATAGCCGCTCGCCGCACCGATTGCAAGGGCTCCTCCGATACGATTTTCTGCTCCACCTTAACCGCCCGGAAACGCCCAGCTACCGCCTCCGAGCGCCACGAACGCGGCACCGGCGGCGGTATGCCGTGCGGTCAGCCCGGCCTCAATTCACCGCGCGATAAATGCGCTTGGGGAATGAGCCGGTATCCGAATCATCGTCGTTCTCGTCGGTTCCCGGATCATCCGGAGCGCGCGGCGCTACGAAGATTTTGGCATCGGTACCGGTCTTCTGGGCAGCGGGCCTGGCAGCCGGTGTGGCCGTCTTGGCTTGTGCCGCCGGCGTCACGGCGGCTGGGGACGATGCTGGGGGCGGTGTGGCGACCGCTGGCTCGGCGGCCCTGGGCGCCACTGCAGCAACCTCCTTTGTGACGGGCGTGTTGAGCGTGGCTTCCGGCTGGGGCTCGGCCTTGGCGGCTGGCTTCACGATGGACACCTCGCTGGCGCGTTGAAGCGGCGAGATGGTCTTCGCGTCGATCTGCGTGACGTTGGGCTTCGCGGCAGCGACCTCGGCAGGCTTAGCCGCAGGTGCCGGCTGCGGCGTGATCTTGATGGGCTCTGGCCGCACCGTGACAGCCTCGGCGTCCACCGCATCTTCGCGGCGTACGGGGGCAGGTTGGGCAGCGACTTCGGGCGCCGCCTTTGCGGCGGGTTCCGGATTGACCGGCTTGGGCGCGCTGATAGCCAGAAGTTCTTCCAGCCGCTCGCTGAGCACAGTGGCCGACGAGCTGTCGCGATTTTCGACCGGTACGCGCCATTGGAACGCATCAAGCGCACCCGTCACCGGCGAGACCGGTTCCCAGCGGTCGGCGACGACGCCATCGGCGGTCCAGGCGGGATCGCGCGCGGCGTTGACAGCGCGCGCCAGCCATTCGCGAACGCGGCCCTTGTCGTCGTTCTCGCCAGCCTCGATGCGCGCCATGAGCGTGGCGACACGCTGCGTGAGGCGCTCGTCAAGCAGAGGCCGCAGTGCTTCGCGCGCCTCATCGAACAACCGGGCCTCGATCGCGGTCGTTGCAATGGCGATGGGGCTTTCGATCGAATGCGAGTTGAGAGCGGCGAGCTGGCGGACGCGATTGAGACGGTCACGCGGGCTGTCGCCGATGCGTGCGTAGGCATAGGCCGTTGCAAGGTCGGGATGCGGCGCGCGCGCCCAGGTCTTCTGAATGATCTTCGCAGCTTTGCCGGTCTGGCCGCGCCCTTCCAGAATACGGGCCGCAACGGCAGCTGCGGGAACCAGATCGGGTGCAAGGGCGTGCGCCTCTTTGGCAAGCGCAAGCGCCTTGTCGGCCGCATTCTCTTCGGCGTCCTGTGCCTGCCCGGCGAGCAGAACAGCGCGCTTGCGATCGAAGGCGGGTTTTTCGATCAGGCCGTTGCGCTTCAGCAGCGACAAGGTTTCAAGGGCGTCCGCCCAGTCCTTCTGCTTGCACTGAAGGTCAAACAGCGCTTCCGAGGACCAGCCCAGTTTGGGGTTGGCTCTCACCGCGCGTTCGGCAAACTGCCGGGCGGCCTCCCTCTCGCCTTCGCGTTCGGCTTCGAGGAACAGGCCGCGCAGGCCAAGCTGCTCGGTGTCCGGCGCTGCAAGCATGGAGTCGAAGATGCGCCGCGCTGTAGCCCTGTCTCCGGAGAGTTGCGCCGCTTGCGCACGCAGGATCTGCGTCAGCGGCTCGTGCGGAAGGGCCTTGCGCGCCTGCAGGGCATAGCGCGTCGCCAGTGCTTTGTCGCCCGCGCCCACCGCGATCAATCCGCTCGAGAGCGCCTCCAGGCCACGCTTCTGGCGACGGCGCAAAACACGCTGGCCGATGGCGGCCGGGCTGTGCCAGATCGTGCGAAGCAACGACCAGAGAAAGATTGCCGCCGCCGTTGCGACCGCCAGCATGACGGTCGCCTGGAATACGGTCGTTTCGATGTCGTAGCCTTGCCACTGGATGTTCAAGGTACCGGGCCGGTCTGCGAGCCAACCCAACCCGGATGCGACCAGGGCGATGAAAAGGAGATAAACGACAAGACGGATCATGACGCGAAACCCTTACCTTTGACGCCTACTGGGTTTTAGTGGCGGGCTCTGACGGGGCACCGCTGAGTGAGGACTTGAGCTGACCTTCGAGCGAGGCGAGCGCCGAGTCGACGCTTGCGCGCGCGCGCACCTTGTCCAGGAACGACTGGGCAGCTTCCTTGGCTTTCGGAGACAGCACGTCGGCTTCGCTCAAGGCGTCGGCAAGACGGCCTTCCTTGAGAGATTTCTCCATGCGTCCGGCGACCGCCTCAGCCGACGTGTCGGAGCTGTCGTGCTCGATCTTGCGCACGCGCACGACGGAGCGCGCGCCTGCGATGAGCTTGTCCACGACCGTTTCAGTTTCGATGCCTTGCTCCGCGTCGATCATCGCGTTGGCGCTCAAGCGGAAGTCGCGGTTGAGGTCGGCCAGGGTCGGCACGCCCTGATCCTTGAATTTCTGGAGAGGGGCGAGATCGAACTTGCCGCCTGAGGCTTTCTCTACCTCGGCCAGCTCGTCCGTGTAGTTCTGTCCGCGGTCCAGCGTGCGCTTCAGGTTCTGAAGCTCGAGCGCCAGCACGACGCGCTCCGCATTGGAGCGGCGCGTTGCCTCGGCTTCCTCGACGGCCTTGATCTCGTGCTCGAGCGTCGCGATCTTGGCGGTAACTGGAGAGATCGCAGACGCGACATCTGCGGGCTTGGCCGATGCGGAGCGCACATCCTCGATCGCGCTCTTGACGTTTGCGATTTCCTGGGTGGCGCGCTTGGAGGCTTCCACCGCGCGGTCCACATCCGCCTTGATGGCGGCGATACCTTCATCGGCTTGTACCGACTGCGTCTTCAAGTTTGCGATATCGCGGTCGATGCGTTGCGTGCCGGACTTTGCGGCCTCCGCCGCCTCGGTCGCAGCAATCACGCGCGCCTCGACGTCACCGGCCACGCTCTTGCGCAGGGCGGTGAACTCGGTCGCCATGCTCGTCTCCAGATCGGCGACCTTGCCGGTAAGGGCCGCGAGCTGCTCGACACGGCCAGCGTTGGGATCGTTAGCGCCCGCATCGGTCATGGCCTTGAGCTTGTTCTCAACAGCAGTCAGCCGTTCGAGCTGGTCGGGTGCGCCCGCGTCGCTGGCGGCGGCTGCGAGGGCGGCCTTCGTTTCCGCGACGAGACGGGTTTGAGAGTCCTTGATCTCGCCGATCGATGCGGCCGTCTTTTCGAGCGCGGCAAGACGGCTTTCGGCGTTTGCGATTTGAGCAACAAGCTCAGCACTGTTCGTGCTGCTTGCATTAGACGTGATGAGGCCCTGCTTCTCCAGCTCCGGTGCGCCGTAGGCCCAAGCGCCTAGCGCGATCGCGCCTCCCAACACGCTCGCCGCGAGGTGCGATAGGAAACCACCCCGCTTCTGCACGACGACAGTTTCGGGACGTGCGGAAAGCGTTGCCGATGCGTTGGCCGGAGGCCGGGTGGTCGCGGTTGGCTGAGACGCCGACGCATCATTCAATTTTGCCGCCGTCGCGCCTGCAGTCGTCGCGCCCGGCGCCGGCTGAGCGCCAGCATATGCGCGTGCCGGAGCGGGCATCGGGACATCGGCAGGATTGACGGCGGGAGCCGCAGCGGCCGATGCAGCAGCCGGAGCTTTCTCCGCGCCCTTTGCAGGGACCGAGGACTTCTCGTTGATCTGCGTGACCTTGATCTCAGTCGCTTTCAGATCAAGAGTCGCATTCGGGCGCTTGGACTGCCCGGAATCGCTTTTATTGTTATTGCTCATGGAGTGAAGACGCCTCCGTACTGTCTCGTTGGAGCTTACCCGGCGGGGGAGATGCCGGTGCCGTTCGAGGCGCAAATTGCCCCCCGGGCAGCGCGAAGCCCAAAGCTTTTTACTCTTGCCCGATTGAAGCCGCCAGCCCTTTGATCAGCGAAAGCACCTCGTTCATATGTGGTTCGGCAGCGATTTCGACGCGCGCCCCCGGTGCCAGCTGCAACTTACCCGCGACCGCAGGTGACAGACAGATATGAACGATCCGGTCTAATTCGGCTCCAAGCCCATGTTCAGCTGCAAGCTTGGTCCAGATTTCGGCCGTGCGGGGAGACATCAAGATCACGGCATCGATCTGTCCGGTCCTGATTTTGCCAATGACTTCAGGCTCCAGCGCTGTGGCCGCGACGGACCTGTAGGCGAGAATAGGCCTCACCTCGATGCCGTGTGCCGCAAGCGCCTCCTTCATGTCGTAGGCGAGGTGATCACCGGCCAGATGAACGAGATGACCCTTACGGTTCTTGTGGCGCTCGGCGATCGCCGATACCAGATCTGCGCCGGTGCCACGCCCGGCCGTGATATTCCGCAACTTCAAATCGAGGGCATGCTTGGCCGTCGCTTCGCCCACGGCATAGATCTGCAGGTGGCGCACGGCGTCCGTGAGCGCGGCGAGGTGCAGGCTGCGCAATCCGTTCTGGCTGGTTGCGATCACGCCCGAAGCGCCCTCGAAGGCGGCAGGATCGATCGCCTCTGGCACAATCTCGATGAGGGGAGCGATCGAGGCCTCGTGGCCGAGCTTTTCGACCAGCGCTTTCATCTGCCAGGCATCGGGAAGCGGACGCGTAACCAGGATATGCATGTTCAACTGTGTACCGTTGCGAGAATGGCGGGATCGGCCTGAGCGAGGATGTCCTCCGCCGCGGCGATGCCAAGTTGAGTGGCAGCTTGCGGCGCGCTGGAACGTTGTGTGGTGTAGGACACCTTGCCGTCAGGCGAGAGAACTTGGCCGCGGAACCAAAGCGCGCCATCGCGTAATTCCGCAAGCCCTGCGATCGGTGTACGGCAGGAGCCTTCAAGCTTCTTGAGGAACGCCCGCTCGGCCGCAACGGCGATGGCAGTTGCCGCGTCGTTGAGAGGTGCGACGAGGCGGGCGACGCGCGCGTCGCCCGCGCGCGTTTCGATGCCGATGGCGCCCTGGGCCACCGCAGGCAGCATCTGGTCGGTCGGGATCATCGCCGTGATGCGATCTTGCATCTTGAGCCGGCGCAGGCCGGCAACCGCGAGAAATGTCGCCGCCGCGACGCCGTCTTCCAGCTTCTTGAGACGCGTTTGTACGTTGCCGCGAAAGCCGATCACCATCAGATCGGGGCGCATGTTGAGAAGCTGGGCCTGCCGGCGCAAAGAGGACGATCCGACCACGGCTCCTGCCGGCACGTCGGAGAGCGAGCGATACTTAAGAGAGATAAAAGCGTCCCGCACATCTTCGCGCGGGAGGATCGCGCCGATGATCAGACCATCAGGCAGCGCCGTCTGCATATCCTTCATCGAATGAACGGCAAGGTCGATCTCGTTGGCCAGCAGCGCGTCCTCGATCTCCTTGGTGAACAGACCCTTGCCGCCGATCTCCGCCAGGGGGCGGTCCAGGACGCGATCGCCGGTCGTCTTGATGACGCGAATGGCGATGTCGTCAACGGCC
>WPCK01114606.1_pt1 | contig 10965 bp, 5 predicted proteins | sample 5399851 | NCBI WGS metagenome assembly WPCK01 (sample SAMN12869471, study PRJNA574797) | sludge metagenome | isolation source: wastewater treatment of pH11 | place: China:Beijing | collected 2019-05-20
TGAATCGCGCGGGACATCCCATTGGACAGAAAAGAAAAAAATGGCCCAGACTCCCAAACGAAGTTTGCTTGAACAGATTGCCACCAGGCTTCGAATCATTCCGGACCTGGATGCGGAACTGCCTGTTGCCGGTGCGCCGGACGGGATGACGACCGTTTCGCTTGAACGATTTCCGCCGATGGATCAGTGGGATGACTGGTCGGAGAACGATCCCCATTCCTGGCCGATCCGCAAGAAGAAACATTACTCGCTGATTCCGACGACCTGTTTCAACTGCGAGTCGGCGTGCGGACTGGTTGCCTACGTCGACAAGGAGACGGGCCATGTTCGCAAGTTCGAGGGGAATCCCCATCACCCGGGGAGTCGGGGGCGGAACTGCGCCAAGGGCCCGGCAACGATCAATCAGATCAACGATACGGACCGGATTCTCTATCCGCTTCGCCGGGCCGGAGAACGGGGAGGCGGCAAGTGGGAACGTGTGACATGGGATGAAGTCCTTCGCGATCTCGGCGGGCGGATCGGCAAGGCCCTGCGGGAAAAAAGGCACAACGAAGTCGTCTACCACGTCGGGCGCCCCGGCCACGAAGGCTACATGGATCGTGTGCTCAAGGCCTGGGGTGTCGATGGGCACAACAGCCATACCAATATCTGTTCGGCCGGTGCCCGTTTCGGTTACGCGATCTGGCAGGGCTACGATCGCCCCTCCCCGGACCACGCCAACGCGAGATTTATCCTGCTGGTCAGCGCCCACCTCGAATCGGGGCATTATTTCAACCCGCACGCCCAGCGAATTATCGAAGGGATGATGGATGGCGCCGAACTGGCCGTGATCGACACGCGACTTTCCAACACGGCAAGCGCTGCCAATTACTGGTTGCCGTCGCATCCCGGTAGTGAGGCAGCCATACTGCTGGCGATCGCCAATTACCTGATCCAGACGGAGAGCTTCAATGTTTCGTTCGTTAAATCGTGGGTCAACTGGTACGATTACCTGCGGGAAGAGCATCCCGACAAGTCTCCAACGTTCGATAATTTTGTCTCCGCTCTCAAGTCCGAATACGCGACATTCACCTTTGAGTTCGCCGAGGCCGAATCCGGGGTCTCTGCGAAACTGATTGAAAAAGTCGCCACGCGAGTGGCTGCCGCCGGACAACGCCTTGCCACGCACACCTGGCGAAGTGCCTGCAGCGGGAACCTCGGCGGCTGGGCTGTGGCAAGGGCGCTGCACTTCCTGAATGTCCTGACAGGAAGCGTCGGCGCTGTTGGCGGGACGTCGCCCAGCGGCTGGAACAAGTTCAAGCCGCGCTTTTTCGACAATCCCCCGGCAGCCAGGTTCTGGAACGATTTGCATTTTCCAAAGGAGTACCCGCTTGCCCACTATGAAATGAGCTTCCTGCTCCCTCATTTCCTGAAAGACAACCGGGCGCGACTGGATACCTATTTTACGAGGGTCTTCAACCCGGTCTGGAGTTATCCGGACGGGTTCTCCTGGATCGAAGTGCTGCGCGATGAAGAAAAGATCGGTTGTCATGTCGCGATGGCGCCGACATGGAATGAGACGGCCTATTTTGCCGACTATGTGCTGCCGATGGGGCACGCCAGCGAACGACACGACCTGAACAGCTACGAAACCCATAGCGGCGTGTGGATCGCTTTTCGGCAGCCCGTCCTGCGAGAAGCCGCGCGACGTGCCGGAAAACCGGTTGAGTTCACCTGGCAGGCGAATCCCGGTGAAGTCTGGGAGGAAGATGAATTCTGGATTGAGCTTTCATGGAACATCGACCCGGCCGGCGATCTCGGAGTGAGAAAGCACTTCATATCGCCGTATCGAGCCGGTGAAAAAATCACCATCGAGGAATATTACCGCTACATTTTCGAACACACGCCCGGACTTGCCGATGTCGCCGCAAAACACGGGATGGACCCGCTCGAGTACATGCGACGCTACGGTGCGTATGAAGTCGAAAAACAGAGTTACGAAAAACACATGCAGGAAGTGCCCAAAGAGGAATTGCGGACTTCCACCGTCGACCTGAAAACGGGAAGCGTGATTGCAGGCGGCAAAGTGGTCGCTGTGGAAGTCGACGGGATAGCGCGGGCCGGCTTTGCGTCTCCTTCGAAAAGACAGGAGTTTTTTTCACAGACAATGATCGACTGGGGATGGCCGGAATATCGGCTCCCCGGATACGTACAGTCCCATGTCCACAGGGACAACATCGATGCCGACAAAAACGAATTTGTCCTTTTGCCGACCTACCGGCTGCCGACACTGATCCATTCGCGAAGCGGCAACGCCAAATGGCTTGCGGAGATCTCGAACCAGAATCCGCTATGGATCCATACGTCCGATGCCGACAGGCTGGGAATCTCCGACGGAGAACTCGTTCGCGTCACGACGCGAATCGGTTTCTTTGTCGATCGAGTTTGGGTGACGGAAGGAATTCGCCCTGGTGTGGTTGCTTGTTCGCATCATCTGGGGCGCTGGCGGCGTGCTTCCGACCCGCCAGCGAATCGCTGGGCCACGAATCTGGTGGAGATCGCCGAGATCGAACCCGGGATCTGGCAAATGCGCCGTTCGGGGAGTATCGCGGGTTTCGAAAGTGCCGATCCGGATTCGGCGAGGATTTTCTGGTCGGATGGCGGCGTTCATCAAAACCTGACATTTCCCGTCCAACCGGATCCGGTCAGCGGGATGCACTGTTGGCACCAGAAAGTGACGGTGACTCCCGCGAAATCTGGCGACCGGCACGGCGATGTGCAGGTCGATACATCCCTCTCGATGGAAGTCTATCGGGAATGGCTGGCGATGACGCGTCCGGCTCCCGGCCCGAACGGGCTTCGTCGCCCCTTGTGGATGAATCGCCCCCTGCGGCCGGTCGATGAAATGTTTTATCTCGATGCCTGACAACAATGACAAGATCGCGCAGCGCAAGCTGACAGGCCTTGAACGCAGTTGTGAACCATCCGGAATGACCGGAGTAATGTCGATTTAATCAGCCGGATTTTGTCAGTCGAATGGAAAGAGAATTGATTCACTGGCTCGAGCGGGAATTCTCGAATTGCCGCCAAACCCTGATCGGGATCGGCGATGATGCGGCAGTCATCCGGCGACCGGCCGGTGATATTGTGATGACCACCGATGCCATTTGCGACGGCGTTCATTTTCTGTCCGAAGTTCACGAACCTGAAAGGATCGGCTACAAGGCGTTGGCGGCAGCATTGAGCGATCTGGCCTGCATGGGTGCCGAGCCACTCGCGGCGACTGTTTCGCTGACGCTGCCTGATTCGGCGACTCTGGACTGGGCCAAGAGACTGTTCGCGGGGATGAAGCGACTGGTCGAACGGTTTGGCGTCGATATCTCCGGTGGCGACACGACGATCTGGAGCGGCAAACTGATTCTTTCCGTTTCGGCGATTGGAGTTGCCCCACCCGGGGGCGCCTGGCGGATCGATACGGCCCAACCGGGAGACCGAATCCTCGTTACGGGTGCATTCGGAGGAAGCCTTCTCGGCCGGCATCTCGATTTTGAACCGCGTTTTGAGTTTTCCCGGCAGTGGCGGAACTCGCGACTCGTAAGGGCCTGCACCGATGTTACGGACTCCCTGGGTCTGGACCTCGCCAAAGTCGCAAGGGCCAGCGGCGCCGGATTCGTCATTGATTCGAGGAAAATTCCTCTCGCACCCGCCGCGCACGAGATGGCGAATCGGTCCGGGACTCACAATGTAATGAAGCATGCGCTGGAAGATGGAGAGGATTTTGAACTCGTTGTCATCGCTGCTCCGGAAGCTGCAAGCCGAATGATCGCAGGGACGCCGACGCCTCCAGGACTTGTCGACATTGGAGAAATACGTCGCGATACCGCGCTGTTGCTGCTGGATGAGGAAGGCGGGGAACACCCCTTCACCCCGCGCGGGTTTGAACATCAGTCCGTTGCGACGGATGGATCCGGCTGAATGGGAGAACCGGATTGATGTCAAAAGGCTTTTCATGGTCCGTTGCGGGTCCTCTTGAGACCGATTTGTTGGCAAGAGAAATTGCCGGTTTACTTGTGCCGGGCATGATGATCGCCTTGACGGGCCCCTACGGAGCCGGCAAGACCTATCTGGTGAAGGCGGTTGCGGAGGCGCTCGGCATCGATCGCGACCTCGTCGTCAGCCCGACGTTTGCCCTGATCCAGAGCTATTCCGGCCGGTTGCCATTGGTGCATATCGACGCCTGGCGAATCCGGGACCGCGATGAGTATCAGGAGCTGGGCATCGACGAACTCATGGAGGGAGATGCCGTCGTTTTCATGGAATGGGCGGAACGGTTTGAATCGCTTCTGCCACCCGATCGATTATCGATTGAAATCGGGACTCCCGGGGGAGATTCCCGAGAGTTCCGGTTTTCCTGGAACGAGAACTCCCCTCTTTCGGCGAGACTGGGAGTGGCGCTCCGGGAACGGCTTATCGGGGGAGCTGAATCGCGGTGAAAGCGGCCTTTCCCGGGGCTCGGGAAAATGTGGAACGGCGGGGAGCTTTAACTAAAATCGTATGACACATCCACGCCTGTCGAGTTGCCCGACGTGACCTGTTTGCGATTTTCGATGATCATTAGTACCCGGACCTGTGGCCTTCTCATTGCCCTGATGGTCATGCGCGCCAACCTGGCTGCCCAGGAAGTTCTGGATGTACCGAAATTTGATGGCGAATTGACGCAACCGCTATCGGGAGTTCAGCCACCTCAGGAATGCACCACGCGGACGGTGCTTGTGCCGCAATGGGAGACGGAATACCAGACGGTCATGCGGATTCGCTGCCGGCAGGAACCCCGGACGCGGACGTGGACTTCGTGGCACACTGTCTACGAACAGATTCCCGATGTGGAAAGTTTCACGGTGATGGTGCCGGAACAGCGCACTCGCCAGCGAACGCATTATCGGCTGGAAAGTCATCGCGAAACCATTCAGGAGCCGTATACGATCTACGTGCCGGAACGGCGAGTTCGCCAGATCATGACGGCCCGCACAGAATCGTATCAGGAACCGGTCGAGCAACAGTATACGGTTTATGTTCCGGAACAGCGGGAACGAGAACTCACGCTTTACCGAATTGAGAATGCGGAGCGCGAGATTCCCCGTCAGTACTATGAAATGGTGCCGCAAACCCGTACGCGGCAAGTGACCTTGTATCGAATTGAAGCCCGACAACAGGAATACGAACAGCCTTACACGGTTTATCGGCAGGAAACCCGAAACAGGAAAGTTGTTCGATACCGGACCGAAACACGCCAGCGCGAAATAAAAATTCCTTACACGGTTTTCACTACAGAAACCCGAACGCGTCGACACGAATATTCAGTGCAGGTCCCGTACACGGAAGAGATCGAAAAGGCCTATGCCGTCCAGGTTCCCTTCACGGAAAATGTGAGCGAACCGTTCAGTTTTCTGGTGGCGTACCAGGAGCCCTGTCTGGAACCATTCGAAGTCCTCGTGCCCGTCGCTCGCGAGGAAGTCAGCCTGCGCAAGGAGCAGGTACCTTACCTTGAGGAGGTGCCGCATTCGTGCACCGTCATGGTCCCCTATCAGGAAACCCGCACTGCGACGCGCTGCGTTCCCCGTTCGGTCGAGTATACGACCTGGCGAACTGTCTGCCGCGATTCTGGCCATTGGCAGACCGTGGTAGAAAAAGCCCCGGTTTATGACGGTGTGGTATGTGCTGGCGGCGAACGTGGCTTCTCCGATAGCGCGTCCTGTTTCCCGGAATGTCTTGTCTCACGGCAAGTCTGGTGCCCCGAAATTGTGACCGGGCAGGTTCCGGTCACTTGTTATCGGACAGAGTACGAGCGGGTTCCTTTTCAATACACCGTAACGTGCATGCGTCCGGAGACACGTACAAGTACGACCAGCATTGTTCGCTACCGGACAGAGACGCGTGAAGAAAAACGGCTCGTTTACGATTGGAAGAAAGAAATCCGCAACCGCGAGACTTCGGTAACCCGCTACCGACAGGAAAACGGAACGCGCCAGATTCCCGTTGACCGGATTCGTAACGAAACGATCAATAGCAAGATCCCGCAAATCAGGTATCGGGCGGAAAACAGAAGTTGGGACGAAACCTGGTCGGTCCAGGTGCCGAAAACCGAATATCGGGTGCACTACGAACCGGAAACTGTTCAAGTCGCCGTTGAAGTCGATGTACCATACACCGTAAACGTTCCGGAAGTTCGCGCCAGAAAAATCACCCGGACGGTCTACGTTCGCGTTCCCTACCAGCAGGAAGAGCAATACACGGTCAACGTTCCGGAAATTCGAACGGTTATGGAACGGCAGGCCTATGAGCGCAAGGTTCCATACCAGCAAAAGGAAATGTACACCGTTACGGTGCCCAACGTACGGACCAGGGTTCTGAATGAGACCCGTTACCGCCAGATCCCCGAGATTCGAACGGAGCCGTACACCGCCAATGTTCCGGAAACACGCTTTCGCGATGTCGTGAAGACCGTTCAGCGCAGCGTTCCGGTCATCACGACGGAGCACTTCACGTTGATGGTGCCGCAGACTCATTCCCGAACCGTGATGAGACAAATTCCGCGGCTTGTTCCAAAAGAGAATGTCCAGACCTGGATGGCGACTGTTCCCTGGCAGGAGGCGATTCAGGTACTGGTTCGCCGCTGTCGTTTGGTTCCGGTGCAGATGGTCGTTCCGCTGGAAGACTGCGATTCCCTGTCGGCGGTTCCGGACAGCGCCAGAAAAGTCGCGTGGCAATATGTGCGCTTTGCCTCCGATACCCTGGCCATGGGAAAAGACTGGCTGTATCGGCAGTAGACAACGTAGCGTGGGCTTTAGCTCGTAGCGTGGGCTTTAGCCCACGATTATTGATCTTCGCGAAAATGAAATCTTTCGTGTAGGTGGGGATATACGCGTGGGCTAAAGCCCACGCTACGAAGAGGCAGACCCGTCGTCCTGGTGGGGAGGTACACGTGGGCTGAAGCCCACGCTACGTGGGGAAATACACGTGGGCTGAAGCCCACGCTACGAAGAGCGTCCGAAATGTGCTGTCGCAATGGGCACTGGAGGTAGCGTGGGCTTTAGCCCACGATCTTTGGTCCTCGCGATAATGAAATCTTTCGCCTTGGTGGGGATGTACACGTGGGCTGAAGCCCACGCTACGTGGGGAGCTACACGTGGGCTAAAGCCCACGCTACGAAGAGGCAGACGCGTCGCCTTGGTGGGAACAGGTACGTGGGCTAAAGCCCACGCTACGGGGAGAGCCCGATGAAGGATGTCGCTCTACGGTGGTATTGCCTGAGTGCAAGGCCGCAAAAGATGTTCAGCCGCTGATCAGGGTGGCGCTGATGTTTCCTTTCATGCACACGTCGACGTCGGTGCCTGGCAGGTAGCTGCGGGCGTGATAGTCGCCATCGTATGTGTAGCCGCGTTCGTTCGGAGAATAGTCATTTGGCAGAGGCGTACGATCCAGCGGGCATTCAACGATTGGTACACTGGAAGGATCATCATTCCGGTCCGGGCTGGGGAAATTGACGTTCCAGTAGGTTCCGGGCGTAATCCGGCCATTCAACAGGTATTCGAGAACCCGTCGGGTCATGATGCGGGCCATTTCCCACGAGTGCCTGGACAGGCCCCGATGATACTGCGAAAACGCAATGGCCGATTTTCCCCAAAAGGTTGCTTCTCGCGCCGCAGCTACCGTACCGCTCAGGTAGTTGTCGAGTCCAAGATTGCTTCCGTGATTGATGCCACTGAGCACTACATGGGGGTCGGGGCATATTTGTGCAAGAGCCAGGCGGGAGCAGTCCGCGGGAAAGCCATCCACCCAGTATTTGTTCTCGCTTACGCGGTGGGCATCGATATGGCCTTCAAAAGTCATCTGATGGCTGCAACCGGAATGGTGGCGCAAGGGAGCGACAACGACCACTTCCCCGAATTCGGCTGCTACTTCCGACAAAACGCCGATTCCGTCGGAATCGATGCCGTCGTCATTCGTCACAAGAAATTTCATGGTTCGCCGGCCTTGTTGCCAACAGGCTGACCGTTGGTTGATTCCTTGTCATCGTGAACGGAGGGACCGAGAACGACGCGGATTTCCTTCTGGTCCAGTTCTTCTTCGCGAACCAGTTCCTGCATCAGAGAATCAAGCTGTTTTCGGCGATCGCGCAGCAGGCTGACTGCCTTTTGCGCTGCATCCTGGAGGATTTTGGCGACTTCTTCGTCAATCACCTCCATCGTGTGTTCACTGAAAGTCCGGTTCTGGTGGATTTCCCGTCCGAGGAAGGGGTCCTGATCGGCGGTCTTGTAGCTGACCGGGCCAAGGCGATCGCTCATGCCCCAGTTCGTGACCATGCGCCGCGCGATCGACGTGGCCCTTTCAAGGTCATTCTCCGCGCCGGCTGTAAGTTCGTTGTAGATCAGTTTTTCGGCGGCCCGTCCGGCAAGAAGCATCACCAGGTGATCGCGAATCTCGTTTTCCGTGGCATTCATCCGCTCTTCATCGACGACCATTTGTGTCAGGCCAAGAGCCTGGCCGCGCGGAATGATGGTGACTTTCTGGACCGGCATTGCACCTTTGAGGAACCAGGCCGCCATGGTGTGCCCGGCTTCATGGTAGGCCGTCCGTTCTTTCTCCCGATCGCTGAGTATTTCCTCGCGGCGGGCCCCCATAACGACCTTGTCCCGCGCGTGGTAGAAATCGTCCATGTCGACGCGAGACTTGTTGTAGCGAGCCGCCCAGAGTGCCGCTTCATTGACCAGATTGGCGATATCGGCGCCGGTCATGCCCGCTGTGGCAATCGCGAGATTTTGCAGGTCGACATCATCGGCAAGCGGCACGTTCCGCACATGAACCTTGAAGATCGCCAGTCGCCCTTTCATCGTGGGCCGGGAAACCGTGACATGGCGGTCGAATCGTCCGGGCCGGAGCAAGGCCGGATCGAGCACATCGGGCCGGTTTGTCGCGGCCAGCACGATCACCGCATCCTTCCCGGAGAAGCCGTCCATTTCGCCAAGGATCTGGTTAAGCGTCTGTTCGCGCTCGTCGTGACCGCCCCCCAGTCCGGCCCCTCTTTGCCGGCCGACCGCATCGATTTCGTCGACGAAGATAATCGAGGGGGCGTTGGCCTTGGCGGTATTGAAAAGATCGCGAACGCGGGATGCGCCAACACCCACGAACATCTGGATAAACTCGGAACCGTTCACACTGTAGAACGGGACGTTGGCTTCGCCGGCAACAGCCCGCGCCAGCAAGGTCTTGCCTGTCCCCGGCGGACCAATCAGCAAGACCCCTTTCGGAACTCGCCCGCCGAGCTTGCGGTACTTGTCGGGCTCCCTGAGAAAATCGACGATCTCTTCCAGGTCCGCCCGAACACTGTCGATCCCGGCGACATCGGCGAAAGTGATCGGGTGGGCATCAGGTTCGTAGCGTTTGGCCGGACTGCGCGAAAATCCGGACAGGAATCCGCCACCCATCATCTGGTTTTGCGCCCTGCGCATATTGGCGAACATCAGCAGGATCAGTCCCATCATCATTCCGAACAGGATTACGGAGATCCACAATCCATAATTGGGAGTGGCGGTGATGGTGTGATAGACGTTGTACTTGTCGATGAGAGCCATCAGATCAGCCCTCTCCGGTGAACCCGGCGGGGGGATGTTGACCATGAATGTCTTGCCGATCTTTTTCCCTTCATCGACCGTACCGAGCTGATTTTCGCGATCGAACGGCTCAGCCGGGGGGGAGAAAAAGAAAGTGCCTTGTGCCGTCAATTCGCTGAACACGACGGACTCGATGTTGGTCCCCTTGATCGCGACCCCCTCATCATTTCGCAAGGGCTGGCCGTCAAGAGTTTTCCCCTGAACAAGCGACTTGAAGTACTTCAGGGAAATCTCGGGAGGCACGTCGCGATTCATCATCAGCAGCATGATCGCGGCGATTCCCAGAATCAGCAGCAACGCCAGCAGATTGAAGTTGCGTGTTGTCCGGCCGGCATCGCGCTCGCTACCCTCTCGCTGCTCCGGGCGCGGACCGGCATTGCCTCCCGAATTCTCGCCTTCGGGCGGGATTCCTTCTTTTTTTTGTTCCGACATCCAATCCTCGACATTTGCGAACCGTCCCCGATTTGCCGGGCATTCCACCGACCGGGACCCTCAATATTGTAGCCGCTCAGGGACTTCCTGGCGATTGCACACTTCAGCCGCGCGAATTGGCGTAATCCTCGTTCACCGCGACTCGCTGCCTGCCCGCGTTATCCAGGCCGAATCGATTTTCAGGCCCTCTTGACGGGCGATATCGATATGTTTGCCAAGCTCGTCGATCCCGAGTCCCCGGATCTGCACGATCTCGCTCGCGTTCATTCCCATTTGAAAAAGTCTCCATGTCCAATACCAGGTGGGCAACATTAACCGCCGCGCGGCAGTCGGCGAATGAGGCAGGTCGGCCCTTGTCGATCCCGCCCAACCGGTTTCGGCACCCGGGCTGTCTTTCACGTCGACACGGCTTTCAACAACGGTCTTTTCGGCCGGGACAACGACAACGGCCGGTTCATCGTCGCCATCAGCAAACGGATCGCTCTCATGTGCAGCGGAGGAAGTTGCCTCGCTGGCTGCGTTTTTCCCGGCATGGCGTGGCACGCCGGTTCTGGAAGATTCCCGGGTTTTATCGAGAACCGGATCGCGGGCCTGATAAAGTGCGTTCAGCCTTTTTTTCATTTCGCCGGAAAGTGATGAGACTGCGTCGGCAACGTTCTTTCCGCGCAACACTTCCTGGCCACGTTTCGTGATCGAGACCAGGGGGCGAAATCGCTGCGACTCTTCCTTGATCGCAAACCCTCCGTCGATCAGCATCGCAATGAGTTCCGAGGCGAGATTCTGTCCGAGATCGGCGAGTAACCCGAAGGTACTCAGCCGGTGCAGGGCCGATTGCCTGACCTTGCGCGATTCGGAGCCGCTCAGCATCTGGGCAATCAGGATC
>WPCK01022393.1_pt1 | contig 10958 bp, 15 predicted proteins | sample 5399851 | NCBI WGS metagenome assembly WPCK01 (sample SAMN12869471, study PRJNA574797) | sludge metagenome | isolation source: wastewater treatment of pH11 | place: China:Beijing | collected 2019-05-20
ATCATCATTGTTGGAGTAACAGACCTCAGACCCTGCGAGCGCGACATGATCGGTTAGGTCGAAGAGACGGATGCACAGCGAGTCATTGCTACTGACTGAGAGGGCGTAGTCGGCCCGAACGGTCGCACCCTGGGGGTAGTCAGCCGAATCAATGAGAACAGCGCCATAATCGCCCGGTCCGCCGCACTGTCGCCATGGGGGGAACTGCCAGTCGGCTCCATCGCAGGTCAGTGCACCGTCCGACGGCAGAGCAAAGGGAACCTGCACTTCGCGGAGTCCACTGGTGCCTGCTGGCCCCGGAGGTCCGGCCGGTCCCGGCGGCCCGGTCGGTCCCTGTGGGCCTGGGGCGTCGATCCGTGCCCGCAGCCGAGCGGATAGGTCCACGCCGCGGATGGTGCCGTCCACGATGTTGATGCTGCTCACCGAGTTGTCAGGCAGGACGGTGGTGGCGACGGCGTAGCCGCCGGTGAGCACCATCGTCGTGATGACCGACGAGATCACGGCGACTCCCACCGTGGATGAGAGTCGGGCACCGATGGATTGCAGTCGCATAGAGGCGGTCTAACACGCTGCGCCGAGCACCGCTTGACTGGCACGCGCCGAGGTGCAGTCGGTGGTCGAGGCGGCGCAGGGGTCTACATGGTCGACGACACAGACGAGATGGCCCGGGCGGTCGTGGTGCTGTCGCGGGTGCTGCGGGCGGTGTACCCGAGCTAGGCGTCGACCAGCTCGGCCGTCAGGGGGCGGGCTGCCAACTCAATGAGGCTGGGCCGCGGCCCCATGGGCTCAGTCCCCTCGGGCTGAACGACTGGTGCGCCGCCCTCGAGCAACACGCCGGCCGATCGAAGTGCCGTGGTGATGATGTCAAGTCCACGCTTCGCGGCCGTCGCCCGATCGGGGGCCGACAGCAAGAGCACAATGTCCACGAACGGTGGATCCGTCTTGGCCCCCACGATCGGATCGATAGCGTCTCGTTCCAACTCGAGATTCTCCAGCACCCGGCGCAGGCACTCGTCCAAGGCGCGTTGTGCGGCCGCCGGTGACGAGGGGTCGCGAACCGTCAGGTCGCCCTCGTAGATCACTTCGTAGAGTTCGTCCATCCGTTGCACCGTCCGAACTTCTTGCGGGTGGTCATAAGCGTACGCTGTGAGCTTGGCGTGGAGGCTACGGAGAACTGGCAGCCGTCGCCAGCTGCGCACCGCGCCCAGAAGTGGCCACCCTCCTTTGTTATCCGCCATCCACGACGCTCCGCTTCCCTGAGCACCTTCTCGTAATCGGGATAGGTGTGCCGCGGCCGCTTCTTTGCTGTGACGCGGGACTGCGTTGTCTTGGGTGATGACTCGTGGCTTCTCTTTCGGCGTCGACCCGGTTTCCTCTTCGCCACGGTGGGCACGCTACGCGCCGACGGCTGACGGTGCTCATGCTGCCCGCTTTCGCATCGCCCGACGGTCGGCCTCGTCCGTGCCGCCCCAGACGCCTTGCTCGCCGTGCTCGAGGGCGAACGTCAGACACTCGTCGGTGACCAGACACCGGGCGCAGATGGCCCGGGCCTCGTCGGTCTGGCTGGGTGCATAGAAGTCGACGTCGGGATGCTCCCGGCAGGCGCTGTCACGCATCCACCGGGGGCGGGTGAAGCCGACGGCGGCGAGGAAGTCGTCAGTCATGGAAGGTAGGCGGCGCGCCCGGCGCGAGGAAGGAGGGGCCTCGCACCGGGCACGCTCACCCGTTCACCTCGAGGAGCGAGGCCCCGCAGCCGGCGCGACGTTCGGCGGCGAGGTCCCCGAGGTGAGGTCGTGACCATTTGCCGACGTAGTGCCACCACTCCTCACCGGTGAGGAGGGCGGCGAGTCCTGCGGTGGTCGTCACCACCGCCACCAGGCGACGGCGACGGAGGCGAGGGCGATGACCCCACCGACCGCGGCGAGCAGGTCTGGAACGTAGGTGCGGAGCGTGATGATCAAGCTGCCACCTCGTCGGGGACGGGGCCGGCGTCGGCCAACGCCTTGCCGGTCAACTCCGCGGTGATGTGGTACTCGGGTGCGGGCTTGGCGGTGCTGGGGGGCTCGGGCACGTCGAGCACCTGGGCGAGCACCTGGGCGATGGGGCCGAGGAGGTCGGCGCTGGTGACGATGTCCCTGCCTCGGGGACGATCCACGACAAGGGGCTTCCCCCACGTGCGATCGCGCCCGGGCCAGTTGGGGAACGTCTCGGCCCACTCCCGCTTCCTGATGTCGTCCGCGACCGCGGCGCACTCCGCACCGATGTCCTCGATCAGCGTCATGATCTTCTCGGCACGCTTCAAGGTGGCCGCCCGGTGGGCGTCGATGAGGGCCTGGCGGTGCTTGTCGATGACGCCTCGAAGTTCCTTCTCGCGCCGGCTGGCGATCAGCGAGAGCGCGTCGAGCTTGCGGGCGTGGTCGGCCTTCTCCCGGTGGTGGAGGTCCTCGTTCGGGGTCGCGTTGGTGTCCTCGCCCTTCTCGAGCTTGTCGGCTCGGGCCTCACGGTCGAGGCGCTGGGCGTCCTCCAGGTACGTCGTCGTACCGGACTGCGAGCGGGTGGCGTAGTAGGTGTCGCGGGCTTCCTTGTAGGCGGTCATCGCCTTGTTGACGGCTGCCACCGCTGTCGTCTCCGGGAGCGGGTGCGTCGGGAACGCTTCGCTGATCCGCCACGGGCTGTTCGGGTTGTTGATGGCATTCATTGGGTGATGCCCTCCTCGGCATTGATGGTTTCGGTGTGGGGGTCGTGGGGGTCGGCGCCGACCAGGCGAAGCATCTTCGCCTCGAGGTCGACGCGGTCGAGGGTGGTTGGCTGCGCGTCCAGCAGGTCGGCCCATGAGATCGACGCGGTGGGTCCGAGGGGCGCAACGGTGGCGTTGATGATGTGCTGCACGTTCAGCGCCGCCTCGAGCTCGTCCGCTGCTGCGATCGCTGTCACACGGGTGCGGTGGACGTGCTCGGCCGCCCATATCTGCCATTGCTGGGGATAGGGCATCACTGGACCCCGGTGACCACGGTGGAAATGCCGGTGGTGCTGATGAACGGCCGCAGGTGATGGGGGATGCCCTCGCCCTTTGCCGCTGAGATCGCCCCGCGGAGCAAGGCGTCCCCGCTCGGGACGACCGGGGCGTAATGCGGGGTCGCGCCGCCACCTGGAAGGGGTCGAGGGGTCGGGGGCTCCTGGGCCTCAGCCTCGGCCTCGGTGGGCGGGGTGATGGCCCCCCGCTTGCCGGCAGCGCGCAGCATGGCGTCGACCTCGGCGGGGTTGTTGGTTCTGTTGGTCATGTGTGCTCCTTGGGTTGGGTGCTGCGGTACTCGGTCCAGGCGGCGAGGCGCTGGTTCGGGGTCATCTCCTGCCACTTGTCGGGGTCGGTCCATCCGGGCGGCGGTGTCGACGTGGCGAGCGCCCACCACGGGGCAGGGTCAGGGGTCATGGGTTCTCCGGTCATGAGGTGGGCTTCGCCCAGTCGTGGGCGTGGCTTTCGTCGTGCTGTCGCTGGATGCGGGCGACCGTCTGGCACGACGGTTCGCAGTAGGCGACCGCCCGGTCATGGCGAGGGCAGTGCTCGAGGCCGTCGAACCCGACCCATTCGTCGTCGTCGGCCCACACCCGGCGCCGTTGCTCTGGGTCCTTCTCGACCCACCAGCGGCGCACCCGATCGAGGCATGGCTCGACGGGGCCGGCGTTGTAGATGGTGCGGTGGTTGTGGGCGTAGCTCGGGCTCCCGCCCATCAACTCGTCGCCCCACCTCATGACCCACAACCAGCGGGCGGTGTAGTTCGGCGGAGGCGCCTCGAGGTCGATGTCGTCGGAGGGCTCGGCGGGTGGACGGCGGAAACCCATCTACGCCACCTTGCGCGCACGGGTGACGGTAGGCCGGCCGGCGCCCCGACCCTTGAGTTTCACGGCGTCTTCGTCGGCGAGCTCCACCCCCAATTGCTTCAAGAGGCGTGCGACCAGGGTCGCCATCGTGGAGGCCGTGCTCACCGACGGCGACTGCTTCATGGCCCCGTATCTGTCGGGGACGGCGGCGCCCTCGGTCGCCAGGGTGCGCCAGGCGGCCGATGCGACGTCGTATGCGGCCGCAGCCTGCTCACAGATGGCGAGTTCCGAGGGTGACAGCACGTATTCGCGGTTCACCGTGCGCCACAGACGACGGCCGTCAGCGCCCAGATAAGGCGGCGATTTGGGGGGTGTAGGGGTCATTCGGGGGCCTCCTGGGACGGGGCAACAGGGTCTGAGATGTATCCAGACGGTCTTTCCAGCAGCCACCTTCTGTCCGCCGTCTCAGAGATTTTGGGAGGTGGTACCCCAGGGGGTAGGGGCGACCGGGGCCGACCGAACGACCCGTCGTGGAGCGCGGTCTTCCTGGCATGGCAGGACCGACACATCGCCGCGCAGTTCTTGGGGTCGAAGCCTCGGGGGCCGTGTGGACCCTGCCCGTCGATGTGGTCGACGTCGGTTGCTGCTGCTCCACACTCGACACACGTGGGATGCATGGCGATGTACTGCCGGCGGAACCGGCGCCACTTACCGTCGTACCCGCGTGCTGTGGCTGACGGCTTGCCGGCGTTGGCGGCGCGCTGCTTGGCGAGGCGATGGGGCTCGCACCGACTCTGGCCCGGTGGTGCGGGGTTGGTGCAGCCGGGGACCGCGCACACCGAAGGAGCTCGGGGGCTCACGTCGTCACCCGACCTTTGGTCGCTTTAAGCGCTTTCGTCGCAAACGGAAGAGAGACAGAGAGAGGGGTAGATGGAGAGGGGCTAAAGGGGGGAGAGACATAAGGAGAGAGAACTCTCTTCTTCTCTCTTCTTCCTTCTACGTATGGCTTTCCAGCCCTTCCCCCTTCTCTTCTCCCCTTGCGACCAAAGCGACCTAGGCGACCAAAGGGGGTGCTCATGCCCTCGCCCCCGTTGCGATGGTGCGAACCCGGGGCCGGCCACCCGTGTCCTCGGTGAAGGTGCGGGCGAGGCGGTTGTCCTCGAGTAATTGGCGTGCCGCTTTGAGTCGGTCGGCGCCGACGTGACGGCCGAACAGGTCCCGTTGCTGGGTGCCGTCCAGTCCGTCGGGGCCGGCGGCCCTCACCGCAGCGAGCAGCTTGTCGGCCACCTCGTCACCGATGCTGTCCCCGAAGATGTAGGCGGCGCTGTCTCGGCAGTACGACCAGAGCGCCCATGCGGCCTCGAGGTGGGCCACGTCGATGACGTCTGACCCGTCGATGATGGCGAAGGCGACCGACAACCGCAGGGTCTGTGCCTCGGCCCGTGCGGTGATGGACCCGACCATGCCCCCGGGGTCGTCGTCGCCCATGACGTCGTAGAGCCGGTGCCAGAGCTTGGCGGCCGCCGGCGTGCGGGTGACCTTGTCGATGTTGCGGGCCCGGGTGAGTGCCGCCTTCACCTTGCCAGCGAGGGCGACCAGGTCGCCGGGGTGGAGATCCCCGCCGTCGGGGAGGCGCTTGGACCGGGCCACACAGGCGAACAGGTGCCGGTTCGCGAACCCGTTGGACTGGTCGGTCTGTGTGAGCTTGGCTCTCAGCTCTTCGACGGTGATGTGGGCCAACACGGAGATGTGCGCCCCGGTCGCCGATAGCGGGTCCTTGCGGGTCATCACCCGTAGGCGACCCGTGTCCCATGCATCTCGCAGGATGGGAGAGAGGGTGGACCCGTCACGTTTGGCGACGGCCAGGGGCCGGGAGAACTCTGTCTCCACGATGAGCACCCGCTTGTCGACGGGCTCGGGTGGCAGCCCGTCCTCACCCGCTGGGGGTGGATCCGACACGGTGGCGATGAGTCCTTCGCCGGTGGAGAGCCCTCCCATCACCCTCTTGTCACTCCATGCGGGGTCGGCCACCTCGAACAGCGGGCGGATGTTGGCCCGGCTGGACCCTTTGCGGGCCTTGGCGCTCTCTCCCACGAGCACGGTGAACAGGCGGGCGGGGTGCTTGGACATGTCCGCTACTGCATGGGGCCTGACGCCGGCTGCGTTGCCGAAGCAGGTCAAGAAGTCCAGCAGCAGCGCGACTTCGTCGGCCTCGGTGTGGGGGCCGATGGTGGCGACCACCTCGCCGGCCAGCCCGTGCAGCGCAGCGGGGTCCAGCGTGGGCCAGGTGGCGCCGGGCTCAGGGAGACCGGTCTCCCTGGCGTCGACGTCAACCTCAGGTTCAGGGTCCCCGGGGACCCTGGCCTCCACCGGGACGAAGTCGCAGACCCCGAACCCCGCTCCGAGGTGTTCGGCGGGGTCCTTGTAGCCCTCGGCGGGCTCCACGACCACGACCGTCTTGGCGACGCCTTCAAGGGACTGGCGGACCTTCTCAGCGTGACGTCGGCCGGGCTCGTCGGCATCGGCCACCACCACCACGTCGGCGCCGGCCAAGGTGTCGGTGTAGTCCTGACGCCATCCACCGCCGACCCCGCCGGGCATCGTCGTGGCGCAGTAGCCGAGGGCGACCAGAGCATCGACGTCCTTCTCGCCCTCCACCACGAACACGGGCTTCTCGTCGGCGACGCCGGCGAGCACCTCGGGCAAGCGGTACAGCACCCGACGAACGCCCTTTGTGTTCTTGACCCAACCGCCCCGGCCGTCGGGATGGCGCTGGCGGAACGTCTTCTTCTCGCCCTTCACGAACCCGGGCTCGAAGCGCTCCACCTCGAAGAGCACCTCGCCGGCCTCGTCGGTGTAGGGGTAGCGGGCGACCACCTTGGGTCGGGTGGACTCAGTCCTGCCGGTAGGACTCGCCGCCTTCTCGGCGAACAGGTCGGCCATCGTGACGCCGGCGCCGGCCACGACCGCCTCGGTCGTACAACCGGCGTGGCACCGCAACAGCACCCGGCCGTCGTCGCCGAGATCGGCGGACAGCGATGGGGCCCGGTCCTCATGGGCAGGGCATCGGGCGGTGAACCCGTCATCTCCCCGCCACGTCACCCGGTCCAGGCGTTCGGCGATCTGGTGGAGGTTCACTTCTCCACCTCCCGGCGAAGCCCGGTCTCCCACCCGACGACGACGGCGTCGGAGATGAGGGCCTGGACGAAGTGGGCCAGGGCGTCGAGGTCGTCGCCGTCATGGGCGCCGTTGTCGAAGCACCCGGCCGCCTTCATGTCTGCGGCGGTGTCCTCGGCGACCACGGTGGCGCACCGCTGCATCACTTCGATGACGTGGAGGCGGAAGTGGGGGCAGTCCCGAACGTTGGCGTCAGCCACGGCCGTCCACCTCCTCGAGCTCGCCGGCGTCGACGGCGGCCAGCAGGGTCGCGATGTAGCCGGGGTCCAGGTGGTCGACGGGCGCTTCGTTGGGGGCGACGTCAGTCCAACGTCGGGTAGTCTTGCGAGCGGAACTTGCTTGGCGGCGAGGTCCAGGGGGAGGGGCCTGCGGGCCCCTTCTTCGCGTCGGGGGTGACGTCATGCGGCCACCGCCCCGCTGCCAGAGTCGGCCTTCTTGATGTTCGGCGTTCCGCCGTTGTCAACCTGGGTTGACAACGCTCCCCGCACCTCAGCGATGGGTGCGGGCTCGACGGAGAGGAAGATGCGCGCGACGAGGTCGAGCGCTTGGGCTTTCGTCTCGACGGCCATCAGGCGGCCACCCGCTCGACAACCTCGTAGAAGTCGCCGGGGTCGCAGCCGAGGGCGTCGGCCAGTCGTCCGAGCACCTCGGCGGATGGGACGCTACGGCCGGCCTCGTAGCCGCTGATTGAGTAGAGCGAACGTCCGACGTCGACTGCTAGGCGCTCGCCGGAGAACCCTGCTGTCTTGCGGAGTTCCCGCAGGCGCTTGCCTGAGAACGTGTGCACGGGCGCGACACCAACCTTTCGGGAGGTGTCTTGCCAGGCATCGTTGGGCGGGAATCGCCGGGCTGGCCATCCAACAAGACGGGGTTTGTTTGTTCCAAGTTACCCCGTTGTGTTTCCTCCCCGCAACCTCTTATCGTTAGGCCCCGTGAGGTTCACCGTTCAGCCGAATGCCGACCCGGTGAAGCTTGCGGCAAAGACGGTCGCAGGACTCGCGAAGGGTGACGTCGTGTGGGAGCGACGGCGGGCCTCTATGCCGGTCATCGTCGAGGCGCTGCGAAGGGTGCGCGACGCTCGCCCCGACGTCCGCGCCTCGAAGTTGGAAGCGGCGGGCGAGGTGCTCGTCTGTCTGTCTGTGTCGCCGGGCGAGTGGTCAGGCGTCGGATATGCGACGGGCCGGAAGGTTCCCGGCGAAGGGGACTAGTCCGCCCACCGCCAGTTGATCTCGAGGCGATCGGGATTGAAGGGACCGCCACGACGGCCGGGCGACGGGTTGACGACCACCCGGTCGAGCACCGCTTCCAAGATGGCGCGCTTCTTGTCGAAGGGCATGGCGTCCCACCGGGCGCGGAGGTTGTCGGTGTCGATGGCGACGGCCGGCCCGGCCGGTGACGTGGTGGCGAGGTCGCGCTCGAGGCGGGCCACGTCGGCCTCCACCTTCATCTTGAGGCGCTTGTATTCGGCCCGGTCGAGCTCGCCAGCGGCGAGCATGTCGCCGATCTCGGTGAGGCGTGCACGGGTGCGACGGAGTTCGTCGCCCACCGCCCTAGCGTCGACGTTCGACGTTGCGGCCTGCTGGCGTTCGATCGCTCGGGCGAAATCGGGCGAATCGAGGTACTCGACCAGGGCGTCGACCACGACGGACTCGACGTTGCGGGCGACCACCGCCACGGACCCGCATCCGCCCTGAGCCTTGGTGAGGCAGAAGAACCGGGGGGCGCCGGGTGTGCCGTCGGCTCGTCGCGGGCAGTTGCCGGGCTGCATGCGGGTGCCGCAGTTGCAGTAGACGAATCCGCTCAAGACCCGGTTGCGGGGTGAACGCTGCGGCGTGGGCCGTCCTGCGGTCGGCGAGATGATGGCCTGGACCCTGTCGAAGGTGTCCTCGTCCAGGATGGGAGCGAATGCATCAGGGACGGTGACAACGCCGTGGTGGGTGCGGGCACCTGTGAGCCGGTGCTGCGCCAGGACGGCCCGCAGGTTGCTCGTGTACCACCGTCCGCCAGGCAGCGGGTCGGGCTCGCCCCGGTGAATGCGCTCTTTCTCGCACTGGTCGCACGGGCACCCGGCCGTAGCCTCGTAGGTGACGGTGCGCCCGTCGCGCTCCTTCGTCTTGACCACCCGGCCCACCGTGCGAACCCCACGTGCGTTCCAGTCGTTCACGATGGCGGGGACGTTCTCGCCGGCGATGATCCGGTCCGCTGCCTCTCGGATGAGGTCGGCCTCGGCGGGGATGACGTCGGAGCGGTCGTGCGTGTGACCGAACCCACGACGCCCGTGGTGGTCGCCGTTCTGCGCCTTCGTCGCCTCCTTCAACTTCACACGCTTGGCCTTCTCGGCGGACTCGCGCCAGCCCATCCATGCGGTGATCCCCTGCATGAATCGGTCATCGACCTTGGCAGGGTCGAGCGTGCCACCGCCCGACACCACCTCGAGCGTGGCGCCCGCTGCGCCGAGAGCCTGTTGCACGGCCCAGTCGTCGCCAGGGTCACGGGTCAGGCGGTCGAGGCGGTCGACCACGACCACGTCCACGTCACCCGCCACCACCTCGGCCATGAGCTCTGTGAACGCGGGGCGCTTGCCGCCTGCCTTCCAAGCGCTGCGGCCGTTGTCCTCGAAGATGCCGACGACCGACCATCCCCGTTCGGCGCAGCGGGCGAGACACCTCTCGCGTTGTTCGCCCACGTTGATGGCCTCGCCGCTACGGTCCTGGCTGATGCGTGCGTAGATAGCTGCTCTGGTCACGCCGGTAATACTATAGAAGGGTGCTAGGGACGCTGTTCGAGTTCGACAACACCTACCGCCGCGACCTGGCCGAGCTCGGGATCGAGTGGAAGGCGGCACCGGCGCCCGAGCCCCACCTCGTGGTGCTGAACGACGCCCTGGCCGTCGAGTTGGGCGTCGACCCCGCCGCCCTGCGCTCCGACGAGGGCGTGGCGGTGCTGGCGGGCAACGCCGAGCCGGCCGGGTCCGAGCCGATCGCCATGGCCTACGCCGGCCACCAGTTCGGCGGGTACTCCCCGCGACTCGGCGACGGCCGTGCGCTCCTGCTCGGCGAGACCGTCGACCGCTCCGGCGCCCGCCGTGACGTGCACCTCAAGGGCTCCGGGCGCACGCCCTTCGCCCGTGGCGGCGACGGCAAGGCCGTCCTCGGGCCGATGCTGCGCGAGTACCTCTTCGCGGAGGCCATGCACGCCCTCGGGGTTCCCACCACTCGGGCCCTCGCCGTGGTCACCACGGGCGAGCAGGTGTTCCGGGACGGCCCCGAGCCCGGCGCGGTCCTGACCCGGGTGGCGTCCAGCCACCTGCGGGTCGGCACCTTCGAGTACGCCGCCCGCCTCGACGACCCGACCCTGGTGCCCCGCCTGCTCGACCACGCCATCGCCCGCCACCACCCCGAGGCCGCAGAGGCCGAGCGGCCCGCGCTGGCCTTCCTCGACGCGGTGGTGGAGGTGCAGGCGGCGCTCGTCGCCCGGTGGATGCTGGTGGGCTTCATCCACGGTGTGATGAACACGGACAACACCACCATCTCGGGCGAGACCATCGACTACGGCCCGTGCGCCTTCCTGGACCGCTTCGACCCGGCCACGGTGTTCAGCTCGATCGACCACGGCGGGCGCTACGCCTACGCCAACCAGCCCCCGATCGTGCAGTGGAACCTGGCCCGCCTCGCCGAGACCCTGCTGCCCCTCATCGACGACGACGCCCAGGCCGCCACCGACGCGGCCATGGCGGTGCTGCTCGCCTTCCCCGACCGCTACGAGCAGCACTGGACGACGGGCATGGCCGCGAAGCTCGGGCTCGAAGGGGCCGCGGGCGGCGACCTCCACCCGGCCGACGGCGAGCTGTTCCGGGACCTCCTCGCCCTGCTGCACCAGCGACGGGTCGACTACACCTCGGCCTTCCGGGCCCTCGCCGAGGTGCTCCGGGGCGACGACGGCCCCGCCCGGGCGCTCCTCGC
>WPCK01233980.1_pt1 | contig 10956 bp, 8 predicted proteins | sample 5399851 | NCBI WGS metagenome assembly WPCK01 (sample SAMN12869471, study PRJNA574797) | sludge metagenome | isolation source: wastewater treatment of pH11 | place: China:Beijing | collected 2019-05-20
TCCCGCCAGGTATCTTCCGACAACAGGGTACCGGACCAGACCACAAGGCCGGCGACGGGAGGTTCAAAACGGAGGGCTGTCTCCGTCGTCAACATTGCCCCCTGGGAAAACCCTCCAAGTATCGTCGTGTTGCTTCCGAGGCCCGTCTCCGATTGCAACTCGCGAATCAATTGCGAAAGCTGTTCGACTCGTTTCTCAAGCAGCGGAGGCCGGTCGCGCCGCAAATCCCTGATTTGCCCGGTCTGGATCATGATTTGCAGCCGCATCATATCGATCGGCCACCAGGCGCGGGCATCGTAATCGCCGAATTCCTCCAGGCGAATCGGGGCCATCGGAAAGACAAAGCGGGTGCCGGCGGTTCCGGCCGGATTGGCATGGTAAATCTCTTCCGCCAGCGGAACCAGATCGGTTCCCGGCGCACCAAAGCCGTGACAAACGATGAAAAGGGCTTTTGGCCTGGCTGATGTTGACTCCGCGTCGGCAATCGTGCACGTCAAATCGCCAATTTTTCGCTCAGTGTATTGCATCAGGAATGAACCCGCGATTGGCAAAAGAATCAGGGGTATCAGTTGGGATCTGGCGTTTCTTCGGTTTGGGTCTCGTGCTCGTGCTCAGCGTAGCGGTGCTCGTCATCGTAATCGATCTCAACATAATACGCTGCAACCGATTCGACGACACCATCAAATTTCATCGCCATCCGAGTCAGCATCGCCACGATTCGATGGAGCATCGCTTTCATAGCAGTATCATCCTGAACTTTGATGCCTTTGGTCCTAACCAAAACATCCTGAATCGCGGTACACTCCAGAGCGGAACCGCGAGCGATGTCCAGGAATCGAGCACGATCTTTGAGGCTACGTTTACCATTGCCCTCGGCAATGTTGAGGGGGATCGATTGAGCAGCGCGAATCCATTGATCGCGAGCATGTCGATGAAGCCCTTCGAGTGGTTGTGCCGCCTCGAATGACCGGGCAACGTAATCGATCGAAAGACGATACACGTCGAGTCGTTCGTGATCGAAAGATTGTTCAGTCATGAGGGATCGTTCCGATTACGATGACGAGCACCGTCGCTACGCGACTGAGCACGAGCACGACGGCTGTTAGCCAGATCAGCCACCATAACGGAAACCGCCGTTGACCGGAATGACCTGACCATTGACGAAACCCGCATCCCTTCCGCAAAGAAAGGAGACGACCCCCGCGACATCTTCCGGTGTTCCCCATCGCTCGAGAAGCGATTCCGCTTGCGCCCGTTTTTGCCATTTGGCAGAAGCCGTTTCTCCCCAACCGGTTCGAATCCATCCGGGTGCAACACAATTGACGCGTACGTCCGGAGCAAACGACATGGCAAGGCTGCTCGTCGCAGCCATGATCGCCCCTTTCGATGCGGCAAACATCTGGCCACTTTCGCCGGCCATGCCACTGGTTGCCTGGTCCCATCCGATGTTGACAATACAGGGAGGCGAGGAACCTGGCGCTGCGGCAGTCTTCATCAGGGCAGCTGCCATTCGGGTCAGCAGCATCGTCGCGACCAGATCCACCGCCAGAACTTCGGCAAGCCGCGATTCAAACGGCCGTCCAGGCGCCGAACCCGTCAGCACATCGGCGCCGGCATTGTTGATCCAGGCATCGACTCGATTTCGCCAGGCGAAGCACCGGTCGACAAATCCGGCGAGGTTCGCGGAATCGGTGAAATCGCAAATCTCCAAATGGGCCGCAGCGCCCGATTCGCGCACAGCGGCACCGGTTTCAGATGCCCCTTCCTGATTCCTCGCACAATGGACAACGACATCAAACCCGTCGCGCGCCAGCCGTTTGGCCACAGCTGCCCCGATTCCGGATGAAGAGCCGGTTACCACCGCAATGCGACGCTGATTACTTCCGGATGTCATGGGCTCTTCATCGGAAAATCAATGCAGGCGGCTTCCAGATCGCTGCGCACAAGCAAGTGGTTTTTGTAGAGACAAATCGTGTTCCAGCAGACTCCGGAAATTGTTTCCATTTCGCCAATCGGCTCGTATTTCTCCGGATTGACGCGCACGAGCCGCAGAATACCGCTTTCTGAATGAACGAGAAGGTAATCGCCCGCCAACAAGAGCTGTCCGTGGCCAAATCGACCGGCTTTCCATTTTCTCTCACCGGTCTCGACGTCGGCGCATTCAAGGATTCCGTCGGAGATCGCGTAGGCATATCCGTCGCGTATCACAGCGCTGGTCAACTTGGTTTTCAGGACACGTGGACTTGCCCAAACCTTGCTCGCAGTCCAGAGATCACCTTGTCGGGAAACTTCGATGGCCTGGGCACCCGCTCCGTAGCCTTTGCTGTTCAGGAACCGGTTCTCTGCGACTTTGACAGGCTGCGATGTGCTTGCGTCCGAGTTGCTGCTGCCGGGCCACGAACTGGTCCACAACACGCTGCCACTTTTCGGGTCGAGTCCAAGGACATCGGATTCGGCGACATAGACAATTTGCCTGACGCCGGCCAGTTCCATCAGCACCGGGCTTGAGTAACCAATGGGCAGGGAACCGCCGCGCCAGACCTCCTTGCCAGTCAGCTTGTCGAACGCAATCAGTGTCGCCTGTTTGCCCCCGGTCGGACCGCCCCCAGGCACAACGACCATGTCGTCGACGATCAAGGGAGAGCCGGCGCGACCCCAGGCACAATTGAATTGCTCGATTTGCCAGGCTTCGCCACGCGTCGTGGTTCCTTCATTCAGGGGAATCTCCAGCAAGCGGTCAAGTTCCTGTTTCCAGATCAGTTCGCCGCTCGAGGCATTCAAACAAACGAGCATTCCATTGGCACCCTGGCAGTACAACTTGCCATCGGAAAATGTGGGTGTGGCACGGGGACCAACCCCTCCCAGTGGATCGTCGTGACGACGTTTGTGGCGGTATTCCCATTTTGGCGTTCCGCTCTGGATGTCGAGGCAAACAACTGACTCGTATTCGCCGACCTGCCGCATGGTGTAACCGACATCGTTCGCAGCAACGAAACCGGACCAGCCTTCACCGATCCCGATTTTCCAGCGGACTTCAGCCTCGGAGAAACGTGAAAAGTCAATTCCCTCAGCCAGGACAATGCCATTGCGGTCGGGCCCGAGAAACTGGCCGAACGCGTCCGGGTCCGCCGCGATATCCACGGAAATGGCTTCATTCGCTGTCGCGATATTCCGGCTTGATTTCCACCATCTCGGTTCCAGTCTCCCGAGTCCCATAGCGCCATCGAAAACCGGGCGGTAGCAGGCCATTCCGGCGACAACGCCGAGTATCAACAGGGACGGAACCCAGCGCGACCAGACCGATGCGTACCCGCTGTATCGGAACAGCCAGATGCACCATGCGACAAACAGTCCTGACGCCAATCCGGCCGTGACAAAATTGATGATGGCATAGTCGAAGCTCAGCGGCCCGTCGGAGAGTGATTCGCGAAAAACTCTGGCCAGAAACGGAAGAGCGATCGCCAGCAAGGTCAGGCCGGCAAGAATGAGTGGCGTTCGCCGGATTCGCCGGCCCGACTGCGATGGGTTCATGCGCCTCAGTTATCTTTCAAAAAGGAAACGGATCTCAAGCCAGGGAATTCACGGAATTCGCGTGCCGTCCCGTTATCGACTCCGTTCAGGATAAGCGCCGGCCCGAAAACCTGCTACTCTGCCTATGGCGAATCCGGAGTTGAAAAGGTATCACAAACCTGTTCAATGACCAATGCAATCACCTTCCATTCCTGACGCAAGCCTGCATGACCGAGATCATCCAATTCTTTGCCGACCGGCTGCTGGCAGCCGTGGGCAGATGTCAGACTCCCCTCGTTGTCGGAATCGACCCTCGATTCGATCAATTGCCGCCGGAACTCAAAAGGGGGATTGTATCCGGGGACTGGAACTCGATTGCAAGCTCCTGCGGCGAATTTTCGCGGGGCATCATCGATGCGGTTGCGGGGCTTGTTCCCGCCGTGAAGATACAGGTCGCATTTTTTGAGGCGCTGGGACCGGCTGGCATGACGACGCTTGCCAACGTCATTGACCACGCGTCGGCATCAGGCCTGATTGTCATACTTGACGGGAAGAGAAATGACATTGGCTCAACGGCGGAAGCCTATGCTGAAGCCTGGCTGGGCAGGCGTCCGCATTCCCCCTGGAATTGCGACGCGTTGACAGTGAACCCCTACATGGGCAACGACAGCCTTGCCCCGTTCCGCGACAGGTCGTTAAAGACGGGCAGCGGCATCTTTGTGTTGGTCAAGACATCCAATCCGGGAAGCAACCATTTTCAGGAACTGGACTGCGGGGGCCAGAAACTTTACCAGGCCGTCGGCCGCCATGTTGAAGAGATGGCTTTGGCGACGAAAGGGGAATCGGGATACGGGTCCGTCGGTGCCGTGGTTGGCGCCACGCATCCGGAACATCTGGCCCGTTTGCGCGAATGGATGCCACACACCCTGTTCCTCGTGCCCGGGTTCGGTGCGCAAGGTGCTTCGGCAAACGATTTGCGCGGGGCATTTGATCGGCATGGGCGGGGGGCCATAGTCAATAGTTCGCGAGGGATCATCTTTGCCTGGAGCGATTCCAGGTTCGCTCACGCCGCTTCCTGGCAGCAATCGGTCGAACTGGCGACCGTGGATTCCATTGCCAGAATCCGGGAAGCACTCGGCAACCGCTGACCGCTCGTTCAAATGGACGTCCTTGTCCTGACGACGAGGGGCTTCCTCGAGACCGGAACAGCCATTTTTGCCCCAATCCACGGGGCAATTCAGGTATTCCCCGACGGGGCCCGAGGTTGCACATCCGGAATTACTGGTACATCCGGAATTCTTGTCACAAGCCTGCCCTGGAATCATGGCGGGACCGGCTGGTCGGGCTCCGATCGCATCGCATGTCGGATTTACAAAGCTAGGTTTTGGTGTTCAGGGAACCGGCGAGGAATCCGCAGAGGCCAACGTGCATCAAGTTAATAATTCAATCGATGAAAACGGCGAGTTCGACCCGGCGTTTGGGAGGAGTCCCGCGCGAATACTTGTCGTCGACGATGAGCCCATAAACCGGCAAATGCTGGCCAGGATGTTGACCCGCCATGGCTATGAGGTGGTTGAGGCAAGCGGTGGGGAGGAAGCGATTGCAAAGATCGAAGGGGAGTCGATCGACCTCATTCTGCTGGACCTGTTCATGACCGGAATGGACGGATTCGAGTGCCTGAGACAAATAAGGCAAAGGTATGCGGTGACGGACTTGCCAGTCATCATCGTCACTGCCGATCAGGACCGCGAAAAGATCATTGAGGCGTTCCGCGATGGTGCCAATGACTTCGTCGCCAAACCGATCGACCGCGAGGTCACCCTCGCGAGAATTGCAACCCATACCCGATTGCGGGCCAGCCTGCTTGCCTTGCGAAACAGTGAAGAGCGCTACGCGCTGGCAGCCCAGGGAGCCAACGACGGATTGTGGGACTGGAATGTAACGGCCGGCGAAGTCTATTACTCGCCGCGCTGGAAGTCGATGATCGGCTATCAGGACAACGAGATCGGCAGTTCGCCCGACGAATGGCTGCGGCGAATTCATGAGAACGACGCTGCCCGGTTCCGGGCGACGTTGCTGGACGGCAACCAGGATCCCGACAGCAATCTGAACTGTGAATTCAGGATGATTCATCGGGACGGAAGCTATCGCTGGATGATCTGCCGCGGCGTTCGCGTGCGCAACGCTGCCGGACAGGTCCACCGGATGGCCGGTTCTTTGACGGACATTACGGAAGGCAAGGTCGGTGACGCGCTGACAGGATTGCCCAATCGCGTCCTGTTTCACGATCGCCTTCAACGGGCAGTCGAGCGGTGGAATCGGGATCGCAGAAACTGTTTCGCAGTAATGTTTCTCGACATCGACAACTTCAAGCTCATCAACGACAGCCTGGGCCACCAGGCGGGCGACAAACTCCTGATTGTCATTGCCGAGCGGCTTTCTCATTGTCTGCGGGGAACCGACGTGGCCAGCCGGTCGGGGCCGGATAATCTGGTTGCCAGGCATGCCGGAGACGAATTTACAATTTTGCTCGAAGACCTCGCTTCGCCCGATGACGTCCATTTCGTGGCCGAGCGGATTCTCGACAACATCCGGGTGCCTGTAAGAATCGAGTCGCACGAGCTGGCACCTTCGGTCAGTATTGGCTGGACCGACTCCTCGCATTTCTCCGGTGAAGTCGACGATTTCCTTCGTGAAGCCGACACGGCGATGTACCACGCGAAAACCTCCGGCAGGAATCACGCCTGCCGGTTTCAGGCGGGTATGAGGCAACAGGCCTCGCGGCGGCTGGAGCTGGAGCGAGAACTGCGACAGGCGATAGCGGGGCATGAGTTCTTTCTCCACTATCAGCCGTTTGTCAACATGGACACCGGAGCGATCAACGGTTTTGAAACCCTCTTGCGCTGGCGTCATCCCCAGCGGAAGACCGTGTTGCCCGGCGAGTTTATTTCGCTTTGCGAGGAAACGGGTCTGATCGTCCCTCTCGGATGGCAGGTGACGCAAATGGCCTGTTCGCAGGCGGCCGTCTGGCAAGTCAGCTTCCCCGGCCGAAACACCTCTGTCGCGATCAACGTTTCCATGAAGCAACTCGCGCAAAAGGACTTTTACGAAAAGTTGCTGGCCTCGATTGCCGAAACCGGCGTATTCACAAGCCAGATTTGCATCGAAGTCACGGAAAGCATGTTGATGGAATCGGCGGAAGAGATTTGCCCCGTGCTGCAGAGAATTCGCGAGCTTGGTATCCGCATCGCCGTCGATGACTTCGGTACCGGCTATTCCTCACTGGCACGCCTTCACCGGTTTCCGCTGGATATTCTCAAAATCGATCAATCGTTTGTGCACGAAATCGCCACGCGCCCGGAAAACCGGCAAATCGCCAGGACGATCGTCGACCTCGGACGAAACTTGTCCATGGCTGTCGTCGCAGAAGGAGTCGAGACCCACAAACAGCGAGAAATCCTTCTGGACATTGGCTGCGAAACGGGACAAGGGTATCTCTGGTCGGCACCCGTGGGACATGAAGTTGCGACGACACAACTGAAAAGCCGGTTTGCCGATATCTCGCGAACCGGAGTCTTCTGCCCGGTACCGCTGGATTCGACTCCCGGCGTGAGCGCCACGAGGTAAGCCATAACGGCGAGGTTCGTTCACACTGCGGCCATCGATCCGCGGCGGGGCCGAGCCATTCCGGCGAGCTACTGATCGGCGCGGAATTTTCCGCGAAACGATTCAATCGGGTACTTCAGCCGGTTCCGGCGGACCTTGTCAAAAACCGCTGTGGCAAGGTCAATGTCCAGCGTGTTTGCGAGACTGAAAAGGTAACAGAGAACATCGGCCATCTCGTCGGAGATTTGCTGACGGGCTTCCGGATCAGCGGCGGCAAGCCGGGATTCGTCGCCGGAAATCCACTGAAAATGCTCCATCAGTTCGGCGGCCTCGATCGCCAGCGACATGCTCAGGTTCTTGGGCGAATGGTATTTCCCCCATTCCCTTTCAGCGACGAATTCCGCCATCAAATGGCGCAAGGCCATAAGAGTTGTCGTGGTGTCCGTATCCGTCATGCGACTTTGGAAAATCTCTGGATGTAGGACTCGCTGACAGCCACGATGGCAATTCGGTTGCGGTTTGCAAACTGAATGACGTCTTCCTGTCCCAGGATAATGGTCTTCCCGGCTTCAATAGCCAGCACGTTGCCGCCACCGTCGCGGATGGTCTGCAATGTCCCTATGCCAATCGTCGGCACGTCAAAACGCATGTCTTGGGCGGGTTTGGCGACTTTAACCACGGTGAAACCACCTGAAGGGCAGAGGAGACCCGCGCGGCGAATGCACTCGTCGGTTCCTTCAACCGCTTCGACTGCAAGGACTGCCCGTCCCTTGACGACTACGGTTTGTCCGACGTCGAGACCCCCCATCTGCTTGGCGAGCATCCATCCATAATGCACATCACCCATCTGATAGTCGGTCAGGTGCCGGGCAGTCAGGGTTCCTTCCTCCGCCAGTAGTTCAGGAGCAAACATGGTCGCTGGCAACATTTCAATTCCGTTTTGGTGAAACAACTTGACAAAGCTCAACAATAATTCATCGTCATTCCGGTTCGCCGAACGGCTGATGAAGTGCCGCCAGTAGTGTTTGAGAAAGGTCGCGTCCGGAAGATTCCGCAACCAGTACAGTTTTTCAAACATCAATGTCTTGCAGAGCTTTCCCGCCATGGTCGCGCTGCGGATACCCCGCTTCCGGAAAAAGCGGATTTGAGCGCCGCTGCGGGCTATCCCGGTCCATTCAAAGGATTGGCAGATATCGGCAAGCACCGGATTGGCATGGTTTCTGAAACCCAGTGCATGAACCCGGTATCCCGCCTCCACAAGCCTTTTGGCAACGGTGACCGGCAACTCTCCCCAGCCTGCCAACAGGCCGATATCCTTCTCAGACAATTGAATGCCTCCCCCGATTCAGGCTGCTTTCAGGTTCGGAGTACTCTCATCGCCTGCCATCGGCGACTCTTGCCGGGATCGGGCATCGGCAAGTTGCGCCAGCTGTCTCTCCAGCCGTCGCAACTCGCGCCGCATTTCCGGCAATCGGGATTCGAGCGCAAAAATCTGCAGTTTGTCGCGGGCGTCCATGGCCGGCGAGCCGAGCCAGGTCTTGTTCGCTTCAAGGTCGTTCATGACTCCGGTCTGGGCACAAATCACCGAATGCGATCCGATGTTGACGTTGTCGGCAATTCCCGCCTGGCCCGCCATGACGACGAAGTCTCCGGTAGTGCTGCTCCCGGCGATTCCGACTTGCGAGCAAAGCAGGTTGTGCGCGCCGATCTGGCAGTTGTGCCCTACCATTACGTGATTGTCCAGTTTGGATCCCTTGCCTATCCGCGTAGCGCCCCAGGTTCCCCTGTCCACTGTCGCACAAGCGCCAATCTCCACATCGTCGGCCAGTTCCACGTAGCCAAGTTGTTCCGAGAGAATATGTCCGCCATCATTTCGCTCATATCCAAACCCCCACGCTCCCAAAACCGCATTCGCATGCACAACGCAGCGATTGCCGATGACGGTTCCTTCGTATAGCACCGCATTGGGAAATATCCGTACGCCTTCTCCGATGCGGCAACGCTCCAGAATCACCGCGCCGGGATAGACCACACATTCGGCTCCAATGACGACTTCATCGCCGATAAAAGTGCCCGGGCAAATGGTTGCCGTCGGATGGATTTTGGCCGTCGGTGAAACTGTTGCCGAGCGGCTGACGCCGGGCGTCGCAGTTTCAGAAGCAGGGCGGAAACAGCGGGCGATTTTTCGGAAGGCGTTCAGCGGATCATCACTGACCAGCACGTGCAGCCGCGGTTGCTGATCGCCCAATCGCTGGGCAATTTGCGAGTTGGCAATCACTGCTGTTGCCCGCGTCGAGGCCAGGCGAGGGAGATAGCTGGCGTTGACAACAAAAGTCAGGTCACCCTGGCGAGCAGCCGACAGCGTTTCGACGCCTGTGATTTCAACAAGGCCATCGCCACAAAGTACGGCACCGGCCATTTCGGCTATTTGCTGCAAGTTCATCATCGCACAGGCATCCTTTCCCGGCTGAAACTGGCTTTGGATATGCCAGCAAATCGGGCGTATAGTAGCCCCAGGCACCACCTGATCCAAGTCCGATTTGAAGCAAATGGGGGACCTTGCCAGCACCCGGAATCACTTGACGACTGAATTCCCTGCCAATCCAGCTGCCCCGGGCTTTAGAGGCCGTTCAGAACGGCGCATTCATCAGCGCGCCTTGAGTGGCAAGTCGTACTCTACGCTGTTCAGCAGTCCCCACCAGATGTCCTGCAACCCGCGGCGCAGGTCGGTTGCCGCATTCAGCACCTGCACGCCGTAGCTGATCTCGTCGGGAAGGGCCTTTCTGCCGAGAGCCGTCTGCACCAGGTGCTCAACCCTGGCTTCCGGCGTCATGTCACAGGCAGCTATCGATTCCAGCATCGCGGAAATCCGCGGACTGGAGGCCCATTCATTATCATTGGTCGGGAGATAAGGCTGGATCGCGCGATCCGGCTGCCGTTGTTCATTGCCGGTAATGCGCACAAGCAGCCCTGCGGACCAGGCCGCTTCCGCATCGCGGTTTTGATAGGCACCGGCCAGAATTTTCAGCGAATCCACCGGCATTCGCAGGTTTTCAATCCGCTGATAAAACTGATTGAACCGGGGGGGCGCACCGAGGAAGGGATTATTTCCTGCCAGTTGTTCCATGCTGCCGACGCCCACGGCAAAGGCCTCGCTGGCGGCGATCGTTTCCACAAGCCACTGCAATCGGTAGCCATTGGCGGCAAACTGTTCGCCCAGGCCCTGGCGAATGCGGTAAATCGGGTCGGCGGGGTCAAGACCGGAGTTGTCGATTCCCCCCGGCGGGACGTTGAGAAGGGCAGTCCAGACCAGGTCCGTCATTGCGTTTCGGAAAGCCTCCGACGAGACAATCGCAGAAGCCAAAGTCGTCCGCCGGTCTACTTTTGCGACAAAGCCGTTCGGCGCCGGCTCGATACCGGCGAATCGCGGATAAGCCTCTGATTCCGATCCGTCGAAGGTCCTGAATCGCAAGGGTGCTTCGGTTTTTTGTTGGGAGGCCAGGGGGAGGTAGTTGCGGTTGACAAGCAGCGCGTGCCCTTCGCCCTGGTCCTCGATTCGTGTCTGCGCAAAAAACGAATAGAACTCATAGAATTCTTTTTGTTTCATTCCGGCAACTTGCTGCCTGCCCAGCCCCGCATCGTGGCAGATCGCGCACTGCATGGACTGACCGCCCAGGGTTGTTCCCAGATGCGCGGCGGCCATTTCCATATTGCCAAATCTCTTGCCGGCGGCAAAAAGGAAACTTGCTTCCGGTGAATGTTCGCCGCTGGCAGGGTCGGTACTTCCGGTTGCCGATATCAGCCGGTAGATCACTTCATCCATCGCAGCGCCGGAGCTGA
>WPCK01066215.1_pt1 | contig 10952 bp, 8 predicted proteins | sample 5399851 | NCBI WGS metagenome assembly WPCK01 (sample SAMN12869471, study PRJNA574797) | sludge metagenome | isolation source: wastewater treatment of pH11 | place: China:Beijing | collected 2019-05-20
ACCAGCGTCACCAGCGTGCCGACGAGCATTCCGATCACGGCCGTCCGCGGCTGGAAGAGAAGGCCGCTGTTCGGGAGCGTGAAGCCCACCGTGTCGAAGAGCCAGAAGAGGAGCTTCGCGAGCCCGAGCCCGAGCACGACCCCGACCGCCGAGGCCAGGGCCCCGACCGTCAGGGCCTCGATCACGATCGAGCCGAGCACCTGGCGCCGCGAGGCCCCGAGCGTCCGGAGCGTCGCGAACTCGCGCGTGCGCTGCGCGATCGTGATCGAGAGGGAGTTCGCGATCACGAACGAGCCGACGAAGAGCGCGATCCCGCCGAACGCGAGCAGGAACCCGCGCAGGAACGAGATGAACTCGTTCGTCCCCTCGGCGTCGTCGCGCGCCTGCTCCGCGGAGGTCTTGACCTGCGTCCCCGGCGGCAGCACCTGCTCGATGTCGGCGACGAGCTGCTCGGGCGTCACCCCGTCCTTCGCGGCGACGCGGATCTGGTCGAGCTTGCCCTCCTTGTGGAACAGCTGCTGCGCCGTCGCGAGGTCGAAGCCCGCGAGAGTCGCCCCGCCGATCGACGACGCTCCGCCGAACCGGACGAGGCCGGAGATGCGCATCCGCTCGATCGGCCCCTCAGCCTGGACCCCGATCTCCTGACCCGGCTCGAGGTCCTTCTTCGACGCGGTGGTCTCGTCGACCACGACCTCGCCGTCGCCCGGCCAGCTCCCCTCGACGAGCTGGAGCGTGTTGAACGCGGGCTGGGACGGGTCGACGCTGAAGCCGAGGTTGGGGGCGCCGCCGAACACGATCGCGTCGCCCTCGTCGTCGATCAGCTGGGTCGACTCGCTGCCGACCCCGCCGATCGCCGCCTGTACCGAGTCGAGGCCCGCGACGGTGCCGAGCAGCGACGCGTCGAAGGGGGGCGCGAACGATCCGGCCTCGTCGGAGAGGTCGAACGCCGTCTTCCCGGTGATCGAGGCGTCGGTGCCCTCGTAGATCTCGTTGAAGATCCCGTCGAACGCCTTGTCGATCGAGTCGGTGAGGACGAACGTACCGCTGATCATCGCGACGCCGAGCACGATCGCGAGCGCGGTCAGCGCGGTGCGGAGCTTGCGGCCGAGCAGTCCTCTGAGGGCGAACCGGGTCACCGGGGTTGCGGCGTGACAGGCATCGCCGACAGGGTATCGCGGCCGGGTCGCTCGTCGTCCCGACCGCCGGAAGGGGCGAGCCCCCGTCCCCTACTCGTACGCGATCGCCTCGAGCGGATCGAGCTTCGCCGCACGACGGGCCGGCATGATCGCCGCCAGGATCCCGATCACGATGGCCACGATGGTGAGGATCAGGAGCTGAGCCCACGGGATCGCGAAGCGGACCTCGTACTCCGAGAGCGCCTCGTTGACGAGTGCCGCGAGAAAGATGCCGAGCGGCAGCCCGATCGCCGCGCCGATCAGCGCCGTGATGATGCTCTCCTGCCGGATCATCCGCCGCACCTGACGGCGGGTCATCCCGATCGCGCGCAGCATCCCGATCTCGCGCGTGCGCTCGTACACGGAGAGCACGAGCGTGTTGATCATCCCGAAGATGCTGACGAACACCGCGAGCGTGAGCATCACGTAGAGGAACGAGATGAACTGGTTGACGTCGGCGTCCTCGCGATCGATCCACTCCTCGCGGGTCTCGAGCTGCGTGTCGGGGAAGCCGGCGATCGCTGCCTCCATCTGCGCTCGGTTCGCCTCGGTCGGCTCGCCGGGGACGTTCGCCCAGGTCCACCGGTTGCGGGGGCGGTCGTACAGCGAGTCGAAGAGCTCCGTCGAGACGTTGACGCTCTCGATCAGCGGGTAGAACGGCGGCGGCTCGAAGGTGCCGGCGACGGTGACCTGCGCGGTGCGGTCGGCCGTCGAGCGCAGCGTGAGCACGTCGCCCACGGAGATGTCGTGGTCCTCGGCGTAGTTGGAGCTGACGATCGCCTTCGTCCGGCCGAGCGTGGCGAGCACGCTCTCGTCGCCGTCCACCCAGTCGAAGACGTAGGCCGTGGCGATCGTGTCGGGCTCGATGCCGCCGACCTCGGTCGTGACGTCGTCGACGAGCCCGCCGTCCGAGCGCACGCTCGTCACCACCTCGGGCACCGGTGAGGCGGCGAGCGCGTCGCCGGCGGCCGCGACGAACGGGGTGTACCCGTCGAGCGAGGTGACGACGTAGTCGGCCGCGATCTGCTGCTCGATCGCCTCGCGGTTGGACGCCTTCATCCCGTTCGTCAGCGTCGCGATGAACGAGACGAGCGCGATGCCGATCATCAGGGCGGCGGCGGTCGCCGCCGTGCGGCTCGGGTTCCGGCGGGCGTTCTGCCCGCCCGTGCGAGCGGCGACACGGTCCGGGATCACGCCCGGGACCTCCATCGGCCACTCCGGCTCCCACGACGTCACGGCGCGCCGGAGCCACATGACGAGCACGATCACCAGGACGAGCGGGTTGAGAAGCGCGCCACCGAGGAAGGCCAGGATGCGGCGCGCCACCGAGCCCGGCCCCCAGGCGCCGTAGCGGACGAGCCAGTACGGGAGCAGCCAGAGCGGCCAGAAGAGGATCGTGAAGGCGAAGGCGGCCCAGCGCCCGACCGGGCTGGAGACGGCCGCGAGCGGCCGCACGATGTACTTCGAGAGCATGGCCACGCCGAGGAACAGCAGCAGGACGCCGGCGGCGATCGAGAGCAGGCGATCGCCCGTGTCGAGCTCGTCCGTGAACATCGCCCGGGCCAGGATCGCGACCGAACCGATCACCATCAGCACGCCGAGCCACGGCAGATACGGAGCCATCCGCGACCGCGGGAGCGTCGCACCCTCCCTGACCGCGGCGATCGGCGGCACCCGGGTCGCCTTGATCGCCGGGAACAGCCCCGCCGCGAGCGTGATCCCGACCCCAACGGCGAGCGCGACGATCACCGTCCGCGTCGCGAACACGCGGTCGGCCGTCGGGAGGTCGACGCCGAGCGCGCGGAAGAGTGCCTCGATCCCCTCGGCCAGCACCACGCCGAGCGCGAGGCCGACGAGCGACGCGAGCAGCCCGATCACGAGCGACTCGAGCACGACGGCGCCGAGGATCTGCCGACGGGAGGCCCCGATCGTCCGCAGGGTGGCGAACTCGCGCGTGCGCTGGGCGACCGTGATCGAGAAGGTGTTGAAGATGACGAACGCGCCGACGAAGAGCGCGATCGCCCCGAACGTGAGGAGGAAGTAGCGGAAGATGGAGGTGAACTCGTCCACCTCGTCCACCGCCTCTGCCGCTTCCGCGGTCGCGCTCAGGACCTCCGCGCCGTCCGGGAGCACGGGTGCGATCGCCGCGACCAGCTCGTCCTCGGTCACTCCCTCGGCCGCGGCCGCGGAGATCGCGTCGTACTGGCCTTCCCGCCCCAGTAGCTCCTGCGCGGCCGGAACGGTGAACACGACGAAGCTCGCGTTGCCGATGCTGTCGACGCTGCCGTAGCGCGCCACGCCGACGAGCTCGAACGGGCGCTTCGGCTCGAGCGTCGTGATCTCGACCAGGTCGCCCAGCTCGTAGCCGTGCTCGTCCGCGGTGCCCGCGTCGATCACCACCTCGTTCGCCGCTGCGGGCCAGCGTCCCTCGAGCACGTTCAGCGGGTTGAACTGCGACAGGGCGGGATCGGTGTCGATCCCGAACCCGAAGGTCGGCGCACCCTCCGAGCTGGCCGCCTTCCCGTCGCGGTTCAGGATCTTCGTGTTGCGCTCGTCGAGGATCGAGCCGGTCGCCAGCGCGACGCCGTCGACACCGCGCACCGTCTCGAGCAGCGACGCGTCGACCGGCGGGCTCGGCGGCGCCTCGCCGTCGATCGAGATGTCGAGCCCCTTCCCCGTGACGATCGCGTCGGTCCCCGCGTACGACTCCGTGAACAGCGTCTTGAAGGCGCTGTTGATCGTGTCCGTGAGGATGTAGGTGCCGCTGATCATCCCCACGCCGAGGACGATTGCGATCGCGGTCAGGACCGCGCGGAGCTTGCGCCCCGCGAGGCCGCGAAGGGCGACCTTGATCACGCTGCGGCGATCTCTTCCATCACCTGCAGGATCTCGTGCTGGCTGCTCTCGCCGAGCTCGCGCACGATCTCGCCGTCGGCGAGGAACAGCACGCCGTGCGCGGCTGCGGCGGCACGGGCGTCGTGGGTGACCATCACGATCGTCTGGCCGTACTCGTCCACCGACCGGCGCATCAGCTCCAGGATCTCCGCGCTGGTGGAGGAGTCGAGGTTCCCCGTCGGCTCGTCCGCGAACAGGACGGTCGGCTTCGAGATGAGGGCCCGGGCGATCGCGACGCGCTGCTGCTGGCCGCCCGAGAGCTCCGCCGGCCGGTGCGAGAGCCTGTCCTTGAGGCCGACGTCCTCCACGATCTGGTCGAACCACTCGTCCTCCGGCTTCGTCCCGGCGATCGTCAGCGGCAGGAGGATGTTCTCCTTCGCGTCGAGCATCGGCAGCAGGTTGAAGAACTGGAACACGAAGCCGATGTGCTCGCGGCGCAGCTTGGTCAGCGCGTTGTCGCCGAGCGTGGTGATCTCCGTGCCCGCGATGTCGACCGAGCCCGAGGTCGGCTTGTCGAGGCCCGCCAGGATGTGCATGAGCGTCGACTTCCCCGATCCCGACGGCCCCATCACTGCCGTGGCCCGGCCGGGCGTGATCTCCACGGTGACGCCGCGTAGCGCGTCGACGACGGTCTCACCCTGGCCGTAGCGCCGCGTCACGTCGCGGGCGATCACGACCGCCCCGTTGCCTGACTCCACCTTGCTCCTCCTCCCGGCTGCGATTCGGGCAGAGGCTAGCGTGTTCGCCCGCGCCCCGGAGGTACGGCAAACCGCACCTCGCTTCGGGCCCGTGCTCCGCGCGCCGGCTACGCGATCCTGCGCGACGCCTCGCCGAGCACGTCGCCGAGGACGCCGACGATCTCGTCCATCTCCGCCTCGCCTGCGACGAGCGGCGGGGAGATCTGGACGACCGGGTCGCCGCGGTCGTCCGTGCGGCAGATGAGGCCGGCGTCGAAGAGCGCCGGCGAGATCACGCCTCGCAGCAGCCGCTCGCACTCGTCGTCGTCGAAGGTCTGCTTCGTCTCCCTGTCCTTGACGAGCTCGAGCGCCCAGAAGAAGCCTGCGCCGCGCAGGTCACCGACGATCGGAAGGTCGAGCAGCTGCGCGAGCTTCGAGCGGAACAGCTCCTCGTTGTCGCGGACGTGCTCGACGATCCCCTCGCGTTTCATGATCTCGATGTTCTTGAGCGCGATCGCGCACATCACGGGGTGGCCGCCGAACGTGATGCCGTGCGAGAACATCGAGCCCTGCTCGAGGAAGGGCTCCGTCACCCGGTCGGTGGCGATCACCGCGCCGATCGCCGCGTACGAGGACGAGAGCCCCTTGGCGGAGGTGACGATGTCGGGCCGGATGTCGTAGCGCTCGGAGGCGAACCACGCCCCGACGCGCCCGAACCCGGTGATCACCTCGTCGGCCGACAGCAGGATGTCGTAGCGGTCGCAGAGCTCGCGCACGCCCTGGAAGTACCCGGCGGGCGGCGTGAAGGCGCCACCCGAGTTCTGCACCGGCTCCAGGTGCACGAGGCACACGGTCTCCGGGCCCATCATCTCGATCGTCAGCTCGAGCTCGGCGAGCAGGCCAGCGGTGAACTCGGCCTCGGTCTCGCCGTCGGGCCGGCGGTAGCGGTTCGTGTTGCGGATGTTCCGCACCTCCGGGACGAGCGGCTCGAACGGGGCGCGGATCGCCGGGATGCCGGTCAGCGACAGCGCGCCGAGCGTGGTGCCGTGGTAGGCGGTCTGTCGGGTGATCGCCTTGTAGCGGCGCGGGGCCGTACGCGCGTTGGCGACGATCGCGTCGTGGTCGCGCTCGGCGGCGAGCCCCGGCACGGCCCGCAGGCGCTTCTCTCCCCGCGCCAGGTAGTACTGGCGCGCGAGCTTGAAGGCGGACTCCACCGCCTCGGAGCCGCCCGAGACGAAGAACACGCGGTTCAGGTCACCCGGCGCCAGCGAGCCGATCTCGCCGGCCAGCTCGATCGCGCGGGGATGCGCGTAGGTCCAGTTGGTGTAGAAGGGCAGCTCGCGCATCTGCTCGAGCGCCGCCTGCCCGATCTCCTCGCCGTGCGAGTAGCCGATGTTGACGGAGAAGAGGCCCGCGAGCGCGTCCAGATACCGCTTGCCGTTCGCGTCTTCCAGATGGCAGCCTTCGCCACGCACGATGATCGGCACGTCGGCGCCTCCGCCCATGCGGGTGAAGTGCCCCCAGAGATGCTCCCTCGCGATGCGCTGCAGGTCGGTGTTGACGGTGGTCATGCGGGTCGCCGCTCTCTCCTCATCTGGACGAGCACGTTCGCCAACATGATGCCGACCGCGACCAGAAAGATGGCCGACCCGATCACGTTCACCTGAGGCGGCACGCCGCGCGCGGCCTGGCCCCACACGTAGACGGGGAACGTGATCGTGGAGCCCGAGTTGAAGTACGTGATCACGAAGTCGTCGATCGAGATCGCGAACGCGAGCAGCCCGCCCGCGAGGACCGCCGGGGCGAGCAGCGGCAACGTGATCTTGCGGAACGTGACCCAGCCGTTCGCGCCGAGGTCGGCAGCGGCCTCCTCGAGGTGGACGTCGAAGTCGACCAGGCGGGCGCGCACCGTGACGACGACGAACGAGATGCAGAACATCACGTGGGCGATGAAGATCGTCCAGAAGCCGAGCACGAAGACCGTCTGGTTGAGGAACAGGGTCAGCAGCGAGGCGCCGAGCACGATCTCGGGCGCGGACATCGGCAGGAAGATGAGGAAGTTGAGCGGGCCGCGGCCGCGGAACCGGTGCCGCACGAGTGCCAGCGCGATCAGCGTGCCGAGCGCGGTGGCGGCGAGGCTCGCGATCACGCCCACCTTGATCGAGGTGACGAGCGCCTCCTGGATCCCGGAGGGGGCGTTCCAGTTGATCCAGTTGTCGAGCGTGAACTGCTGCCAGACGTAGTTGAAGCGCCCCGCCGGCTGGTTGAAGCTGAACACGAACACGACGGCGATCGGCAGCAGCATGTACCCGATCGCGAGCGCCGCGTACACGCCGAGGGCATGCCGCTTCACGAAGCGCCAGGCGCTCACGTGGTCAGCCTCTCCGACCCGACCGCACGCGCGTACACGGCGACGATCGCGAGGATGATCACCATCAGCACGAACGACAGCGCGGCCGCGTTCGGATAGTCCAGCGAGACGAAGAACTTCGACTGGATCACGTTGCCGATCATCTGCTGGTTCGGCCCGCCGAGCAGCTGGGCGTTGATGAAGTCGCCCGCAGCGGGGATGAACGTGAGCAGCGTGCCCGCGAACACGCCGGGCAGCGACATCGGCAGCGTGATGCGCAGGAAGGCGGTGCGCGGGCTGGCGTACAGGTCCTCTGCCGCCTCGAGCAGGCGCCGGTCGACCTGCTCGAGCGAGACGTAGATCGGCAGGACCATGAAGGGAAGGAAGTTGTAGGTGATGCCGGCCACGACCGCGACCGACGTGGCGAGGATGCGACCACCTTCCTCGACGAGACCGATCGCGCTCAGGACGTCGAGCACGAGGCCGTCGTCGGAGAGGATCGTCTGCCAGGCGATCGTGCGGATCAGGTAGGTGACGAAGAACGGGGCCACCACCAGCACGAGGAAGACGCTCTTCCACCGTCCGGCCCGGAACGCGATCCAGTAGGCGAGCGGGTAGCTGAACGCCAGCGCGATCGCGGTGGCGATGCCCGCGTACACGAACGAGCGGATCAGCTGCTCGCTCGAGTCCGACACCGCCTCGCGGTAGTTCGAGAACTCCCACGTGAACTCGAAGTTCGGGTAGAGGCCCGACTCGAGCGACTGGTAGCCGAGGAACCCGAGCGGGATCACGAAGAAGAGCAGCAGCCACAGCACCCCGGGCGCGAGCAGCGCGAACGGGGCGGCCCAGCGATGCCGGTGGAAGAAGCTCACGTCCCTACGCGCCGGTCAGCGCCTGCCACTTGCTGATGTAGTCGGGGTTGTTGAGCGCCGTCGAGTCGAAGGGCGACACCTTCGACAGGGTGGTGTCGTCCGGGAAGATGAGCGGGTTGCTCGCCGTGTCCGGGTCGCTCTTCGCCAGCACCTCCTTGGTGCCCGCGACCGGCGGCACGTAGTTGACGTAGGCGGCGATCTGCGCGGCGATCGTCGGGTCGTAGACGAAGTTCATGAAGGTCGACGCCTTCTCGATGTCACCGCCGAGCGGGATGAGCATGTTGTCCGTCCACAGCATCCCGCCGTCGTCGGGGACGTTCCACTTGAGGGACGAGTTGTCGGCCTGCAGCTGCACGATGTCGCCCGACCAGGCCATGCACGCGATCAGGTCGCCCTTCGTCAACGGCCCCGTGTAGTCGTTGCCGGTGAACTGGCGGATCTGCCCCGCGTCGACCGCCTTCTGGACCACCTCGACCGCCGAGTCGAACGACTCGTCCGTGACGTTCGTGGGGTCGTCGCCGTTCATCTGCATCACGAACCCGATCGTGTCCGCCATCTCCTTGAGCAGCGTCACCTTCCCCTTGAGCGCCGGGTCGGTGAGCAGCTGCTCCATCGACGTGATCGGCTTGCTGGTCAGCTTCTCGTTGTAGGCGATGCCGGTCATGCCGGACTGCCAGGGCAGCGAGAACGTGCGATCGGGATCGAACGGGACGTTCTGCTGCGCCTCGATCAGGTTGGAGAAGTTCGGGATCTTGTCCTTGTCGAGCTCGAGCACCCAGCGCTCGTCCACGAGGAGGCCGGGGTAGCGCGAGTTGTCGGTGAAGACGACGATGTCGCGGTCGATCGAGTCGCCCTTGGCGAGCGGTCCCTGGATCTTCCCGAAGTACTCGTCGTTCGAGTTGATCTCCTCGAAGTACTCGACGGGGATGCCCGTCTGCTTCGTGAACTGCTGCAGCGTCGGCGACTCCTTCGTCTTCTCGTCGATGTCGATGTACAGCTGCCAGTTCGCGAACCGGAGCGTGTCCGACGTGCCGCCACCACCGCCACCGCTCGAGCCGCCACCGCAGGCGGCGAGCAGGCCGGGGAGGGACAGGACGGTGAGGCCGGCGGCACCACGCTGGACGACCTGGCGACGGGTGAGGCTGGGATTCATGCGGGTGACTCTCCTCCGCTCGGGATGACGAAGGTCGCCTCGGGCGACCATGACAGGGTGACGGCGGTGCCGGGCGCGGGGACGACGCCCCCGGCCTCGACGTTCTGGTGGAAGACGGTGAGGTCACCGCTCGAGGTGGCCACCACGATCTCCGTGGCGACGCCGATGTAGGCGGCCTCCTTGACGGTGCCTGCGATCCGATTCGCGCCGCCGTCGCCGAGGGAGACCTTCTCGGGACGGACGCCGGCGGCCACGCCCCCGGTCGACGAGCCCGTGTCGCCGCGGATCTCCGTGCCGTCGGCGAGACGGACGACACCGGCTCCGGCGACCGTCCCCTCCAGGAGGTTCGACTTGCCGAGGAAGCTCGCGACGAACGCCGTGCGCGGACGCTCGTAGAGGTCGGTGGGCGTCCCCAGCTGCTCGATCCGGCCCCCGTTCATCACGGCGATCGTGTCGGCCATCGTCATCGCCTCCTCCTGGTCGTGCGTGACGTGGACGAACGTCAGCCCGAGCTCGTGCTGGATCCGCTTCAGCTCGAGCTGCATCTGCTTGCGCAGCTTCAGGTCGAGCGCGCCGAGCGGCTCGTCGAGCAGGAGCACGCGAGGGTTGTTGACGATCGCGCGCGCGAGCGCGACCCGCTGCTGCTGGCCACCCGAGAGCTGCTTCGGCTTGCGGTTCTCGCGCCCCGCCAGGTCGACGAGCTCGAGCACCTCGAGCACGCGCGTGCGGACCTGCTGCTTCTCGACCCCTTTTCGCTCGAGGCCGAAGGCGACGTTGTCGAAGAGCGTCATGTGAGGGAAGAGCGCGTAGCTCTGGAAGACCGTGTTGACGTCCCGCTTGTAGGGGGGTAGCCCGACCACGTCGCGGTCGCCGAGGAAGATCTGCCCCGAGGTCGGCTCCTCGAACCCGCCGATCATCCGGAGCGTGGTGGTCTTGCCGCAGCCCGACGGGCCGAGCAGCGCGAAGAACGAGCCGCTCGGGATGTCGACCGAGACCCCGTCGACGGCGGCGACCCCGTCGAACTCCTTGCGGACGTCGACGAGGCGGACGTCGGGGCTGACGGTCCCGGGCTGGGACGTCGCCACCAGGCGCTCCCCGGTAGGGGGTGCGGTCACGGTGCCTCCTCCGTGGGCGGCCCGGTGCGGGTGCCCCAGTCGTAGAGCTGCTTCCAGAGCTCGAGGTACAGGAACGACTCGGTCGAGACGACAGCGTCGAGCGACCGGATCCGGTTCGTCACGTCGAGCAGCGCGCGGCGGTCGACGCAGAGCAGCTCGACCAGGATGTCGAACTGGCCGGCCGTGAGGACGACGTAGTCGGCCTCGGGATAGCCGGCGATCTCGTCGGCGACCGCCTCCGGAGGGCCCGCGGTGCGGATCCCGACCATCGCCTGCGCCTCGAACCCCAGGCCGAGGGGGTTGGTGACCCCGATCACGTGCAGGATGTTGTCGTCGCGCAGCCGCGCATACCGGGCGCGGACGGTCGCCTCGGAGACGCCGAGACGCGCCGCGATGCGGCGGAACGGCTCACGCCCGTCCCGCTGCAGCGCCTCGATGATCCCCTTGTCGACGGCGTCGACGCGCCGTGGCCTGACCACGGGGCCGCGCGAGCGCTGGGCCGGGACGCGTGCGGACGGCTCGGTGACGCTGCGCATTGCGTGGTGTTCCTACCACGCGACGACGCAACACGTCAATCAGTTCAGTCAGCGTGGGGCAGCGGCACGACCAGCACGGGCACGCCCGAGCGGTGCAACAGCTTGTGCGGCACCGAGCCGAGCACGATGCCGGTGAGCGGCCGCTCGCTCGCCGTGCCGACCACGATCATGCGGGCGTC
>WPCK01419773.1_pt1 | contig 10949 bp, 10 predicted proteins | sample 5399851 | NCBI WGS metagenome assembly WPCK01 (sample SAMN12869471, study PRJNA574797) | sludge metagenome | isolation source: wastewater treatment of pH11 | place: China:Beijing | collected 2019-05-20
AGGGCGTCTTCGTGTGGATGCTCCGCCCCGTGGGCGTCAGCGACGAGACCGCGTTCGCCCTCTCCACCCTCATCATCGTCACGGGGCTGGCCGGCAACATCCCGGGGCTCCTGCTCTGGTTGCGCCGCGACCGGGAAATCCTGTAGAGTCAGAAGGTTACATGGCACAGGTCTACGCGGCGAAGTATCTGGCGAAGGCGGCGCTGAGCGCCCCTCGCGATCTGGTCCGGGCTGCGGTCGCGAAGTACACGCCGCTTCACCCCACCGTTTTCATCTTCCACTGCACCTTCGTCTGCGACGCCCGCTGCGAGATGTGCAGCAACTGGACGCGCGGCAACCGCAAGGAAGACATGACGCTCGAGCAGATCGAGCGAGCGTTTTCTTCCACGCTGTGGAAAGACATCGAGAACGCCTCGATCTCGGGTGGCGAGCCGACCACGCGCAACGATCTCGTCGACATCGCCCGCGTGATGATCGACAAGTTCCCGAAGCTGCGGAAACTCACGCTCAACACCACCGGGATCACGCACCACCGCGCCATCCCGATGCTGACGAAGATCGTGCAGCTCTGCAACGAGCGGCACGTGATCTTCTCGACGCGCGTCTCCATCGACGGCGTCAACGACATGCACGGCAAGGTTCGCAACGTGAAGAACGCCTTCGAGAAGGCGGGCAAGACCATCGCGGCCATGCAGGAATTGCAGAAGACCTACCGATTCAACTTCGGGATCTCCTCCACCATCTTCGAGACCAACCTCGACGATGCGGAGAACATCCTGGCGTGGGCGAAGAAGGAGAAGCTGGACATCGTCTTCAACATGGTCCGCTTCACCGACGCGATGCTCGGCAACTCCGAGCTCGAGGGCAAGCTCCGCCCGATGGGGGTCCAAGAGCAGCGGATGCGGTCGTTCTTCCTCGATCGCGTGCGCCAGGACCCGCTGCTCGACGGGCAGAACTACATCTACATGCACTACGCGGACATGATCGCCAATGGCTATCACCGCACGGCACCGTGCCCGTTCCAGACGCAGGGCATCATGCTCAATCCCAACGGCGATCTGTTCTTCTGCGAGAACAGCGACATCGTGGGGAACGTGACGAACGCGGATCCTGAAGAGGTTTACTTCAGGGAAACCTCGCAGGATCACCGTAAGCTCATCCGTGACGACAAGTGTCCCACGTGCCTGAGCCCGTGTCAGATGAATGTGGCTGCGATCAAGCAGGTCGTGCCGTACGCGCGCTTCCTGGTCCGTGCGTCCATGGAGAAGCGCCGGACAGGCGGAGCCATCCCGCCACCGCCGACACCGCCAAGTCAGGCGGCAGACTCCAGAATCTAGTCAGGCCGCCCAACGCCCGGCGCCCTGGGATTCGGACTCGGACTCGACATCCGAGAACGGCGGAGCCGTGCCTGGCCTGTGAAATAACGAACGTTCGGGCTGTTTTCTTCAAGAAATATTTGTCTCAAACAAAAAGTGAACAAGACTCTTTTCTGTGAGTGAAATATCCCACCCGCGGAACCGGAGAGGCCGCCCACCCAAGTACGGCCGACCGGCGCAACTCGTCACCCTGACCCTTCCAGACGACGTCATGGCGTGGTTGAAGACGCTGCATCAGGACCCGGCGTGGGCCATCGTCAAGCTCCACGAGCAGGACGTCCGGCGCCGTCGCCCCGTCGCACTCGCGGAACTCGTGCCACTCCCCGAGCGACGGGCCCTGATCGTCGTCAACGTCGTCGCGCTCAGTCATATTCCGGGTGTCAACATCATTCCGCTGGCTGACGGTCGAGGCTTCCTCGCCCTGCAGCCCGGCAAGGGTGTCGCGGACCTGGAACTCGCGGTCATCGATCGGCTCGAGGCGCCACGCCTCGTGGCCGCGGAGCGCGAGGCGCTCGCCGCACTTCGCGACAAGCTCCGTCAGTGGCGCCAGGAGGGTGTCCGGTTCGAGTCACGCGCCATCATCGTGGGCACCGGCGTGACGCCGGGCCATCGCACCGGAACCCGCGAGCCCGCGAAGCCAGGGGCGCGCGATGTCGCCTGAGCATCGGTCAGCCCGAGTCGCCAACCTCCTGGTGGCCGTCACGGTGCTGACCTTCGCCGCGCTGCTGCTCCAGGTGGCTCGGCCGGTTCCGGCTGCGGTGGCGGTCGCCGAGAAGGCGCTCCTCATGCTGCCGGGCCTCCTGTTGATCCGCGCGGCGGCTGGACCGTCAGTGGGTTGGCTGCCGGTGGTCGCATTTGGCCCGCTGCTCGGCATCGGCCTCAGCTATCTCGCCATGCTCCCCTTGTGGATCGCAGGGGGCCGAGGGTTGTGGTTGTTCGCCGCTGCGCCGGCGCTGGTGCTGCTCCTGCTGCCGTTTGCTCATCGGGCGCGGGATCGCTGGCCGTTTCCGCGAACCGCGCGCGACGATCGCGCGTGGCTGGCCGCGACGCTGTTACTGGTGCCGCTGGTGGTCGGCCTTCCCTTCGCCCACGTCGGTGAGAACATCCACGCTGGCAAGGCTTATCGTGCCTATTTCACGGCTGACTACGTGTGGCGGCGCGCGGTCGTGGCGGAGCTGGCCAAGGGCGACATGCTCCCCGTCAACCCCTTCCACCGCGACGACGCCCTGCACTACTACTGGCTGCCGCACCTCGCCTCTGCGGTGAGCTATCGCAACGGCCACATCGATCTCGACGAGGTGCTGCTCACGAACTCGGTGACGAAGAACGCGGCGTTCGTGGCGTTCCTCTTCGGCTTCGCGCGGTGGTTCGTCGGCGTCCCCTGGGCCGCGGCGGCCGGGGTGGTGATGGTGGTCGTCGCCAGCAGCTTCGAGGGCATGTTCGCGCTGGCCGACTACTGGTTCGCAAATGCCCCGCTGACGCTGGTCCGCTACCTGAACATCGACGCCGTGGTCCGCTGGCGCTTCTCCGGCATGCCGATCGACGGCCTGCAGCGCGTGCTGTTCTATCAGCCCCATCACGCGCTGGGCTACGCGCTCGGCTTCATGGGGGTATTGGCGGTGGCCGGGCGCGTGCGCCGGTTCGACCCGATGGCCCTCGCCGTCGGCGGCGTACTGCTGGGCCTGAGCACGGTGGTCAGCTCGTTCGCCGGCTTGATGCTGACGGCCGTCGCGGCCCTCTGGGAGGCCTGCTCGGTGCTGCGATGGCGCGAGTGGTGGCGGGCCACGGCCCACCTCGCCGCAGCGTCGCTACCGCTCGTGCTCGCGGCGGCCGTGGTTACTGCGCTGCAGTACGTGGACACCGGCGGCAGCGTCCTCACCATCGGCCCCAACCCGGTGGCGTTCAAGCGGGTCTGGCTGGTGACATCGCTCAGCTTCGGCCCTGTCCTGCTCGTGTCCCTCCTCGCCGCTGCGATCCTGCTGCGGCGCCGGAACGGCGAGGGCGCGGTCTTTGCCGCGCTCTGGCTGACATGCGTCGTCTTCTACTTCTTCGTGGATATCCGCGATCACCAGGACGTCTACGTCGGGTGGCGAGTCGGGCACCTGTGGTTCATCGCCTCGACGGCACTCACCGCATACGTACTCGTCTGGCTGGCCGAGCGCCGCACCGGCATGCGCCTGGCGCTCCGGAGCGTGGTCGCGTTGGCGGTCGCTGCGGCGCTGCCGACCACCGCCATCGATATCTACAACACTCAGGACATCTACAACTGGGGGCAGGGGCCGGGATTCTTCTGGACGCTCATCCTGACGCCCGAGGACCAGGAGCTGTTCGCCTGGATCCAGTCCAGTACCCTGGCGAACGCCGTGTTCCAAACCGATCCGGTGGCGCGTGAGGTCGAGGGCTGGGCGTATCTGCCAGCCTTCGCCGAGCGCCGGATGGGGGTGGGCCTGCCCATCTCGATGGTGCCCCTTCGCAAGTACGAGGAGGGATCACGGCGTGCCGCGTGGATGTTCGAGACCGTCGATGCCGGCACGGTCCACGAGATGGCCCGCAAGAACGGGATCGACTACCTCGTCGTGGGTAGCCCGGAGCGGAAGGCCCACCCCGGGGTGCAGGCGCGCTTCGACGCCGGCTCGGCGTACTTCGAACCCGTCTTCCAGAACCGCGCCGCGACCGTCTACCGCGTGCGCTAGAGCGCGCGGCGAGCCGGAACAGCAGCGCGCAACGCGGACTACGCCTGCCTCGCCAACGGCTCAGGCACCGGCGGTTGTGTGCGCAGCAACGCCTCGATCTCGTCGCGCGAGGCGAAGGGGTGGTCTTCCTCCAGATACGCGTCCTCGACGTTGACGGTCCAGGGATCGACGGCACGCCCGAGCAGCGCCTCGGCTGCCAGAATGCCAGTGATCATCGCGTGATCCTGGTTGTTGTACTTGTGCAGCCCGTTGCGCCCGGCCAGCTGCAGATTCGAAAAACCCGCGAGGTAGTCCCGCAACGCGTCCAGCGCAGCCACGTGATGGCCGTCGTAGACGGGATACGCCTTCGGGACCCGCACGACCACTCCGTCGCGCACGAGAGCCGCGTCGGCCAGGCCCAGCCGACCGATCTCTTCGGACGCCAGCGCGATGAGGTCAGCGTCGCTCATGGACCAGAGACTGTCTCCCGCGGTGCAGAAGTACTCGAGGCCGAGGCAGGTGAGATCGGGCGAGGGCACCATCTCGGGGCTCCAGTTCTTGAAGTTCTGGATGCGCCCGAGGCGCACCCGCGCATCGTGCACGTAGATCCAGTTGTCCGGGAACAGGTCGGCCCGATCGATCACCAGCGCGACGGTGACGAAGTCGCGGTAGTTCAGGCGCGATGCCATATGCCGGACGTGCGGTGGTGCCGAAGGGGAGATCGCCTCGATCAGCGTGCGGAGCGGCATGGTCGAAATCACGGCCTCGACCGGCATACGCCGTACGGCGTTCGCGCACACGACGTCGAGGGCCTCGACGCGATGACCGTCGTGATGGACCGCAACGACGGGCGCGTCGAGCAGTAGCTCACCGCCGGTGTCGCGGACGCGAGCCGCACAGGCCTCCCACAGCTGGCCGGGACCGAACCGTGGGTACTCGAACTCTTCGATCAGGCTGCGGACAGCCGTCGCGCGACGACGGAAGGGGGTGATCAGCATCTCGCGCACCGCGACCCAGAGCGACAGGCCTTTGATGCGCTGAGCCGCCCACTGCGCGCTGATCACCGAGCACGGCAGGCCCCAGACCTTCTCGGTGTAGGCCTTGAAGAACAACTCGAAGAGCTCACGGCCGAATCGGTTCACCACCCAGTCCTCGAAGCTGACCTCGGGCCGGATCGGCCGCGCCCGCGCCGCCGCATAACTGACGGCGATGCGGGCGGCGGCACGCGGCCCGAGCTGGCGCAGAACGTTGACGGGCTTGAGGGGATAGTCGAAGTAGCGGCCGTCGAAGAAGATCCGCGACAACCGCGGCCGCGTCAGGAGCTCGGCACCGAGCAGGTCGTGCCAGATGGCGCGCACGGCGGCGACCTTGGTGAAGAACCGGTGCCCGCCGATGTCGAAACGGAATCCCCGATGCTGTACCGTCCGGGAGATGCCACCAACGGTCGTGTCTGCCTCGATCACCGAGGTGGCCACCCCACGCCGCGTCAGATGATAGGCGGCGGTCAGACCGGCGGGCCCGGCACCGATGACGTGCACGCGCGCGAACTTCACGCGTCCGCTCCTCCCCGGTTCGCCGTATTAGGGTGTACGGCAACCAGACCCAGCACCAGGAACGGGTAGTACCAGGCCACGTAGGTCGCTGTGGCGTGTATCTTCCACAGGTTCGCGGAGATGGCCGCGGCAGCCGTGAGCAGCGGCAATCCGACTCGGTCCGTGCGCATGGCGGCGCGCACCGAGTACCCGAGCGCTGAAACGAGGAGCACGAGGAAGGGCGTCGTGAACGCCCACGCACCGATCAGTGGGTGTCCGAGCCACCCCAGGGCACCCGTCTGCTGGCCCCAGAGTCCGTAGCGGCTCAGCCCGTAGCCGTTCGGGTCGGCGTGATGACCGAGCGTGTCGCGGACGATGGTCTCGATCAGGCCGAGACCGCGCGCCGGCTGCGAAGCGGCGAGCACCCACAGCCCGATGGCCGCCGCCGCAACGGCGAATCCGGCGACGAATCGCCAGGCACGCCGCTGGCCGTGTTGCCACTGCCACGCCGTCCACAGCGGCCAGAAAAACACCGGATAGAAGCCCGCCCCCACGGCGGTGGCCAGCAGCAGCCCGGAGATGAACGGCCAGTCGAGCGCCGCGAACGCCACCAGCGTTGCCGAGGCCGGCACCACGTGCGAGACGAACGGGAGCCCGCCCACACTCTCGCGTGCACCGCCGAACTCGAGCAAGTAGGCCGAGCCCGCATACAACGACACCACCGTCCAGGCCCCGGCTTCGCCGACCATCCGCCGCCCCACGACGAACAGAGCCGCGACCCCAATCAGGTGAGCCGTTGCCAGGACCAGTTGCGTGGCCACGAGCGGAGGCTCCCGTAGTTCGACGCCGGACCGAGACGAGGGACATCCTCCACCGGCTCATTGGTCGGTGCCGCGATGGCTGACTGCACCGCCGCATGCGCCACGTAGAGCAGCGGCGGATATGCCGCTCCGGGCGTCCCGGTCAGGAGCGGGTCTCCGTACGGAAGGCGCCCGCGTTCGCGCAAGCGCTGCCCGCCCAGGTTCACGAAGAAGCTCGAGTCGTCTGGTTCGTCGATGAAGATCACGACCAGGTTGAGCGCAAGGAGGACGACGGCCAGCGCGCGCAGGTGGGGGCGGCCAATCAGCGAGGACGAGTTCGACCGGGCCGAGCGGTGCTCCAGCCACAGGGCGCGGGCCCAGATCGCCACCGACACACCAGCCACCAGTTCGAACATGAACTGCACCCAACCGACGAAGGCCGGCTTGTCGGTTTCCGCGTAGATGTCGAGCGTCCCGAACAACAGCCAGGCCGGTAGCTGGGCCAGCCACAGATCACGCGCCAATCCCGATCGGACGAGGTTGGCGCCGGCGACCACCAGCACCACGCACACGGCAATCCACAGGGCTCCGCCCTGATTGGGGGCAAGTTGTCGAATCCACTGGTGGCCGGCCACACGGTGCAGGTGACCGTCGATGGCGGTCAGCGAGTCGCGGAGCGGTGGCCGCGCGCTGACGGCAAAGGGAGGTGTCGCAATGTCGATGACCGGACCGCTCAGCTCGTAATGAGCGGCACCCAGGGCGAGGGCCATGGTCAGGAGGACGAGCCCGACGACGACCCAGATGTGTCGCGTCGTCATGAGCCCCACCGCCGCAATCGCTCGAGATCGGCCCGGTAGGTCGAGACGATATCGCGATGGCAATGAAGGGCCGGCCCGGGACGATCGAACAGGTGGCCCGAGGCCGAGTCGGCGACGGCGTCGACATCCGCCTGCTCGACGAGCTCGTCGAGCGCGGGGGTGGACTGCAACCACACCGGCGCCGACAACAGGAGGACAGGGAGGGCCAGCGCAAGGACCACTGGCACGAGACGACCGCGAACGAACCGCATGACCCGAGGCTACGCCAGCGCGTCGCCTCGGGTCATTTTGGAATTTGTAATTTGAAAATTGCTAGAAGCCGGCGGCGGTGTAGGGCTGCAGCGTCCACTTCATGATCGTGCCGCTCGACAGCGTGATGTCGGTCTTCTCGTCCCAGAACCAGTCGGGGTTGTTGCCGCAGTGGCCGCCAATGACGTCCCAGATGTAGGCGTCCAGCGTTCCCTCGTCGGGCAGCGAGCCCCAGTTGTAGGCCACGATGTCCTGCGACATGTCGCCGACGCCGCCGCGCTTCCAGTTGAGGCCCCACCGCGTGTCGATCTTGCGCAGCTCGCGCACCAAGCGGAAGAGCCAGATGTTGTTGCCGCCTGTTTCCCTGCACGAATTGCGCAGGTCGAACGGATAGGCGCGAGCGATCGCCTGCACAATCCCGGCCGCATAGGTGGGCTTGGGCAGCTTACGGCCGGTGCGGGGATTGGGTGTCCGCGGCCCGGCGGGAATCGGCGGCGGTGGGCCGACGAAGAACGAGGCGGTACCGAAGACGGCGCCTGGTGTCGTCCCACTGACCCCGCGCACGCGCCAATAGTACGACCCATTGGCGAGCCCGGGCGCTGTGAACGACGTCGTACTCCCGTCCACCGTCGCCGCCGTGCCGAGGGCCCGGAAGTCACCGTACTGACCCTCGATGCGGTACGCGGTGATGGCTTGTCCACCGGCGGGAGGGTTCCACGACAGCGTGACGCTGTTGCCGGTGACCACGGCATCGTTCGGCGTGGGGACGCCCGGCAGGTTGCCCAGCGTGAACACCGCCTCATCCGACGCGTCGCTGGCCCCGGTGCCATTCACCGCCAGGAGACGCGCGAAGTAGGTCCCTTGCGGCAGCAGTCCCCCGATGTTGGGCACCGAGTAGGTGAGGCCGTTCCCCACCGGGATGCCGCCCGTGAGATTGACGCCGTTGAACGTCGTGCCGGCCTGCAGCACGTAGCCGGTTGGCGCGCCACCCGTCGAGGGAGCGGTCCAGGTGAACACCAGGGTGCCTCCCGAAATGGCGGCCGCAAATGTGCCCGGAACGCCCGGACGCGGCGTGCCCACATTGAAGACCCCTTCAGTCGACCCCGTGCCCACGGTGCCCCCGGCGACCGGGAACACGCGGAGGTAGTAGGTGCCTACCGGCAGTGCACCGCCGGCGGAGAGCACGCCGCCGACATTGGCCGTGACAATGTTGGTGCCCCCGGGGTAGGTGCCAACATCCACTCGGTAGCTGGTGGCGCCGGGAACAGCGGTCCAGCTCACGGAGACGTTGTTCCCAGCAACCGTCACCGTGACGACCGGCGCGGAACCCTGGGCGGCAACAAGGGCATGGAGGCCAATGGCCACGACAGCTGCGGCCATGAGACGAACTGAGACGAACTTCATTAGGCAAGCTCCTTGGCGGGTCGACCCCACCGACCCCTGGTAGCTTGCCCTTACAGTCGAGCCAGCTCAACTTGATTCGCGGAAATTACCCGGGTAATCCGCTCATCTGCGGCCCTGCGCCCCTGCGGCCCTGCGGCCCCCGCTCATCTGCGGCCCATCCGCGGTCGCCAGTGCGGCACGCGGTCGTTGCCGCGGCCGCTCGTCAGACGGGTGACCACCCCCGGGCGGGCCACCTCGGTGACAGCCAGGTCCCAGTCTTCGCCGGCGTGATGTTCAGGGCTCACCGAGAACGCGATGAACCGGCCATCCGGGGAGTAGTCCGGATAGTAGGCCCACTGCCGCCGATCCGCGATCAGCGTGCGGCGGCTGGCCTCGGTGACGGCCTCCAGCCGCGAGGGCTCCGAGTCGAGGTGCACGAAGGCCAGTTCCTGCGTATCGGGCGAGAACGCCGGACGGCACGCGCCGCCGCTGGTTCCCACCGTCCGATCCTGGCCGGTGGTCAGGTCCAGCAGCTGAATGCGGAACCCCATCACGAGCTGCGCGGCGTAGGCCAGATAGCGACCGTCGCGCGAGGTGGACGGCATGATGGCTCGCGACCAGCCCGTGGTGACACGCTCCACGCGCCGCGCGTCGAGCCATACCCGATAGATCTCGCCGCGCCCATCCCGCTCGCTGGTGAAGAACACGCTCCGCCCATCGGCCGCCCACGCCGGATCCTGATCGGCCGCCGCATGATCGGTCAGTCGCTGCACGTCGCTGCCGTCGGCCCGCATCACGTAGACGTCCCAATTCCCGCGCCCCGCGCGTGTGGACGCAAACGCAATCCGTTCCCCGTCGGGCGACCACTGCGGATCCTCGTCGTGCCAGTCTCCCGCCGTGCCGACACGACGGACGGTGCGAGAGGCCACATCGATCACGAACAAGCGCGAGGGCCCCTCGCGGTCCGACTGAAAGACCAGCTCCCCCGTGGGTGCGAGAGCAGCCGCACCCGCCTGCGCCGCTACTTGCGGCAGAACGCCATGAGGTGCCAGCCCAAGGGCCGCACCCACGATCGTGGCAGCGTGTTGAAGGCGCCGACGAAGCACGTGTTGTAGACCACTCCCTTCCAGCCGCCGTGCAGGCGCGACTTCACCGGGAAGCGCTCCGGGACGATGCGCACCTGCGGAAACGGCGCCAGCAGCCCGCGAAACTCCGCGATCGAGAACAACCGCAGGCACGGCGCGTCCTCGTGCTCGAGCTTCACCTTCATGACCTTCGAGAGCGCGTTGAGCCACGACACCCGGTTGTAGACCATGAACGTGCCGGTCCCGCCAGGCTTCAGCACACGGTGACACTCGCGGATGAGCTGTGCCGGATCGGCCGTGTACTGTATGACGCCGTGGCCGTAGACATGGTCGAACGAGCCGTCCGGATAGGGCAGCGCCTCGGCATTAGCCACCCGCAGCTCCACCGGGGTCAGGTCATGCAGCTGAAAGTTCCGGCGCGCCAGGTCGATGGCGGTCTGGGCCAGGTCCACACCCGTCACCATCGCCCCGCCCCGCGCGAAACGCACCAGGTCGGTGCCAATCCCGCACCCCACCTCGAGCACGGTCTGCCCCCTGAAGCCGCCGAAGTCCACCAACTCCGGGAGATAGCGCAGCTTGTCGAAGCGGTACTCGTCGAGGTCCTCGAAGAACCCGCGCGTGCCAACCTCCTGGTCGGTCATCTCGAGGTCGTGGATGCGGGTGTTCCAGTAGCGCTGAATGTCGTCGATCATTCGATCCCTACATTGTACGCACTCCAAGCCATCCTCGCAGCGGCGCCCATCTGGTGGCCCGGCGTTACAATTCCTTTCTGTGGTTCGCGATCTGCGGCGGCTGGCGGACAGCCGCTTCGACGTCCTGGTCATCGGTGCCGGCATCTACGGTGTCGCCACCGCCTGGGACGCCGCTCAGCGGGGCCTCTCCGTGGCCCTGATCGACCGCGGCGACATCGGCGGCGGCACCTCCTTCCACAACCTCAAGACGCTGCACGGCGGCCTGCGTTCGCTGCAGGCCATGAATCCCCGCCAGATGCGGCGCTTCATCCGCGAACGCCGGGCGCTGGTGCGGATCGCACCA
>WPCK01137415.1_pt1 | contig 10925 bp, 9 predicted proteins | sample 5399851 | NCBI WGS metagenome assembly WPCK01 (sample SAMN12869471, study PRJNA574797) | sludge metagenome | isolation source: wastewater treatment of pH11 | place: China:Beijing | collected 2019-05-20
TGGCCAGCAGTTCACGCCGCATCGCGGTGAGCACAGGGCGAGGATCCCCCGCCGTCCGCGCCAGCAGGTAGTTGTAGCGCGTCGGCCGCTGGGCTGAGGCGAAGTAGACGAGCGGCAATGGCTGCTCGAGCACCCCGTGCATCTTGTGGGTCGCCACCACACCGACGACTTGGTACTGCTCCTTCGTCGTGACGCTCGTGACCGTGTGGCCGACGGCGTTGCCATCCGGCCAGTAGCGTCGTGCCATCGTGTCGTTGACGAGCGCCACCAGCGGCGCGCCCTTCCGGTCGCCTTCCTGGATGTTACGACCGCTCAGCAGCCGGAGGCCGAGCGTGTCGATGTAGCCGGTGGAGATGGCGACGTTTTCGATGATCTCGCCGCGTTGGCCTTCGGCGTACTGCCGGCTGTCCACCCGCAGCTCCGTCTGGTTGAAGTTGAGCTCGAAGGGCAACGTGGGCGAGGCCGTCGCCACCGAGACGACGCCCGGCAGCTGGCGCGTGCGCGCCACCACGTCCTCCCAGAATCGAAAACCGCGCTCGGGCTCGTAGCGGACCATGTCGGTGTCGAACGACAGCATCGCGAGATTGTCGTACTGGAAGCCGACGTCCGCACGCTGCGAGAGCGACAAACTGCGGAGGAGGAGCCCCGCGACGACCAGCAGCACGACAGTGAAGGCCATCTGGACGACGACCAGCGCGTCGCGCAGCGCGAGGCGCCGGCGGCCGACGCGGGCGACCGGTGCCTCGCCGCGCAAGTCGGTCACGAGGTTCGGGGCCGACGCCTTGAGCGCCGGGAGCAGGCTCGCAAGGACGCCCGTCAGGCCGGCCAACACCGCGGCAAACAGCATGACGCGCCAGTCCACCGCGATCTCGAAGGGCACGTCCACCGGCAGTGGCAGGCGCACCGACAGCAACAGGCGAACCATCACCCACGCCAAACCCATCGCCGCGACGGCACCCAGCAGGCCGAGCACCAGGCCCTCCATGAGCAGCTGCCTGACCAGCCGGCCGCGACTGGCCCCCACCGCAAGACGCAGCGAGATCTCCTTCCTGCGCGCGGAAGCGCGCGCCAGCAGCATCCCGGCCAGGTTCGCGCAGGCTATGAGCAGCACCAGGCCCACGACGCTCATGAGCCCTGCCGCACCGAGGTTCAGTACGCCGCCAGCCTGTGGCACGAGCATCCGGACATCGGCGCTGGGCACGGCCGACATCCGCCGCCGGTCGTTGGTCTGCGCGTGTGCGGAGGCCAGCTGCTGGCCGATCAGCGCGACGTTGGCCTGCGCCTGCTCCACGGTCGTGTCCGGCTTCAGACGGCCCTTCACGAACATCCAGCGCACGCCGCGCCGCTCCAGGCGCGTGCGCCCGGGACCCGGCACGGCATCCGTGATGCCGACCGGCTCCACTTCTTCCACGTGCACCATCGGTAGCCACAGCTCAGGCGTGAGCAGCGGCACGACGCCGCGGAACTCCGGTCGTGCCACGCCGACGATGGTGTAGGGCAGGCCGCGGAGGGTGATCGTCTGCCCGAGTGCCGACGGCATGCCGCCGAATTCGCGCTGCCACATCCGATGCGAAATCACCACCACGCGCTGCGCCGCCGCATCGTCGTCTGCGGGGACGATGAAGCGACCCAGCAGCGGCGTGACGCCGAGCATCTGGAAATGGTTGCCTGTCACGACCTGGCCGACTACCAACCGCGATCGCTCTCCGAGCGCGAGCGGCGCGAACATCGGGCTGTAGGCCGTCATGTCGGCGAAGACACTGTTCTGCGCCTTCAGGTCGGTGAAGTCGGGAAACGACGAGGTCGCGTACTCGTCGCCGTCGCCGCCGGCGGTGAACACGTCCACCAGCGAGCCGGGATCCGCCACCGGCAGCGGCTTGAAGAGGAGCGTGTCCACGAGCGAGAACATCGCCGTGTTCACCCCGACGCCGAGCCCAAGTGACAGGACCGCGACAGCCGCGAACCCCGGGCTCCGGCGAAGCCACCGTAGCGCGTACCGTATGTCCTGTAGCATCGCCCCGCCCTTCTGCCTTCTGCCTGGGCACTTAGACGGCTCAGCCCGCTGGATGTTTCACGTCAGTCCACCTGCCGGAACCGGTTGCCGGAACCGGCCACGAGCCGGCGCACGAGGGCGGCGGGCAGGATGCGGGCCAGCCATGCCAGCAGGCGGTTGACGCGGCCTGGGATGAACACCGGATCCCCGCGCATCACGGCGGCATATCCCTGTTCCGCCACCGCGTCGGCATCCATCCACAGCACCTTCGGCATCCGGCTCACCTTCGCCCGCGTGCCCGTGACATCGTGAAACTCGCTGTAGGTGAACCCGGGACACACGGCCGTCGTGAAGACGCCGTCGGGCGCACGCTCCGCCGCGAGGGCCTCCGAGAACCGGATGAGGAACGCCTTGCTGGCCGCGTACAGGGTGTGGCCCGCCGGCGCGGGGAGATGTCCGGCCAGCGACGCGACATTGATCACCCGGCCCCACTTCCGCTCCACCATGCCGGGCAGGAGGCGGTAGGTCAGTTCGCACACGGCCGTGACCATGACGCGCATGAACGCGTCGTGGGTGGGCCACGGCACCCGGTCGAAGCGACCGGGCACGCCGTAGCCCGCGTTGTTCACCAGGACGTCGACGTGCAGCCCGCGGGCCTCCAACGCGGTCGCCAGGCGCTCCGGCGCCGCAGGGTCTGCAAGGTCTTCGGGGATCGTGACGACCTGCACACCGTGGCGGTCGCCGAGTTCCCGGGCGAGCGCCTCCAGGCGATCGGCGCGCCGTGCCGTCAGGACCAGCGCATATCCCCTCGCGGCCAGCGCCCGTGCGAAGGCCGCACCGATGCCAGCCGAGGCTCCAGTCACCAGTGCCGTGCGGCCGTCGCCGTCCCTCGCCATCTGCATCAGTATAGGTATGATGGGGTGACACGCCCCCTTCCTGGAGGACCCATGCGCACCTTTCGTGCCCTGCTGCTCGTTGCGGCGTCGGCGACCCTCGTGGGCTGCATCAACAGCGCCACGCTCATCACGGTGAAGCCCGATGGCAGCGGCACGGTCGAGCAGACCACGCTGGTCAATACCGGTGCGATGAAGGCCATGATGCCCGGCATGCCGGCGCAGGGCCAGCAGGGCGGCCTGGTCAACGAGGCCGACCTGAAACGCATGGCCGAGCGGATGGGCAAGGGCGTGCGGCTGGTGTCCGCCGAGCCCGCCAAGTCCGGCACCTTCGAGGGCTCGAAGGCCATCTTCGCGTTCGACGACATCAACCAGGTGCAGGTGAGCCAGGATCCGAGCATGTCGGGCAGCAGCGACGGCGCGTTCGGGTCGGCCGCGCCGGCGCCCGAGAATCCGGTGAGGTTCTCGTTGAAACGCAACGGCGGCACCTCGACCCTCAGCGTGCAGTTCCAGGACAAGCCGGTCCCGGCCGACGCCAAGCCGTCCAAGATGCCCGCGGGCGGGCCCGACATGACCGACCCGACGGTGCTGAACATGGTGAAGACCATGTTCGACGGCTTCAAGATCGCCATCAACCTCCAGGTGGACGGCTCCATCGTCAAGACCAACGCCGAACACGTGCAGGGGTCGCGCATCACCCTGCTGGAGATGGACCTCGCGCAGCTGTTCCAGGATCAGGAGAAGCTGAAGGCCCTGCAGGGCAAGATCGGACCGGGCGCGTCGCTGACCGAGGTGAAGCCCTACCTGCGCGACGTCAAGGGCATCAAGATCGACGGGCCGATCGTGAACGTCGAGTTCAAGTGAAGCAGAGCACGCGACCGCCGGTCGAACCGATGACGAGGCGGCCCGAGGCGAGTGCCGGCGAGCTGGTCAGCGCGTCGCCATCGTCGTGGTCCCACACGACCTTGCCGCTGGAGAGGTCGACAGCGTAGAGCTTGCCGTCGCTGCAGCCGATGAACGCGCGGCCGCCGGCGATGGCGGGTGACGAGTCGATGCGGGCCCGCGTCATGTGGGCCCACCGCTCCTTGCCGGTCGCCGCGTCCAGTGCATGGATCATGCGGTCGCGCCCGCCGAGCACCACCAGCCCGTCGAGCACCGCCGCCGAGGAGTAGTACGGAAACTTGCGATCGGGATGCTCGTAGCGCCACCGCACCGCGCGCCTGGCCAGGTCGAGCGCAATCACCTGATTGTCGAAGGTCCCGAAGTAGGCGACGTTGTCGACGATGCAGACCGAGGCGCCGGTGTACGCCGTGGCCGACGTCGTGAACGCCTCCTTCCCGTCCGCCACCCGCACGGCGTGAAAGACCTCGTCACAGCCCGCAAAGTGCGCCACGCCGTTGACGATGCACGGGGCTCCGTGCACGTAGTTCTCGGTGGCGTAGGTCCAGCGCAGCTTCCCGTCCGCAGCGCCGAGCGCGTAGAGAGTTCCGTCGTAGGAGCCCATCAGGACGAGATCGCCGTGCACGATGGGTGACGACTTGATCTCCGACGGCGTCTTGTAGGTCCACGCGGCCTTGCCGTCGGCGACGGACACGGCATGCACCACGCCGTCGAGATCCCCGATGTAGACCCGCCCGCCCGCCACGGCCGGTGACGACTCGCCGATGGATTCGCCCGCCTTGTACCGCCAGCGCAGCTTGCCGTCCTGCAGGCCGATGGCGAACAGTTCGCCCGTCGCCGCGCCGACGTAGACGACGCCGTCGACAATGGCCGGACTCGAGTCGATGGCTTCGCCGCCCTCCCAGGTCCACGCCAGCTTCGGCTGCGGCGCGATCACGGCCGCGGAGACGCCGGTGAGCGAGGGTGTTCCACGGAAATGCGGCCACGCGTCGGCCGGCGCGCGCACCACGGACGAACTCTGCGCCCGCGCAAATCCCGCAGGCGTCAGTCCGGCCGCGGCCAGGGCAACGAGGAACTCACGCCGCCTCATGACAGGAAGCGCACGAAGGCTCCTTCGTGCCCTTGGTGTCATGGCGCACTGGGCTTCTGGTAGGTGGCGCCCTGCTGCAGCGCGTAGAGCTGGTTGCGGTTCATCACGAAGATGGCGCCGTTGGCCGGCACGACGGTGGAGTACACGGAGCTGCCCATGTTCTGCTCGGACACGATCTTCAGCGCCTTGCCGTGCTCCACGACGACGATGTCGCCGTCCTCGTCACCGAGGTAGACCTTGTCGCCGACAATCATCGGCGAGCCCCAGATGGCCGCAAACATGTCGTGCGTCCAGTAGACCTGGCCCGTCTTGAGGTCCAGGCAGTGGAAGAAGCCGCTGAAGTCCGCCAGGTAGATCAGCCCGTCCTTGATGGCCGCGGTGGAGATGGACCGGCGGATCTTGTCGAAGTGCCAGAGGCGGCCGCTCTCGGTGATGTCGCCGCGCTTGGTGGCGTCGATGGCGTAGGCGTGGCCCACCCCCTCCCCGTGCTCGGGGTCCTGGCCGTTCGAAATGTAGACGACGTTGTCGAAGACGACCGGCGTGCTGATGACTTCGTTACGGGTCTTCGGCCACACCGAGTCCTTCGGGTTGGTGTCGAACTCCCAGAGCTTCTTGCCGCTGAGCGCCTCGTAGCCGCGCACCCAACCGTCGCCCTGCGCGTGCACCACCTGCACGACGCCGCCAATCTCGCCCACCGAGGGCGTGGACCACTGCCCGTGAAGGATGCGATCCTCGACCGAGTTGTCCTCCCATACGAGCTTGCCCGTCGTCTTGTCCAGCGCGATGATCGCCGGCGCCTTCGGGGACGGAATGTTGACGTGGCTCTCGTCCTGTCCGTTCGACGTGCTGATGAACAGCAGGTTCTGGTAGGCGACGGGCGATGAGTTCGACAGGTTGTGCGGGAACGAGCCCACCTCCTCCATCATGTCGAACGTCCAGATGAAGTCGGGATCGGTCTTGCCGTTGAGCTTCTCGTCCTTGATGGCCCCGTCGTTGGTGCCGTCGTGGAACCCGTCGACGTCGGCGGCGATGACCTGGCCGCGATTCGACACGAAGTACGCCACGCCGTCCATGATGAGCGGCGAACTGGCGATGCCCTGGAACGGCCAGTCGTTGGCGCGCCCCGACGCCAGCTTCTCGAAGGTGGCCTGCCACAGGAACTCGCCGCTCGTCTCCCGGAACGCCATGACGACGCCGCGGTCGCCGGCCTGCTTGCCGTCACGCACCAGCTCGTTGTTCGTGCCGATGATGACCACGCCGCTGCCCACGGTGGGATTGCCGTAGGACTGCGACCCGAGTTCGGCCACCCACTTCACGTTCTTGCCGGACTTGACGTCCCACTCCGTGGGCGCACCGGTCATGGACGACACCATGTTGCGCGCCGGTGTCCCACCCCACATGGGCCAGTCGGCGGCCATCACCCCTGTCGAGCACACCACGAAAGCCGCGAGCAACGCGTAGCGCATGTTGTAAGTCCCTGATCCCTGATCCCTGATCCCTGATCCCTATTGGTTCCTATACACCCTGAGATTATCGAAGTAGACCTCCGAGATCCCGTCCCCGTAGAGCCCGGGGCTGCCTTCGCGGTGCGGGATCGTATCGGTCTTCTCGATGGTCCAGGCGGCCGGCTCGGCGTCGCCCGTCTTCCATACCTTGCCGCGGACCAAGGTGGTGCCGTTCGGCTGGTTGTCCACGCGCAGCTTCATGCGGTACCAGGTGTCTGCATCCCATTTGAACGGGAGCCGTACAGTCATCTCGTCCGCGGCCTGCCAGGGATGCAGCTCGAGCTTCTGCCCGTTGCCGAACAGCACGAGCGCATAGCGCTGGTTGATGAGGCCGGCATCGCCGCGCTGCCGGCGCTGCTCGCGGCCACGCACGTCCGCCTCCACCGTGTACCCCGACCACGTGGACGGCCCAATCAGGACCTTGGCGCGGCGTCCCACCGTCTCGTCGCGGGGGCGCACGAGCACCGCGCCCATCCCTTCCACCGAGCGCTGGAACAGCTTCGTCGGCGCGCCCACCCACCATGCGGGCGGACCCTCCCCACCCGGATTCTCGAAATCGAAGCTCCACGGCAGCGGCGCCGCCACGCGGACGCGCGTCTGGCCCGTAACGCCCCCCACCGTGGCTTTCAGGAACCCGGCGGAACTGCCCTCACCTGCCGTGAAAACGCCCTTCGCGTCCACGGCGCCCTTCACCTGGTCCACCACCCACGTGGCTCCCGACGCCGGCTCCTCGCGGATCAGCACGCCCTTCGCATCGAACAGCCTGAGCGTGAAGGTCTGCGTCGCTCCCGGGGCGAGGAGCACGTCATACGGCGTCACCTGCACCAACGCCACCGGTTCCTTCGACAGGCTCGGCCGCGTGGGCATGCGACCTTCTGACGCGGCTTTGCGCGTGCCGATGGCGTAGAGGTTCTCCATCGAGGCCACGTAGATCCGTCCATCCGCCACGATGGGAGACGCGACGATGGCCTCGGGCTGGGCCGCGCTGCCCAGGAGATCCTCGTCGAGCACCTCCACGCCTGTCTGCGAGGGCTTCAGGATGAAGAACTTCCCGTTCTCCGTCCCGACGTAGAGCTTGCCATCGGCCAGCACCGGCGAGCCCTTCTGCAGCGTCCCGAGCGTCTTGGTCCACAGTTCCTTCCCGGTCGCCAGGTCGAAGGCGCCGACGATGGCACTGTTGTCCATCGTGTAGAGACGCTCGCCGTCCATCACCGGCGACGCGAAGCTCGGGAGGAAACCACGCGTCCGCCACTTGTAGGCGTCCACGCCGAGGGTGCCGGTGCGGGTGGGATCGATGGCCGCCACCATGCCCATCTCGGTGGTGTCCATGTTCTCCTCGCCGTGTGTGATGTAGGCGACGTTGTTGCGGAAGATGGCACTGTTGAGGATGGCCCGCTTGCTCACCTCGAGCGTCCAGATCTTCTCGCCCGTGTTGACGCGCAGCGCGTGATACGCGCCGTCGGTGCCGCCGACGATGAGCGCTCGGCCTTGCGGCAGGTCCACCACGATCGGCGTGGAGTAGTTGGTGTCGTAGTGCCGCGCCTGCGGCGAGCTGATCCACACCGTCTGCCCCGTCCGCTTGTCGAACGCGAAGTAGCGATTGCCCGGCCGGTTGAGGTCGCCCCACGCCAGAATGAGCGTGTTCAGGATGACCAGGTCGCCCTCGATGATGGGCGAGGTGGTCCGGCCGCCGTGCGTGGTGACCGCGCCGAAGTCCTCGGGCATCGACCGGTTCCACAGCGGCGTGCCGTCCGGTGACGTGCAGAAGAGCTGTGCACCAACGGTGAAGACGTAGATGTTGCCCGTGGCCGGGTCCACCGCCGGCGAGGCCCACGCCGAACGGTGCTGGGGCACGTCGCTCAGGTAAATGCTGAACCGTCGCTCCCACACGAGCTTCCCGCTCTGCGCGTCCAGGGCCACCAGCCGTTCCTGGGTCGAGCCGAGGTCGCCGACGACGGTGTTGATGTAGACGCGGTTGCCGAACGCGACCGGTGACGAGCGGCTCCCGTAGGGCGCCTTCCACGCGAGGTTCTCGCCCTGGGGCGACCACTTCTCGGGCAGGCCGGTCTCCGTGGACCGCCCGTCACGGCCCGGGCCGCGCCATTCCGGCCAGCTCGAGGCGTTCGTCCCGGCAATGGTCCCGGCCACGAGTGCCAGGGTCACGATCGAACCGCGGAGGGCTTTGATGGGCATGGTACGAGGTGAGTATGACCCGGGTTACGTGCGGGTCGCTACCCTCGTTTACGAGCCCGACTCGGCAGGACGGAGAAACCAGGTGGCGAGCGCGCAGCGAATGCCCCGCGCCACGGGGCGCACCTCGTGCAACCAGGCCGACGGGAATGCGACGAGCATCCCGGCCACGGGCACGGTGTCGTGTGGCCATTCGGGCGATCCCGGGCCTTCGAGGAACCGCAGCTGGCCGCCGGAAAACGCCGCGTCAGGCGCGGGAGCGCCGCTGTTGAGGAAGACGACCACGGACACGGCACGCCGGTGGAGCCCGAGCGCGTCCCGGGTGTCGCCGACGTCGCGGTGTGACCGGTAGAACGCACCCGGCGGGTACCGCAGTGCCGCCACGGCGTCGCAGGGTGCGAGGATCTCCTCGAAGTGCGCCATCAGGTCGGCCCGAATGGCCTCGAGGCGATCGAGCACGGCCTCGTGCAGGACGTCCGGCAAGTCGACCTCCCAGACACGTCGCACGTGGGTGGAGACGGCCAGCCCCTCGGCAGCAGCCCCCTGGACCGCCGTGGCCTCGCCGAGATCCGTTTCTATCTCGCGACACAGGGCGTCGCGCAGCGAGACCGGAAGGAACTGTGGATACGAATAGAGGCGAGGACCGCGCATCCGCTACACGCGCGGCTCGTCGGACGAGGGCGGTGCGGGCCGGATCGGTGGCAGCGCCGTGCCGGGGGCCGTGTCGATCGGCGCCGCGAACAGGCTCCGCACGATGAAGGCCGCACCGAGGATGACCACCGCACCGCCAAGGCCGATGCCGGCGTCCAGCGCGCCGCCGGCGATGCCGATGAGGAACATCAAGGCAAAGCCCAGACCCACCACGATGATGCCGAACGAAAGCGACCGCTGCTTGACGCCAGCCTGCCACCTCGGCGACCCGTCGAACTCGGGCGCCGGCACCAGGCCCTTCTCGATGAGGGCCAGACGCTCGCGGTGACGCAGCTCCCGCATGCGCACGCGGTAGTAAAGGCCCGCCACGATCACCACCACCCCCGCCAGCAGGGTGGCCAGGCTCAGAAACACCATCAGGACATCGGCGTCCATAGCACTCCTTGATGGAGGGCTTAGACTCGACCGTCACGGGAATTGTTTCGGCCGTCGCCGCGATGCGGCGTCGGCGCCCAAGGCGTGAAACAAATCGTCAGATGAGCCCTTCTAATGCAACCGGACATGGACGCGGCCTCGGAGCTCGAGCTCGTCGCGCGCTGCCGCGACGGCGATGAGCGGGCGTTCCGGGAACTGGTCGATCGCTACAAGGGCCTGGTGTTTGCCCTGGTGGCGCGCAGCGTCCGGGATCCGGGCCGGGCAGAAGAGGTCGCACAGGACGTGTTCGTGCGCGTCTATCGAGGGTTGCCGTCGTTCCGGGGCGATGCGCGGGTATCGACGTGGATCTACCGGATCACCCTCAACGTGCTGCTCGCTGAACGGAGGCCGCCGCCGACGGAGCCGCTGGAGGGCACGGGCGAGGTCCCACGGGAGTTCGGCGCCACGGACCGGGCCTTCGACGAGCTGGCCCTGCGGGACCGGATGGAGAAGGCGTTACAGCGGCTGCCGGTGCACTACCAGGTGCTCGTGAATGGACACTATCTGAAGGGGTTGCGCTACGAGGAACTGGCAGAAGCGTTGAACCTGCCGCTGGGGACGGTGAAGACGCACCTGCATCGTGCCAAGCGGCAGTTGAGGCACCTGCTCGAGACGGAGTATCGCTGACGTGCGCTGTGAGGATGTCGACGACCTGATCGAGGCCGTAGCCGACGGGGAGACCCTCGCCGACGAGGCCGAGGCACACCTGACGGGCTGCCCGCGGTGCCGGGCCCGCGTGGAACTGGCGCGCGCGCTCGATCGCCTGCTGCTGGTGCGCGAAGTACCGGCGCCGCCCGAGGGGTTCACGGCTCAGGTGATGCGGCGCGTCAGTCACGAGCGCTGGCGCGTGGAGCAGGTGGTGGACGTTGGCTTCAACCTCGCCATGGTGGCGGGCATCCTCGTCGTCCTGGGGGGCACGTCAGGCTTGCTGTGGTCGATGGGGTGGGTGTCCATCGACCTGGCGGCGCTGTCGAGAGTGACGACCGCAGCGGCGCCGTGGACATCCCGACTCGTGGGTGAAGCCCAGATGATGGGGCTCGCCGCCCTGCTCCTCTCCTTCGCCCTTGGTCTGTGGTGGTGGATGGAGGGCGAGGCGGCGGTCGAGTGATCGGGGTCAGGGGTCAGGGGTCAGGGATCAGGGATCAGGGGTCGAACCCGTAAGCCGTAAGCCGTGAGCCGTAAGCCGTAAGCCGCTACGCTCCCGGCAGCCAAACCAGCTGCACGCAGCC
>WPCK01180724.1_pt1 | contig 10906 bp, 8 predicted proteins | sample 5399851 | NCBI WGS metagenome assembly WPCK01 (sample SAMN12869471, study PRJNA574797) | sludge metagenome | isolation source: wastewater treatment of pH11 | place: China:Beijing | collected 2019-05-20
AGCGCTCTACGGCCCGGTCGCGTTCCTTTGGATCGTCTTCGGGTCGATCTTCGCCGGGGCCGTGCACGACTATTTGACGGGCATGATCTCGCTCCGTAACAACGGGGCGCACTTGCCGCAGCTCGCCGAGAAGTTCCTCGGCCGCTCGCTCCGCCATATCGTCAACGGGTTCGCCTTGCTGTTGCTGCTCTTGGTCGGGACGGTGTTCGTCACGTCACCGAGTAACATGATCAACAACTTGTTCGGTGGGGACGCGTCGACGCTCGTCTTCGTCATCTTCGCCATCTTCGCCTACTACATTTTGGCGACGCTCCTACCGGTCGACAAGATCATCGGCCGCATCTACCCGTTCTTCGGCGCGCTCCTGTTGATTAGCGCCGTCGGCATCGGGGTCAGCCTGTTCGCACAGGGCTACAAGGTGCCGGAGATGTCACTGACGAACATGCATCCGGACGGCCTGCCGATCTGGCCGCTCCTCTTCTTCACGATCTCGTGCGGGGCCCTCTCCGGCTTCCATGCGACCCAGTCGCCGATCATCTCGCGGACGACGATGAAAGAGAGCAACGGGCGCTCGATCTTCTACGGCATGATGATCGTCGAAGCGGTCATCGCGATGGTATGGGCCGGTGCGGCCATGGCCATCTTCGAGCCGGGTGAATTGCTCGGGATGATCCAGGCCGGCACCCCGGCGCTCGTCGTCCAGGAAGTGGCGACGCTCATGCTCGGTAGCATCGGCGGCACACTCGCCATCCTCGGCGTCATCGTCTTGCCGATCACGTCCGGCGACACGGCGTTCCGTAGCGCCCGGATGATCATCGCCGACTACTTGAAAATCGCACAGAAGAAGTTCGCCTCACGCCTTTGGATCGCACTGCCGCTCTTCGCGATCTCGTACGTGTTGACGAACATGGACTTCCAGATGCTCTGGCAGTACTTCAACTGGGCGAACCAGACGACGGCCGTCATCGCGCTCTTCGTCGGGGCGATGTACCTGTACATCAAGGGGCGCAACCACTACATCGCGCTCGTCCCGGGCACGTTCATGCTGTACGCGGTCTGGTTCTATATCTTGACGGCGCCGATCGGCTTCAAGATGGACGGGCCGATCCCGTACGTCATCGCCACGATCGGGACCATCACGTTGCTCGTCTTGTTCCACGTGCGCGCGCGTGCGATGCGGGCCCAGAACATGGAATGTGACGTTCCAGTGAAAGAAGTCGCGTAACGAATCGACATGGGTCCTCGCGACCCATGTTTTTGTTTGCAACGAAATCGGGAAATGACCATACTAGAGGAATACAGAAAGGTGGGACCCGAATGGAACAAGAGAAGTTAAAAGAGATGCTCCATGCCGATACGCTCGGGGAAGAGATCGCGAGCGCCGTCACGCACGGTCTCGGGGTCATCTTCAGTATCGTCGCGCTCGTCTTGCTCGTCATGAGTGCGACGGAGACGGGGAGCACATGGAACGTCATCGCGGTGAGCGTCTTCGGGGTGTCGATGATTTTGCTGTACCTCTTCTCGACACTCATGCATGCGATTCCGCACCCGCGGGCGAAGCGTGTGCTCCAAGTGTTTGACCATGCAGGCATTTACTTACTCATCGCCGGGAGCTACACGCCGTTCGCGCTCGTCTCGCTCCAAGGCAGACTCGGTTGGACGCTGTTCGGCATCGTCTGGGGTGTCGCCATTCTCGGCATCATCTGGAAGCTGTTCTCGACGGGGAAATACATGTGGGTGTCGAACGTGACGTATCTTGGTCTCGGCTGGATTTGCATCATCGCAATCCGTCCGCTCTATGAGTCGCTCGGGCATACCGGGTTCATGTTGCTCCTCGCCGGCGGGATCGCCTATTCGGTCGGGATCGTGTTCTACGTGTGGCAGAAGTTACCGTTCAACCATGCGATTTGGCATTTGTTTGTCCTTGCCGGAAGTGTGTTCATTTTCCTCAGTATTTTGCTCTATGTCGCACCGACGACACACCTATGAACCGGACGTCCGAGAGGGCGTCCGTTTTTTTGAAAACTAAGGCAATAAACTGCTGCAAACGGTTACAAAAATACAGACGAATTGACGTTTGTATGTCATAATAATTTCAGACATCGTCATAGAGATAGATGGGTGTAAACGTAAGGGGGAAAAGTAGATGGAAAAAGTGTTGCGCGATGGATTTATTTACATGTCTCAAAACAAAACACTCAACAGTTTGGCTAAAAAATACGGGCTTCGGTTCGGGGCTTCGCGCTTTGTGGCGGGGGAAGATTTCAAGACGTCGGTACCGACGATTCGCGAATTGAACGCGAAAGGTTTATCGGTCACGGTCGACCATTTAGGGGAGTTCATCACGACTGTAGAGGAAGCGACAGAGAATCGTGACGAGATCATTCGGGCGATCGAGATCATGGCAGAAGAGAATCTCGACGCTTACATGTCACTCAAGTTGACGTCACTCGGATTTGATATTTCAGACGAATTGATCGAAGACAACATGCGTCAAATTTTGACGACTGCACAACGCGTCGGTGTCTTCGTCGCCATCGACATGGAAGACGAGTCACGTTGCGAGAAGACGCTCGATTTGTTCAAGAAGTTGAAAACGGACTTCGAGGGCCTCGGGACGGTCATCCAATCGTACTTGTACCGCTCAGAAGACGACATCAATCATCTCGCATCGCTCAAACCGAACCTTCGCATCGTCAAAGGGGCGTATAAAGAGCCGGCGACGGTCGCCTTCCCAGAGAAAGAAGACGTCGACCACAACTATTTGAAGCTCGTCAAACTCCATCTTGCGAACGGGAACTACGCCTCGATCGCGACTCATGACGACCACATGATCGATGCCATCATCGAGCACGTGAAACTGAACGACATCCCGCTCGACCAGTTCGAGTTCCAAATGCTGTACGGCATCCGTGTCGAGCGTCAACTCGAGCTCGTCCGCCAAGGTTATAAAGTCCGTGTCTACGTGCCATACGGCCGCGACTGGTACGGCTACTTCATGCGCCGCCTCGCGGAACGTCCGGCGAACGTGGCATTCGTCTTAAAAGGAATGGTGAAGAAATAAAAATGAGCACGAACGTCCGTTGCGGGCGTTTGTGCTTTTTGATGTGTGATTTGTTATCGGAGGAGACTGATTCGCCTGTTGATGAAGGTCGGGTCGTGAGTCATAAATGGATTCTCCTCTTTACTTGACATCAGGAAGTGGATACTCTTCTAAGTCGAATTCATAGATTGGATCGATACATTTTAAGACGGCAACGATTCCGTTATTGTATCCTGTCATTGTTTCTTGTTCACGCAAATCTTTGAACTCATTATTGTCGAACTTCTTCGCAAGTTTTTTTAACAAACGAAGATACTTCTCTAGAAACTCATCTTCCTTCATTTCCTTCATGTCATTCATCATCTCTCGATAAGCAGCTATTTCACCTTTATCACTGTTTTCAAATTCATTTTGATCGAATTTTGGATTCGTTTTTGTGAACTGTATTTTTCGTTCAACAATATCAATCAATGTGAAATGTGTCAGGTTTTTATTTTTCATAACGATGACCTTTCCTTCTAAATCAATCTATTCGTTCTCGTTCACCCAAAAATCCGGACCGATTTGATCGGATAGCCCAAAAAAGCTCTTTCTCGTATTCAGGGTTCACATCTTGCAAAACGCCTGGTGTAAACAGATATTGTTTATTTTGAATGAAAACATCTCGGATGTAATCGGTCATATGATACGGACCATATCCATAAGAAGTATTCACTTCTGGCGAAGGGGTTTCTTCCATGCGAACGTACATATGTGCTTGCGCTAAAAATGTAAACATTCGCGCGAGGGCGAGATAGCCTTCGAAGTTGACGCCTGCTTCGTTCAAATTGATTTCCATCTTGGCATCATGGTCAAAATGCGGGTCGAACGCTAAAATATCTTCGTCGTGCTCTTCGTCATACGCGTCATCATTGTACTGGTTTGTCATGGACTAGCCTCCATTTTTACCTATTTGTCATTAGTATACTCGGTGTACGACGTAGATGGTCATGTTATTTTTCAGTGCTAGGTAAATGCGTCCGTCGGCGCCATGACTCATGCAGGGAAGCAATCCGACGAAGACCCCGCAGTGCCGGGAACGGCGCGAGGAGGCTTCGGGATTGCCTGCTGAAAGCATGGGCGCCGAAAGGACGCACCGTACAAAAAGAAGCCTCGGCAAGTGAGCCGAGACTTCTTGAGACATTATCCGTTCACGACCGTCCCGCCGTTGACGTGCATGACTTGTCCACTGACGTATGTCGAGTCGTCGCTTGCGAGATAGACATACGCTGGGGCGAGTTCTGCCGGTTGACCTGGACGTTTCATCTCGGCCGAGTCACCGAACGAGGCGACTTTCTCCGCCGGGAACGTCGCCGGGATGAGCGGCGTCCAAATCGGACCTGGTGCGACACCGTTGACGCGAATCTTCTTCTCTGCCAAGTTTTTGGCGAGCGAGCGCGTGAACGATGTGATCGCGCCTTTCGTCGACGAGTAGTCGATCAATTGGTCGTTACCCTCATACGCCGTGATCGACGTCGTGTTGATGATGCTTGCCCCTTCGTTCAAGTACGGGAGGGCGGCCTTCGTCAAATAGAACATGCTGAAGATGTTCGTCCGGAACGTCTGCTCGAGTTGCTCGTCCGAGATGTCGAGGAGCGATTCTTGCGGATGTTGCTCGGCTGCGTTGTTGACGAGGATGTCCAAATGACCGAACGTCTCGAGCGTTTGTTTGACGACGTCTTGGCAGAAGTTTGAATCGCCGATGTCCCCTTGGAGCAAGAGACACGCCTGACCAAGTTCTTCGATGCGTTCTTTCGTCGCCTCGGCGTCCTCGAGCTCGTTTTGATCCTTATAGACGATGACCGACTTCGCGCCTTCATGGGCGAAGAAGATGGCGACTGATTTTCCGATGCCTGAGTCGCCACCCGTGATGATGGCGACTTTGTCTTTCAATTTATCGCTTCCTTTATATCCTTCACGCTCATAGATGGGGAACGGCTCCATCTTCGAGTCGATGCCCGGTTGATGGGCTTGCTCTTGGCCGTCCTTCTTGAACGATTCAAAGTCTTTTCGACTTCCGACTGTGTTTAAACGATTGTCACTCATGTGTACATTCCCCTTTCTAAAATTGACTCTTTGTGTCTATACCACTCGTCTCAAAAATTAATCATTATTTCGTGAAATGGAATGAATTTGAAAAATGCGGGCTTGCGAATGAATGTTCATTCATTTATGATAGAAGAGTAAACACGATGGTGATTGCGATTTTTTTTACGCGTGAAATGAATCACTATTCATTCTCATTGAGGGGGGAACAATATGACGAGTCACATCGAACAATCAGCCGACCTCCGTTTGACGAGCAATATCCGTTTTGCGGTCGTCATCGGTTCAGGAGTAATGGGGGCGGGGATTGCGGCTCACTTGGCGAACGCGGGGATTCGTTCGCTCATGCTCGACATCGTACCGCGGGAATTGACGGCAAAAGAAGAAGCGAAAGGGCTCACACTCGAGTCACCGGAAGTACGCAACCGCATCGCTTCAGAAAACCGTCAAAAGTTGTTAAAGCAAAACCCGGCACCGCTCGCGACACCGGAGCACTTGAACTTTATCGACGTCGGTAATTTAGAAGACGATCTCGAGCGCTTGAATGAAGCTGACTGGGTCATCGAAGTCGTCGTCGAACGGCTCGACGTGAAACAACAGCTGTTCGAAAAGATCGCACCTTACATCCGTGAAGACGCGATTCTCAGCTCGAACACGTCCGGTATCTCGATCGAGGCGATGGCGAGCGTCCTCCCGGAAGGATTGCAACACCGTTTCCTCGGGACGCACTTCTTCAACCCGCCGCGCTATTTGAAGCTGCTCGAACTGATCCCGACGGAGAAGACGGCCCGTCCGGTCATCGATTTCATGGCTCGTTTCGCGGAGGACCGTCTCGGCAAAGGCGTCGTCGAAGCGAAAGACACGCCGAACTTCATCGGCAACCGCATCGGCACGTATGGCCTTCTCGTCACGTTCGAAGAGATGCTCAAGCAGAACGCCTCAATCGGTGAGATGGACTCAATCACCGGTCCGCTCATCGGACGACCGAAATCAGCGACGTTCCGCACGCTCGACGTCGTCGGGATCGACACGTTCGTCCACGTCGCCGGAAACGTCTTCGAGACGCTCGAGGCGGGCGAGGAGAAAGACACGTTCGACGTACCGGCCGAGATGAAGACGCTCGTCGAAAAAGGCTGGGTCGGACAAAAGGCCGGCCAAGGCTTCTATAAGAAAGACGGGAAAGTCATCCAGGAATTGAATCTCGGAACATTCGAATACGAACAATTGAAAGCGATTACAGGTCTGGAACTCGACCAAATCAAGTCGCTCCCGGGCTCGAAAGCGAAGTTGAAAGGAGCCGTCTTGAACAAGGGACGCATCGGGCAGCTGCTCTGGCCGATCACAGCGAAGACGCTCGCCTACTCGGCACGCCTCACGGGCGAGATCAGTGACTCGATCGTCGCCATCGATGACGCCATGAAATGGGGCTTCGGCTGGAAATTCGGGCCGTTCGAGACGTGGGACGCGCTCGGGCTTGAAAAATCAGCGGCGCGAATGAAGCAAGAAGGGTACGACGTCCCGGCGTGGATCGATGAGATGCTCGCTGCCGGACACACTTCCTTCTATAAAGGTGACCAGTATTACGACAAAGCGTCGCAGACGTACGTCGAGAAGACCGTCAACCCGAAAGAGCTGAAACTCGCACCGCTCGCCAAGTCGAACGGGATCGTGCTTGAGAACGGCGGGGCCCGCCTCATCGATATCGGCGACGATGTCGTCGCCCTCGAGTTCACATCACCGAATAATGCGATCGGCGTCGATATCATGCAGATGATCGAGCAGTCGATCGACCGCGTCGAGACAGACTTCAAAGGACTCGTCCTCGCCAACGACGGCAAAAACTTCTGCGTCGGCGCTAACCTCGCGATGATGCTCATGGAAGCGGAAGACGAGAACTGGTACGAACTCGACTGGATCATCAACAAGTTCCAACAAGTCGTGCAGAAGATTCGCTACGCAGGTCGCCCAGTCGTCGTCGCACCGTACGGTATGACGCTCGGCGGCGGCACAGAGATCAGCTTGCCGGCAGCCCGCATGCAGACGGCGCTCGAGACGTACATGGGTCTCGTTGAAGTCGGGGTCGGACTTATCCCGGGCGGAGGCGGAAACGTCAATACGTATCGTCGTTTCTTGGAGCAGACGCCGCAATCGATGCAAAACATCGAGAAGGCAGCGCAGCAGACGTTCCAGAACATCGCCATGGCGAAAGTGTCGAAGTCGGCGTACGATGCGAAGACACTCGGTTATCACCGTGCGGTCGACGGCATCTCGATGAACCGCGACCACTTGACGTTCGATGCGAAACAGACGGTGCTCGGACTAGCCGACGGCTACACGGCACCGGTACGTGAGAAGTTACCAGTCGTCGGTCAGACGGGGAAAGCGACGCTCGAACTTGCGGCGTACGAGATGTTCTATGGTGGCTACATTTCAGAGCATGACTTGAAGATCGCGAAGAAACTCGCCCACGTCATCAGCGGCGGTGATTTGGCGTACGGCACGATGGTCGACGAGCAATACTTCCTCGACATCGAGCGCGAGGCGTTCTTAAGCCTCATCGGAGAACCAAAATCGCAGCAACGGATGCAACATATGCTCGTCAAAGGCAAGCCACTTCGGAACTGATAAAAGGGGGATTTCACAGATGAGGGAAGCAGTCATCGTGGCCGGCGCACGGACGCCGGTCGGAAAAGCAAAACGGGGATCGTTCCGAAACGTTCGCTCGGACGAACTTGCCGGACATGCGATTAAAGCGACGCTCGAACGGGCTGGCTACAACGGCCCAATCGATGACGTCATTATGGGATGTGCGATGCCGGAAGCAGAGCAAGGGATGAACATCGCCCGTTATGCGGCCGTTCGCGGCGGATTGTCCCACGAAGTACCAGCCATCACAATCAACCGCTACTGTTCGTCGGGCTTACAAGCAATCGCCGACGCGGCAGCGAAAATCATGATCGGCCAAGCGACGGCGGTCATCGCCGGCGGCATGGAATCGATGAGCCTCGTGCCGATGGGCGGGCACGTCATCCGTCCGAACCCGACAATTATGGAGACGGCACCTGAGTACTACATGAGCATGGGCCATACGGCAGAACGAGTCGCGGCCGAGTACAACATCTCGCGGGAAGACCAAGACCGGTTCGCCATCGACAGCCATCAAAAAGCGGCGGCCGCGATCGCCGGCGGCAAATTCGAAGAAGAGATCGTCCCGGTGACGGTCATCGAGCACGTGCTCGGAGAAGACGGCAAAGTTGCGGAACGTGAAGTCGTCGTCAAACACGACGAAGGCGTCCGCGCCGACTCGACCGTCGAAGCGCTCGGCAAGCTGCGCCCGGCGTTCAAAATCAAAGGCTCGGTGACGGCGGGGAACGCGTCGCAAGTATCAGACGGAGCTGCGGCCGTGCTCGTCATGGAGCGGGAAGAAGCCGAACGCCAAGGCTTGAAGCCGATGGCGAAGTTCCTCTCGTTTGCCGTCGGTGGGGTTCGTCCGGAAGTGATGGGGATCGGTCCCGTCGTCGCCATCCCGAAAGCGCTCGAGATGGCCGGCGTGAAGCTCGAAGAAGTCGGATTGTTCGAATTGAACGAGGCGTTCGCGAGCCAATCACTCGGTGTCATCCGTGAACTCGGGATCGACCCGTCGAAAGTGAACGTGAACGGCGGAGCCATCGCCCTCGGGCACCCGCTCGGTTGTACGGGCGCGAAACTCGCGGTCTCGATTTTGCATGAGATGAAACGACGCAATGAAAAGTATGGGGTTGTGACGATGTGCATCGGTGGCGGAATGGGTGCTGCTGGCGTCTTCGAATTACTATAAGGGGGAATTGACTATGGAACGGACAGAACACGAATTGATTAAAGGCGGTAGCTTCGTCATCGACGCACTCGACGCGGATCGTCTCTTCACACCGGAAGACTTCTCGGATGAGCATAAGATGATCGGTGACACGACGGCGAGCTTTGTCGACGACCGTGTCATGCCGGTGCTCGGACGCATCGAGAAACACGAGTTCGATCTTTCGGTCGAACTGTTGAAAGAAGCGGGCGAGCTCGGTCTCCTCGGTGCGGACGTGCCGGAAGAGTACGGCGGCTACCAGCTCGACAAGATCTCATCATCGATTATCACCGAACGGTTCGCCAAAGCCCGTTCGTTCGCACTCAGCTATGGCGCGCACGTCGGGATCGGAACGCTTCCAATCGTCTTCTTCGGAACAGAAGAGCAAAAGCATAAGTACTTGCCGAAGCTCGCGACCGGTGAATGGATCGCGGCGTACGCCCTCACAGAGCCAGGCTCAGGGTCGGACGCGCTCGGTGCGAAATCGACGGCCGTTTTGAACGAGGCCGGCACGCATTACGTGTTGAACGGTGAGAAGCAATGGATCACGAACGCTGGTTTCGCGAACGTCTTCGTCGTCTACGCGAAAATCGACGGCGATAAGTTCAGCGCCTTCATCGTCGAGCGTGACTTCAAAGGTGTCTCGACAGGTGCTGAAGAACAGAAGATGGGTATCAAAGGGTCATCGACACGGACGCTCATCCTAGAAGACGTCGAAGTCCCAGTCGACAACCTCCTCGGAGAAATCGGTAAAGGACACGTCATCGCCTTCAACATCTTGAACGTCGGTCGTTACAAACTCGCCGTCGGCGCGGTCGGTTCATCGAAACGCGCGTTCGATCTCTCGGTCCAGTATGCGAACGAACGCAAACAGTTCAAGACGCCGATCAGTCAGTTCCCGCTCATCCAAGAAAAATTAGCGACGATGGCGGCGAACATTTACGCGATGGAGAGCTCGGTGTACCGGACGGGCGGTCTGTTCCAAGACAGCCTCGACGCCCTCGGCGACGACAACATGCGTGACGGCTCGAAAGTCGCCCAAGCGATCGCCGAGTACGCGATCGAGTGCTCGCTCAACAAAGTGTTCGCCTCGGAGACGTTCGACTACGTCGTCGACGAAGCGGTCCAAATCCACGGCGGTTACGGCTTCATGACCGAGTACGAGGTCGAGAACTTGTACCGTGACTCGCGCATCAACCGCATCTTCGAAGGAACGAACGAGATCAACCGGTTGATCGTGCCGGGCACGCTTCTGAAGAAAGCGATGAAAGGCGACTTGCCGCTCCTCGCGGAAGCGCAAAAACTTCAAAAAGAGCTCATGAGCTACATGCCGCAAGAACTTGACGGTTCTCCGCTCGCTCGTGAGAAGATGCTTCTATCGAACATGAAGAAAATCAACTTGATGGTCGCCGGCACGGCGGTCCAGAAATATCAGCAAAACCTGCAGAACGAGCAAGAGATTCTCGCGAAGCTCGCCGATATCATCAGCGCCATCTATGCGCTCGAGGCGGCGATCGCCCGGACGGACAAAGCGATCGGCCGTACCGGTGAAGAGAAGAACGCCCAAAAAGTCCGCTACACGGAAATCTTCGCCGAGCAAGTGTTCAAGCAAGTCGAACTCATGGCGAAAGAAGTGTTGTACGCGGCGGCATCAGGCGACGAGCAACGTATGCTTCTCTCAGCGATGAAGAAGTTCAGCCGCTATCAGCCGATCAATGTCATCGTCACGAAGCGCGAAGTCGCAGCGAGCTTGATCAAAGCGAACAAGTTCATCGTATAAGAAGAGAGAAAGGGTCGGCCGGATGATATGCTCCCCAATAGGTAGACAGATGAAATAACAAATCTGTTTATCTGATTGGGGAGTGTTTTTTATGGCGAGAAGTCGGCATTCAATCGAACAAAAACTGAGTGCACTACGGATGATGGAAGAAGAAACATATACG
>WPCK01229163.1_pt1 | contig 10905 bp, 8 predicted proteins | sample 5399851 | NCBI WGS metagenome assembly WPCK01 (sample SAMN12869471, study PRJNA574797) | sludge metagenome | isolation source: wastewater treatment of pH11 | place: China:Beijing | collected 2019-05-20
CACCGTTACGCCAAACGCGCACCGCAACTAGCAGAGACTAATGCCGCCATTGCAGAAAAGGTGCGGACATCTCGAAACAGCATCCGACACACAAAGAGTCCCGCCGACCACCAGGCCAACGGGACTCTTCTAACTCGCAAACTCGACAGGTCGAGCCACTGCGAGCTGAAACTACATCTTGGTTCCAGCGGAGCCGAGACGCTCACACGCCTCAACAACGCGTGCAGCCATTCCGGCCTCAGCAGCCTTGCCCCATGCGCGAGGATCATACTGCTTCTTATTGCCGACCTCACCATCAATCTTCAGGACGCCCTCGTAGTTCTCATACATCCAGCCGGCAACCGGGCGGGTGAATGCGTACTGGGTGTCGGTATCGATGTTCATCTTGATGACACCGTTAGCAACTGCGGTTGCAATCTCTTCAGCAGTGGAGCCAGAGCCACCATGCATAACAAGGTCGAACGGACGGTCACCCTTGTCGTAGGCGGCACCCACGGCAACCTGGATTTCACCAAGCAGCTCCGGACGCAACTTGACGGCGCCCGGCTTGTAAACACCGTGAACGTTACCGAAGGTCAGAGCCGTCATGTACCGACCATTCTCACCAAAGCCAAGAGCCTCAACAGTCTTCAAACCGTCTGCAACCGTGGTGTAAAGCTTCTCATTGATAGCGGCCTCAACACCATCTTCTTCGCCGCCAACAACACCGATCTCAACTTCAAGGACCGTGTTGGAAGCAACGCACATCGGGAGGAGACGCTGGGCGATCTCAAGGTTCTCAGCAAGCGGAACAGCCGAACCATCCCACATGTGGGACTGGAAGGCAGGAAGGCGACCAGCTGCAACTTCTGCTGCTTCGATCTCTAGCAACGGGATAACCCAGGAATCCAGGTTGTCCTTCGAGCAGTGGTCAGTATGCAGAGCAACTGTGATGTCGTAGTTCTTCGCTACCTGGTATGCGTATGCCGCCATGGCCAGTGAACCCGCCACACGGTCCTTAATGGTCGAACCTGACCAGTATTCAGCGCCACCAACAGAAACCTGAATGATGCCGTCGGAGCCAGCTTCCGCAAAGCCCTGCAGGGCAGCAGTTAGCGTTTGGGATGAGGTCACGTTCACCGCCGGGTAGGCAAACTTGCCTTCCTTAGCCCGGTTCAGCATTTCCTGGTAAACCTCTGGGGTTGCGATTGCCACAAGGACCTCCTAAATATTGGTGCACAGACTTGCACCGAAGTGGGTTAATCTCGCAACCCCCATTGTCCCACATTTGCCGGCAGTTCTGGCTAGGCCAAGGGCCCAAATTCCCGAAAGTATTCCGCGCCGATGCTGCACATCCTCACGCTGGATTCACGCCGAAGCAGCCCTCTAACCTAGTGAACATGCTGCATACTCCACGCAAACATTGCTATAGCAGCGGCGTGACCAACATTCATTGATCTGGTGGAACCATGCTGCGTGATATGAAAAATGCCGTCGCATGCCTGCACCATCTCATCACTGAGACCTGCGGACTCCTCCCCCATGACCAGGACTGTTTGTCGAGGTAACCTGCTGGATTCAATTGGCTGGGACCCTCCTATATTGTCGATACCCGCAATGTATAGACCGCGAGGGCGGACGTCCTCGAGAAACCCCGCAACCTCGGGATGGTGCACAACGTTCAGATAACGGTCGGTGACCATCGCGCCACGCCGGTTCCACCTGCGACGACCCACAATGTGGACCTTAGAAACCCCGAGGGCATTAGCAGTGCGGACTATCGAACCAATGTTGAAGTCGTGACCCAGGTTCTCAATGGCAACTTCAAACCCCAGTGATCGGCGGGCAATCTCAGCTCTGATGGCGTCCCGCGTCCAGTAACGGAACTCGTCCTCAACATTTCTGTAATCGCCCTCGACCAACAGATCCATATCCCATTGGTCACCAATTGGATGAGCGCCGACCCAGGGACCGACACCCCGTCGCTGTTTATCGGACGCCTCTTGCTCCACATTTCCCCCGCAAACTAGCCACAATGAACCACTCAACCCTAGTCTGTGCATATGACTTCTGATCTCAAAAACACAACCAGCTCCGTCGGTGACCGCAGTGTTAGGGCGTGGCTCACCGACATGGATGGCGTACTGGTCCGCGAGAACATCGCGATTCCAGGCGCCCAGCGCTTCCTCGACGCCCTCGCCGAGAAGGACCTGCCCTACCTTGTCCTGACCAACAACTCCATCTTCACGAACCGCGACCTTTCCGCACGCCTTGCGATCGCGGGTCTGATGGTCCCTGAAGACCGGATTTGGACGTCTGCCAACGCAACTGCTGCATTCCTCACGCAACAGTCACCCAATTCGAACGCATATGTTGTGGGCGAAGCGGGACTCACAACCGCGCTTCACCAGGCCGGATACATCATGACCGAGGTCGACCCTGAGTACGTGGTGCTCGGAGAGACCCGCAGCTATGATTTCAACTCACTGACGAGGGCGATTCGTTTGATCGAGGGTGGCGCCAAGTTCATTGCCACCAATCCCGACACAACCGGGCCGTCGGATGAAGGCACACTCCCAGCAACCGGCGCCATTGCAGCAATGATCAGCAAGGCGACGGGAGCCACACCGTATTTCGTGGGCAAACCGAACCCGATCATGATTCGGGCTGCCCTGAACAAGCTTGGCGCGCACTCGGAAGATGCCGCCATGATCGGGGACAGAATGGATACCGACATACTTGCAGCCATTGAATCTGGACTGCATTCTCACCTTGTTCTGACCGGGTCCACGAAGCTTGCCGACGTCACGTCATTCCCGTACAGGCCCGCAGCCATTCACGATTCGATTGCGGACATGGTTGAGCTGGTGCAGAACTAGAAGCGCATCCATTCCTCATCAATGTCGACGACGACCGGCACATGGTCCGAAGCTCCCTTGCCTTTGCGTTCGTCACGGTCAATCTCTGCACCCGTGACGCGATCGGCCAGCGGAGTGGAGGCAAGCGCGAAGTCGATTCTCATGCCTTGATTACGTGGAAATCGCAACTGCTGGTAGTCCCAGTACGTGTAATTGTCTACCATCGGGCGCGTCACTTCGACGAGGCCGTCATCAAGTAGTGCTGAGAAGGCTGCCCTCTCCGGCCCGGAAACATGAGTTTTCCCTTCGAAAAATTCAATGTCCCAGACGTCCTCGTCCCTGGGGGCAATGTTCCAGTCCCCAACCAGCATGATCTGAGCGTCGGGGTCCTTCGAACGAAGAGTCGCAATGTATTCACGCAGAGCAGCCAGGAACTCCAGTTTGTAGCCGTAGTGAGCGTCATCCAATTCCCGGCCGTTGGGAACGTAAAGACTCCACAGTTCAAAGGGCTCCCCATCCTGCGGATGCACAGTCGCACCGATTGCGCGCGCCTCAACAATGCCTTTTCCTGCCCATGCGGGCTGTCCGGGGAACGAGTCCTGCACATTGGTCAACGGCAGGCGCGAAAGGAGGGCAACCCCATTCCATTGGTCATACCCAACCATCTGAACTTCAAAACCAAGTTCCTCAAGCCGCTCCGTCGGGAACTGTTCCGGTTTGCATTTGATTTCCTGGAGGGCGAGGACGTCCACGTTCGACCTCTCCAAGAAGGCGACAGCCCGGTCGATTCGTGCCCTGATTGAGTTGATGTTCCAGGTAGCGATTCTCATGGCCCTAAGCCTATCCATCTTGCAGCACCAGAAATCACTTCAAGCGCCTACGATGAGCAGATGGGAACAGCACTTGTAACCGGCGCGACGTCGGGAATTGGTAGGGAGTTTTGCTGGCAGTTATCCAATGCCGGCAACGATCTGGTCATGGTGGCGCGCAACAGGGGAAGGTTGGACGCGCTTGCGACCAATATCCGACGCGTCAACGGTGTAAATGTGGAGGTGCTGGTTGCCGACCTCGCAGAACCCGATGACTTAGCGCAGGTATGCCGACGGCTCGCGGTCCGGCCGGTAGAAGCCCCGGATAGTGAAGAGCTAGCTTCGTCGGTTGACCTATTGGTAAACAATGCTGGCTTCGGGTTCGATTCGTCATTCCTTGATGATGACTTTGACAGGCAGCTCTACGGCCTCGACGTAATGGTTCGCGCCGTGATGGCAACCTGCTACTACGGCGGACGGCAGATGCGGTCGGCCGGTCGAGGTGGGATTATCAACGTTTCATCCGTTGCGGCAGACACTGGTATGGGACCGTATTCAGCCCACAAGGCGTGGGTCCGCACCTTCTCAGAGGGGTTGTATGAGGAGTTGAGTGGGAGCGGGGTCAACGTCACCGCTGTCATGCCGGGCCTCACGCACACTGAGTTCCATGACCGTTCCGGTGGGAAAAACTACTACGGGCAGGCTGTTGAAGCCCTGTGGATGACCCCGCATCAGGTGGTGAAGGAAACCCTAGAGGCGTTGGAACGCAAGCAACCGCTGGTTACACCGTCACTTCGGTACAAGGCCATCTACCATGCCACCCGGATTGCGCCTCGCTTCCTAGTCCGAGCGATTGTGAGCAAACTGCCCCACGCCTGACGGTGCGGTGGGCGCCATGCCCCTGCCCTATACGGCCTCGCCCTCAAATGTATACGTGGGGGTGAGAGGCATCCTTGGGGTCCATACCCCAGCCGCACATCTCGCCCCCACGTATACATTTCACTGAAGCTGCCGGGCGTACCGTGCGAACTGCTCACACAATTGTCCCTCTACGCAGCTTCAAGGATCTTTTCGCCGAGTATCGGCCAATTCGCCTTATGCCAGGGACCGAAGGGTTCCGCTCCCAAGAAGACCGCGCCGATCCCTCTTCGTGGCTCCACCCAGAGGAACGATCCGGACATTCCGAAGTGCCCGAAGGTGAGTGGAGACGCGGACGGCGGGGTCCAATGTGGCTGCTTTTCGCCCTTTATTTCGACGCCAAGGCCCCAGGTGTTGTCGCGTTGCATACCGTAGCCCGGCAGGATGCCACGAAGCCCGGGCAGTGCCACCTCACTGAACGCCGATGCCATCTTGGGCGTCAGCAGCTGCGGCTCAAGGAGTTCCTCAGCCAGAACAGTCAAGTCCAACGCTGACCCAAACCCCGACCGAGCTGGGGAGCTTGGAACGGTGGTTGAGCGCAGCCCCAGCGGGGCGGCGACCTCACGGTCGATCCACCGTGAGGTCGCAGCGCCAGTCTTCTCTCTCATGAAGTCACCCAAGACATCAAAACCCTGGTTGCTGTAGATCCGCCGCATACCGGGCATATCACGGAACTCTGTCCCATTTCCTTCTGCCGCAAGCCCAGATGAATGGGAAAGGAGATGCGCAAGTGTGAATGGCATAGCTTCTCCATTGTCCAAAGCGCCGCTGCTTCCCAGCCTCGAGTTTGCGTGGAACTGTGGGGCGGAACCGGCGATGGTCGCTAGAGAGACAATGCCGCTTTGCACCGCCCGCAGTGTTGCAAGCGAAGTGACGATCTTGGTCACGGAAGCCAAGGGGAAAATGCGTGTGACATCCCCCTGCTCCCAAATGACCCGACCATCACGGGCCACTGCCGCGATGGAATGGGCAAACGGGACCGGGAACTGATTCACATGCCCAACGATAGCGTCATCCCAGGGTATCTAGGCATGCCCACCTCACTTCAGCTTGCAACCACCGGCTCAACGCGGAGTTCGTTCCCTCCATCAGCAACCGATACCAAGACTTCTTGACCGTCCTCAACCTCATTGGCCAGGATCAAGACCGCAAGTCGATCCCCGATTTCCTTCTGCACCAATCTGCGTAGCGGACGCGCCCCATACGCGGGATCGTAACCGTTGTTCGTCAACCAACGGCGTGCTTCATCAGTGATCTCAAGCGTGATGCGACGAGCACGCAGCCTGCGACTCATACTCTCAAGTTGCAGGTCGACAATCTGTCCCAGCTCTTCTTTGTCCAGAGGATCAAAGATCACAATCTCATCAAGCCTATTGAGAAACTCAGGTTTGAAGGCGAGTCGGACTGCGGACATCACTGACTCCCGCTTGCCTTCTGGGGACAGTTCAGGGTCAATCAGATACTGGGAACCAAGGTTCGAGGTGAGGATAAGAATCGTATTTCTGAAATCAACCGTCCTCCCCTGGCCATCCGTAAGACGCCCATCATCTAGGACCTGCAACAGAATGTTGAAGACTTCCGGGTGAGCCTTCTCTACCTCATCAAGCAGCACAACCGAGTAGGGACGCCTACGAACAGCTTCCGTCAACTGCCCGCCCTCGTCATAACCAACGTATCCGGGAGGGGCTCCGACAAGGCGCGCAATCGAGTGCTTCTCAGAGTATTCCGACATGTCGATGCGAATCATCGCCCGCTCATCATCAAACAGGAACTCCGCCAGTGACTTTGCCAGTTCCGTCTTGCCCACACCGGTGGGGCCCAGGAAGAGGAATGAACCGGTGGGGCGATTTGGATCTGCCACGCCGGCGCGAGAACGTCTAACTGCGTCCGAGACTGCGCGCACCGCATCCTTCTGCCCGATGAGGCGTTTGCCAATCCAGTCTTCCATTTCGAGAAGCTTCTCTGTTTCACCCTGAAGCAGGCGCCCTGTCGGGATTCCCGTCCACGACTCAATGACTTCCGCGATCTCCGTTGGCCCAACCTTCTCTGCGATCATGGGCTCTGCACTTTCAGCGCGCTGGTCGATTTCTTCCAGTTCGGCAGCTGCTATCGCGTCCTGAATCGCCGGTATCTCACCATTCTGAATTCGGCCGGCTTCGTCATACCGACCCTCACGCATAGCGACTTCAAATGCTGTCCGCAGTTCATCCAACTGGACCCTGAGGTCGCCAACCTTATTGCGACCAGCCTTCTCATTTTCCCAGCGTGCCACTAACGCATTCAGTTCCTCACCCGTTTCCGCGATGCTCTCACGGAGGCGGAAAAGTCGGTCCTGTGTTGCGTCATCTTCAGCGTCGGGATCAGACTCGCTCAGGTAAGCCTCTTCCATCTGCAGTCGGTTCAACGACCGCTGCAAGACATCAATCTCTACGGGTGATGAGTCCAGTTCCATCCGCAAGCGCGACGCGGCCTCATCAATCAGATCAATTGCCTTGTCTGGCAACTGACGCCCTGCAATGTAGCGGTCGGACAGTTCGGCGGCCGCGACAAGCGCCCCGTCAGAAATGGTTACCTTGTGGTGAGCTTCGTACTTGGGGGCAATTCCGCGCAGGATCGCCACCGTGTCTTCGACAGAAGGCTGTCCCACGTAGACCTGTTGGAAGCGGCGTTCAAGCGCGGGGTCCTTCTCAATATTCTCCCTGTATTCATCCAGAGTGGTCGCACCCACCATGCGCAGTTCCCCACGAGCCAGCATGGGCTTGAGCATGTTGCCTGCATCCATGGAACCTTCAGAGGCACCGGCACCCACGACTGTGTGTAGCTCATCAATGAACGTGATGACTTCACCGTCAGAGTTACGGATCTCATCAAGGACGGCCTTGAGTCTTTCCTCAAACTCGCCGCGGTACTTTGCCCCTGCGACCATTGCGCCCAAATCTAGGCTTATCAGTTTTTTGTTGCGCAGAGAATCAGGCACATCCCCCTCAACAATTCGTTGTGCCAACCCTTCCACTACGGCTGTCTTGCCCACGCCGGGGTCGCCGATCAGGACCGGATTGTTCTTGGATCGCCTTGAGAGTACCTGCACGACGCGACGAATCTCAGAGTCGCGCCCAATCACCGGATCCAACTTCCCTTCCCGGGCAACTTCGGTCAGGTCACGTCCATACTTCAACAGTGCCTGAAAAGTCCCTTCCGGATCCACGGTTGTTATCGGCTCCGGCCTGAGCTTCTCAAGTTGGACCTCAAGCTCGTCAGGGGTGGCCCCGTTCGAACGGAGAATCTTGCCCGCCTCTGAGTCGGACGCCGCAATTGCGATCAAGAGGTGCTCCGTGGACACGTAGGCGTCGCCCTTCACCTCCGCACGTTTCTGAGCATCGGTGATGACATTCATCAGTGCGCGGGAGGTTTGAGGTTGTGCAACCGAGGAGCCGCTGGAGGTCGGAAGCGCCACCAGTGCAGTGCGCACCTGCGCCCCAACCTGCCCGCGTTGCGCCCCAACGGCTGCAAGAAGCGACAGGGCAATGCCCTCTGGTTGTTCCAGCAACGCCTCTAGGAGATGGAGAGGTTCAACCTGGGGGTTACCTGCCGCCGACGCCATTTGCACGGCTGATGAAACGGCTTCCTGGGCGCGGGTTGTCAGTTTTGCACTCATCGTTTCCTCCTGTAACAACTTTGATCAGGGCTACTATCAGTACACTTCGATCATAGAACGCACCTCCGACATCTGCGACCGGGAAGTCGCTTGGAGCGAAATTGCTAGGTGTCGGAAGGCAGTGTCATAGTGGGCAGATGACTAGCCCCGCATCCTATACGTCCCTCCCTGACCCTCTAGACTCCATCACCCCGGCTTTCCTGGAAGAGATCCTGGGTGATGAAGCACTGTCGTGGGTGCGTGAACGTAATGAACGTACCGAAAAGACGCTGGCGGACCACTCCGACACTGCTCCAAGTGTTCACGTCCTCGAAGAAGAGATCCTCTCCGTCCTCGACAACCCGCAGCGCATTCCCATGGTGACGGTTCGCGGTGAGTGGGCTTACAACTTTTGGACGGACGGCGACCACCCGCGGGGATTGTGGCGCAGGCAGAATTATCAGAGCTATCTGGACGGATCAGATGACTGGCACGTGTTGTTGGACGTCGACGCCCTCGCCCGAACCGAAAGTCGGTCATGGGTGTGGCACGGAGCTGCGGTCTGCCCACAGGACCCTAGCCGCGCACTCATTGTCCTGTCTAACGGCGGGTCGGATGCAGATGAGACCAGAGAGTTCGCAATTGACAGCAAAACCTGGGTTAGCGACGGATTCTTCCGCCCGGAAGCAAAGGGCAGCCTGTCATGGCTGACGCGCGACATCTGCTGGCTCTCCCAACCCACCTCACCCGACACCACTTCTCCATCCGGGTACCCTTTACGCGCCTGCCTTCTTCACAGGGGACAGTCAGTCGAGGACGCAAACGTGATTCTGCAAGCTGATCCCTCGGCAATGGGCGTGTGGGCGCGTGCGCTCAGGGATGCACAAGGGGAGCGCTCGATTGTCGAGGTAATGGAGGATTTCTACACCTCGGACCGCTTCCTCGTTGAAGGTGAACCGGGGGAGCTTGGCCCGGACAGCCCTCGACGTCTGCCAGTGCCACGATCGGCTGAAGCCACCGTGTGGAACCGTTGGACCCTGGCGTGGTTGCGGGAAGATTGGAGTCGGCAGGGACAGACGCACAGAGCCGGGTCCCTGTTGGCCTTCGACACTGACGAACTATTCGCAAGCCCTGACGTTGCGCCGTCAACTACGCTGTTTGAACCTACGGCCCACGAGGTTCTCGAAGATCTCACGCTAACCCGTGATCAGGTTGTTCTCACCACTATCCGCGACGTTGTCTCGCATCTGACCGTCCTCGTTCCGCCCTCGTCGGGAGTGGCCGAGGGCGGTGGCGCGTGGAAGACTGTGGGTCTGGATGTTCCGGGAGGGACGGACGGTGGCGCCAGACGAATAGCAACGGCGGTTGTCAGCCCGGTTGATAAGCAGAAGAGTAACGACCTGTGGATCGTAACCACCGGGTACACGGAGCCAAGCGAACTCTGGTTGGTTCAACCCACCGTTGACGAACCTGAGGGCGTTCGATCAAGTGCTACTTCGGTTCGGCAAGCGCCGCACCTCTACGACGCTTCAAACGTCACAGTCACCCAGCATTTCGCGGTGTCAAAGGATGGCACACGCGTACCGTACTTCGAGGTCTCTGCCGGGGATTCTTCCGGACCGGCCCCCACCGTCCTGTATGGCTACGGAGGCTTCGATGTCAGCCTACTTCCCGCCTACAACCCAGCGGTGGGACGGGCGTGGCTGGAACGCGGCGGCACGTATGTGGTCGCAAACATTCGCGGTGGCGGGGAATACGGTCCCGGCTGGCACCGCAGTGCCCTAAAAGAGAACCGTCACCGTGCCTATGAGGATTTTGTGGCCGTCGCCCGGGACCTGGTTGGCCGTGGAGTGACGACACGCCAGCAGTTGGGCATTCAGGGTGGCTCAAACGGCGGGCTACTGATGGGGAACATGTACACCCAGTATCCGGATGACTTCGGAGCAGTGCTCTGTCAAGTTCCGCTGCTCAATATGGGCCGTTTCCACGCCATGTTGGCTGGGCATTCTTGGATCGCCGAGTACGGGAACCCTGAAGATCCGCAGCAGTGGCAGTTCATTCGTACCTTCAGCCCGGTTCACCTTTTTGACCCCGAACGGTCCTACCCATCCCTGATGTTGACGACTTCCACGAAGGATGATCGCGTTCATCCCGGCCATGCACGTTCCCTTGGGTACTTGGCTGAAGCAGCGAGAAAGCCGGTGCTGTACTTCGAAAATATCGAGGGCGGCCACGGCGGAGCAGCCGATAATCAGCAGAGGGCGCACAACCAGGCCCTTGGGTGGGCATTCCTCTGGCGGGAGTTGGGAGTTTAGCGCTTCCAAAAGGCGAAAAGGCTTCGGGGCAGACCCTGGGGACGTTCGCACCCCCTCTGATTCACGAAATGTATATGTTGGGTGCTTGTGGTGGCCTGGGGTGCCTACCCCGGGCAATCATTTCGCCCCCACGTATACATTTCGCGCCCGGATGGCTGGGATAGTCGCATAGCTCGCCCCCGGATGGCGGGGATGCCCCGTATTTCGCGCCGCTAAGCGTGAAACCCCCTCCACTGCGGACCGTCCCCCGCGTTACGGAGCCACTTAGGGCATACGGAGCCGACTAGGCCCACCCACTCCCAAATCACACCGTTATGCAAGCCTAGCGGGCTCGCTATGGCTTAACCGGCTCGCTACTTGTCGGGAGGGCCCGGGCGGGGAAACCTGAAGCG
>WPCK01029229.1_pt1 | contig 10897 bp, 10 predicted proteins | sample 5399851 | NCBI WGS metagenome assembly WPCK01 (sample SAMN12869471, study PRJNA574797) | sludge metagenome | isolation source: wastewater treatment of pH11 | place: China:Beijing | collected 2019-05-20
AGGCCGACGCGCGCGGCGCGCATCTCGTCCTTCAGCGCACGGGTGTCTCCGACGATGCGGCGGGCCCATTCGAGCACGCGCTGGCCTTCCGGTGTCAATCCGCGGAAACGCGAGCCGCGTTCGACCAGCAGCACGCCGAGTTCAGCCTCGAGCGCGCGGATGGCGGCCGAGAGCGTCGGCTGCGCCACGCCGAGCTCTTCCGCCGCGCGGGCGAAGTGCCGGGTGCGCGCCAACGCGAGAAAGGCTTCAAGCTTGTCGAGCACGCGTCCTCTCCGTCAGCCTCCCGATCGCTTAAAGCAAATCCCGGGGAACGGAAACGGCGTTTGCGCGCGCGCCGCCGCCAGCGGGTTTTCCACCGCCCGGATTGACGGTCGCCCCGGTCCCGTTAAAACTTTTGTTTTCACGCGCGTAAAAAAGATTCTTTGTGCGCAAATCGCGAAAAGCAATTTGACGGGAGTTCGAGAGGCATGTCGGTTGACCGGAGCATTGCCGATGTCCAGGCGGAGACCAGGGTCCGCAACATGGAGGAGTTCGCCGCGCGGAGCGGCGTCTCGCGGCCGACGCTTTCCAAATATTTCCATGATCCGGCGAGCGTTCGCGAGAAGACGCGCGAGCGGATCGAGGCCGCGCTGGAGCAGTACGACTACCGGCCGAACATCTACGCGATCAACCAGAACCGCCGCCTGACCAAGACCATCGGGATCGTCGTCCCCTATCTGGCCGACCCGTTCTTCGCGGAAATCGCCCGCAACATCGAGCAGCGTTGCATCGATGCGGGGTTCCGTCCGACATTGTTCAGCGCCCATGGCAGCCAGATCCTGGAGAACGAGATCTTCGACACGCTGCGCTCGATGAAGCCCGCCGGCGTGCTGCTGGCGCCGCTCGGCCGGGCGTCGGACCGGTCGGCCGTCGAGCGCTTCTGCGCCGATGTTCCCACGGTCCTGTTCGACAGCAACATCGACGGCGTCGGTCATGCATTCATCGGCTCGGACAATCCCCAGTTCGCCAGCCTCATGGTCTCGTATCTGTGCCGGACCGGAGAGCCCCCCTGTTTCTTTGAAATGAAGAACCCCGCCAACCCGAACGCCAACAAGCGGCGGCAGGGGTACATCGCCGCGATGCAGGCGCTCGGCCACGAGCCGCGCATTGTCCAGGTCGAGGGCGAAGGCTGGGCCTTCGAGGAGATCGGCCGGACGCAGGGCATGACAGTGATCCGGGAGGGCCGGCTGCCGTCCAGCACGGTCCTGTGCAGCAATGATCGTCTGGCCATCGGATTCCTGAGCGCCTGCTGCGAAAGCGGCGTTCCCGTCGGGATCGGGCCGGAGGCACGCCTGCGCGTGGCCGGGCAGGACGACCATCCCTTCTCGCGCTTCACCTGCCCGCCCCTGACCACCGTGGCGCAGGACTATGAATCCATCTCGCGTTACGCGCTTGAGACGCTTTTCCGCCTGATCGAGAGCGGAAATCCCGTCCATCCCGTGCGCCGCGAAACCAGGCTTTTCGAGGGTCGCCTGCTGATGCGGGGGACGGCCTGATCCACCAAACTTTACGCGAGTAAAATTTTTATTGACCGCGCGACCATTTTGGGACTAGCCTGTTCCTCACATCCACTGCATCCAGGGAGGAACAACGGATGAAACTCGCGACGCTCCTGAAAATTTCGACCGCCCTCGTCATCGCCGGCACGGCCGGCGCCATGGCCGAGACGCTCACCATCGCCACGGTGAACAATGGCGACATGATCCGCATGCAGGGCCTGACAAGCGACTTCGAGGCCAAGACCGGCCACAAGGTCGAGTGGGTCACGCTCGAGGAAAACGTCCTGCGCCAGCGCGTGACCACGGACATCACCACCAAGGGTGGCGCGTTCGACATCATGACGATCGGCATGTACGAGACCCCCATCTGGGGCAAGAACGGCTGGCTCGTCCCGCTCAACGACCTGTCGGCGGAGTACAATGTCGACGACATCCTGCCGGCAATGCGCGGCGGCCTGTCCCATGACGGAACGCTGTTTGCGGCGCCGTTCTACGGCGAATCGTCGATGATCATGTACCGCACCGACCTGATGGAGAAGGCCGGGCTCGCCATGCCGGACGCGCCGACCTGGCAGTTTGTCCGCGAGGCCGCGGCCAAGATGACCGACCGTGCCAACGACATCAACGGCATCTGCCTGCGCGGCAAGGCCGGATGGGGCGAAGGCGGGGCCTTCATCACCGCGATGTCCAACTCCTTCGGTGCGCGCTGGTTCGACGAGAAGTGGAACGCCACGTTCGACCAGAAGCCCTGGAAGGACACGCTGGAGTTCTTCGTCGGCATGATGACGGAATCCGGCCCGGCCGGCTACGCGACCAACGGTTTCAACGAAAACCTGTCGCTGTTCCAGCAGGGCAAGTGCGGCATGTGGATTGACGCCACGGTCGCGGCGTCCTTCGTAACCAACCCGAAGGATTCCACGGTTGCCGACAAGGTGAGCTTCGCCCTTGCGCCGGACAATGGCCTTGGCAAGCGCTCCAACTGGTTGTGGGCCTGGGCGCTGGCAATCCCCGCCGGTTCGCAGAAGGTCGCCGCCGCCAAGCAGTTCATCGAATGGGCGACGTCGAACAGCTACATCGAGCTGGTGGCCTCCAAGGAAGGCTGGGCCAACGTGCCTCCGGGCGCGCGCACCTCGCTCTACGAGAACCCCAACTACAAGGACATCCCCTTCGCCAAGATGACCCTTGAGTCGATCCTGTCGGCCAACCCGAACGCGCCGACCGTCGATCCGGTGCCCTATGTCGGCGTGCAGTTCGCCGCCATCCCGGAATTCGCCGGCATCGCGACCGACGTGAGCCAGGAGTTCTCCGCCGTCTACGCGGGTCAGCAGACCGTCGACGAGGCGCTGGCAAAGGCCCAGAAGATCGCTACCGACGCCATGGAAGCCGCCGGCTACAAGTGACGTCCTCCCGGACCGTCGGGCCGGCCCTGTGGGGCCGGTCCGGCGCGGCCGGGGATCCGGGCCTTTCCTTGCGGCCCATTTGCACGCACGCTGTCCGCGCATTCCCTCCTTCCGCGCCCCCGAACGGGGTACGGGCGGTCCGGCGATTCCTTTGGGGAGTACAGGCCATGGCGACCCAGCATTCGCGATCCGCTGCCCGCATGATGATGGCCCCGGCCGTGATCCTGCTTCTGGGCTGGATGCTTGTCCCGCTCGTCCTGACGCTGTTCTTTTCGTTCAAGAAATACCTGCCGCTGCGGGGTGACTCGCTGGAAAACGGCCTCGATTGGGTCGGCTTCGAGAACTATGTCCGGTTCATCGGTTCCGGCTCGTTCTGGCCAAGCATCCAGGTCACGCTGATCATCGTTGGCGGTGTGCTCGCCATCACCGTCGTCGCGGGCGTGCTCCTGGCGCTGCTTCTCGACCAGCCGATCTTCGGCCAGGGCCTGGTGCGCGTGCTGATCATTTCGCCCTTCTTCGTCATGCCGACCGTTTCGGGCCTGGTGTGGAAGAACATGTTCATGGATCCGGTGAACGGCTTCTTCGCCCACAGTCTCCGCGCGGTCGGCCTGCAGCCGATCGAGTTCCTGAGCCAGCACTCGCTCATGTCGATCATCGTGATCGTCGCCTGGCAATGGCTGCCGTTTGCCACGCTGATCCTGCTGACGGCCGCCCAGTCGCTCGATTCCGAACAGCTCGAGGCCGCCGAGATGGACGGTGCCGGACCGCTGGCCCGTTTTGGCCACATCATCCTGCCGCACCTGTCGCGGGCGATCACCGTCGTCATCCTGATCCAGACAATCTTCCTCCTGTCGGTCTTCGCGGAGATCTTCGTGACCACGGCCGGCGCCTTCGGCACCAAGACACTCACCTACCTGATCTTCCAGCGCGTGCTCGAAAGCCAGAATGTCGGCCTGGGTTCCGCGGGCGGCGTCTATGCCATCATCCTGGCCAACATCGTCGCCTTCTTCCTGATGCGCATCGTCGGCAAGAACCTGGACACCTGAGGCGGAGGAGAAGCACCATGGCACGATCCGTCACCCCGGCACGCAAGTCCGTCAACACGATTGCCGCGTGGCTGGTCGGGTTGCTCATCTTCTTTCCGATCCTGTGGATCTTCGTCCTGTCGTTCAAGACGGAGGGCGATGCGATCCGGACACCGCTGGAGGTGCTGACTTCGGCGTGGACGCTGGAGAGCTATGCCGTCGTGCAGGAACGTTCGAACTACCTCAAGCATTTCGGGAATTCCGTCTTCATCTCGGTCGGCTCGACGCTGCTCGGCCTCCTGGTCGCCGTTCCGGCGGCCTGGGCCATGGCCTTCGTGCCGGGCAAGCGAACCAAGGACATCCTGATGTGGATGCTGTCGACCAAGATGTTGCCCGCGGTCGGCGTGCTCTATCCGATCTATCTGATGTTCATCCAGTTCCGGCTCCTCGACACACGAACCGGACTCGTGGTCGTGCTGATGCTGATCAACCTGCCCATCATCGTCTGGATGCTCTTCACCTATTTCAAGGAAATCCCGGTCGACATCCTCGAGGCGGCACGGATGGATGGCGCCACGCTCCGGGACGAAATCCTCCATGTGCTCACGCCGATGGCGCTTCCAGGCATCGCCTCGACGCTGCTTCTCAACATTATCCTGGCGTGGAACGAGGCGTTCTGGACGCTCAACCTGACGGCGGCCAATGCCGCGCCGTTGACGGCGTTCATCGCCAGCTATTCCAGTCCGGAAGGCCTGTTCTTCGCCAAGCTCTCCGCCGCCTCGACCATGGCGATCGCGCCAATCCTGATCATGGGCTGGTTCAGCCAGAAGCAACTCGTCCGCGGCCTCACCTTCGGCGCGGTCAAATAGGAGCCCGGACACCATGGGAAAGATCACGCTCCACAATGTGACGAAGTCGTTCGGCACGACCATCGTCATCCCGGGCATCGACCTTGACATCGAGGATGGCGAGTTCGTCGTGTTCGTCGGCCCGTCGGGGTGCGGCAAGTCCACGCTTCTGCGCCTGATCGCGGGGCTCGAGGACGTCACGTCCGGAACCATCGCAATCGATGGCGCCGACGTGACGGATGCAGCGCCGGCAAAGCGCGGGCTGGCCATGGTGTTCCAGTCCTATGCGCTCTATCCGCACATGTCGGTGCGCAGGAACATCGCGTTCCCGCTGAAGATGGCCGGCCTCGACAAGGCCGAGATCGACCGCAAGGTCGAGGCCGCGGCCAAGGTGCTGAACCTCGATGCCTATCTCGACCGGCGGCCGGGACAATTGTCGGGCGGCCAGCGCCAGCGCGTCGCCATCGGCCGCGCGATCGTGCGCGAGCCGGCCGCATTCCTGTTCGACGAGCCCCTGTCGAACCTCGATGCGGCGTTGCGCGTCGGCATGCGCCTGGAGATCTCCGAACTGCACAAGCGCCTGAAGACGACGATGATCTATGTGACGCACGACCAGGTCGAGGCCATGACCATGGCCGACAAGATCGTGGTGCTGCAGGGTGGCGTGGTGGAGCAGGTGGGCAGTCCGCTGGATCTCTACCGGAAACCGCGCAACGTCTTCGTCGCGGGGTTCATCGGGTCCCCGAGGATGAACCTGATCCAGGGGGCGGAAGCGGCGCGGCGTGACGCGCACACGATCGGCATCCGGCCCGAGCATGTGGCCATCGACGATGCCGCCGGCGCGTGGGCCGGCGTGGTCGGCGTATCGGAGCACCTGGGATCGGACACCTTCTTCCACATCCATTGCGAGACCCTGGGGGCGACGCTGACGGTGCGGGCGAGCGGCGAACGCGATCTGAAGTACGGCGCCAAGGTGTTTCTTGCGCCCGACGAAGCCCACCTGCACCGGTTCGACGCGAAAGGGCTTCGACAGCCATGAGCAGGCTCGCGGGCAAGACCGCGCTCATCACCGGTGCGGCGCGCGGCATCGGCCTGGCGTTTGCCCGGGCCTACGTGGCCGAGGGGGCCCGGGTCGCCATCGCCGACATCGACCTTGCGCGCGCGCAGCAAGCGGCCGACGCGATCGGTGCCGCGGCGATCGCGGTCCGGATGGACGTGACGCGGCAGGAGAGTATCGAGCAGGCCGTCGCCGAAATGGTGGCGGCGCTCGGCCGCATCGACATCCTGGTCAACAACGCTGCCCTCTTCACCGCCGCCCCGATCGTCGAGATCGGGCGCGCCGACTTTGAGCGCATCTTCGCCGTCAATGTCGCGGGCGTGCTGTTCACGCTGCAGGCGGTCGCCCGCCACATGATCGAACGTGGCGGCGGCGGCAAGATCATCAACATGGCAAGCCAGGCGGGACGGCGCGGCGAAGCCCTTGTGGCCGTCTATTGCGCGTCGAAAGCCGCCGTCATCTCGCTGACCCAGTCGGCCGGCCTCGACCTCATCCGGCACGGCATCAACGTGAACGCCATCGCGCCGGGCGTGGTCGACGGCGAGCACTGGGACGGCGTCGACGCGTTCTTTGCCCGCTACGAGAACAAGCCGCGCGGCCAGAAGAAGCGGGAGGTCGGCGCGGCCGTGCCGTTCGGCCGAATGGGCACGGCCGAGGACCTGACCGGCATGGCGGTCTTCCTGGCTTCCGCGGAGGCGGACTACATTGTCGCCCAGACCTACAATGTCGATGGCGGCAACTGGATGAGCTGACATGAAACTTTCGAACGCCACGCTTCGGGGACTGCCGGCCGCCGTAAAGGTCCCGACCTACGACCGCTCGTTGCTGACGGCCGGCATCGTCCATATCGGGCTCGGCAATTTCCATCGCGCGCACCAGGCCTGGTACCTGCATCGCCTGTTCGAGCAGGGCCTGAACACCGACTGGGCCATCGTCGGCGCGGGGGTCCGGCCCTATGACGCGGCCATGCGCGCCAGGATGATGGCCCAGGATTGGCTCACCACGCTGGTCGAGCTCGATCCGTCCGGCGCCTCGGCCGAAATCATCGGTTCGATGATCGACTACGTGCCGGTGGAAGAGGGTCATGCCGCGCTGATCAAGCGCATGGCCGCGCCCGACATCCGCATCGTGGCGCTGACGGTGACGGAAGGCGGCTACTACCTCGATCCGGCGACCAAGGGCTTCGATGTGGACCATCCCGACATCGCCCACGACGCGGCGCATCCCGAACGCCCCGTCACCGCCTTCGGCGCCATCGTGGCGGCGCTGAAGCTCAGGTGGGACCGCGGGATCGGGCCCTTCACGGGCCTGTGCTGCGACAATCTCCAGGGCAACGGCGCCATCCTGCGCCAGACCGTCACGTCGCTGGCGCGCCTGTCCGATCCGGCCCTTGCCGACTGGATCGACAGCGCCTGTTCGTTCCCCAACTCCATGGTCGACTGCATCGTGCCGGCCACGGGAGCGCACGAGATCGCGCTCGTGCGCGACAGCTTCGGAATCGACGACGCCGCTCCGGTGACGCACGAGAATTTCCGCCAATGGGTGATCGAGGATGATTTCTGCGCCGGCCGGCCGGACTGGGACAAGGCCGGCGCCACATTCTCGGGCGATGTGCATGCCTACGAGACGATGAAGATCCGCATTCTCAACGCGGGCCACCAGGTCATCGCCGATCCGGGCGAGCTTCTTGGCGTGGAGACGATTTCGGGCTGCATGGACCATCCGGCGATCCGGGCCCTGTTCCGCAAGGTGGAGATGGAGGAGATCGTTCCCAACGTCCGCGCCGTTCCCGGCATGACTCCCGCTTCCTACGTCGATCTGATCGACCGCCGCTTCTCCAACCCCGCCATCGTCGACACGACCCGGCGCGTCGCCTTTGACGGCTCGTCACGCCATCCCGGATTCGTGCTGCCGATCGTGCGCGACGGGCTTGAGCGGGGGTCGCCGGTGGAGGGGCTGGCGCTGGTCGAGGCGTGCTGGGCGCGCATGTGCGAAGGGACGCGCGAGGACGGCTCGGCGATCGAACCGAACGATCCGTTCTGGGACGATCTCGTGGCAGTGGCCAGGGAGGCGCGTCACACGCCGCGGGTCTGGCTGGAGATGCGCAGCACCTATGGCGATCTGGCCGACCAGCCGCGTTTCGCCGAAGCCTTCGAACGCTGGCTGCGGCAGATCCACGCCGAAGGCGTCGCCGCGGCGATTGCGCGCTATGTCGGCGGCGGAATGGCCTGACGGGCGCCAATATTGCATTCGAACAGAGTTCGCTCTTCGATGAGGAAGGCCCGCCGCCCGGAACCGGGCACATGCTGATCGCCATCGATCCGGCCGCCTTCGGCGCCGGCGCGCGGGCCCGCTTTCCTTCGCCGCGCGCGCCAAGGGCGCGCGCTCCGTCATCGCCATGGAGGTGTGGACAAGCGAGCCCGGCCTGCAGTTCTACGCCGGCCACATGCGATCTCGTTGGATGCGCTGTTTACTGACATGGCAAGGCGCTCAGGCAACGCAATGGATCACTATCCCGATGCGGCGGATCGCTTAATGCGACTGGCCCTAAAAGCTCAGGCCGCCTGCCGGTCGACATTGGAGTCACTGACAAGGCTACACCAGCCGCGCGAGCAAACCGTGCGGCATGTCCACGTGAATGAGGGCGGGCAGGCCGTCATTGCCAATCAATTTCACAACCACACGGGGGCTGCAAAAAATGGCGAAATGTTCAAACAATCCCATGCAACCCAAGAGGCTGGCGCAGGCACCGCGCTGCCTTGCCCGGACGCGCAAGGGAACGGAATGCCAATCCCCGGCGGTGAAAGGGCGCACGCGTTGCAGAATGCACGGCGGGACTAATCCGGGCGCTCCAATTGGCAACAAGAACGCCTACAAGCACGGCTGTTATTCGGCAGTGGCGAAAGAGGCGGCGCGGTTTTTGAAGTCAATGGCGCGGATCGTGCACAGCATCGGCACCGACTGACTATTCCAATCCCTGCAAAGCCTATAAATGATAGGCTAGCCATGCTTAGGGGCGCACAGTGTTCAGGAAGCGAAAATCTGAGTGGCTGCCGTGGTATCGCCAAAAGGACTACAAGGGCGATTTGACTGAAGCTGAAAAGAGGCAGCTTGACGCGTTCCGCGCGTCGGGGGAGCATCCTTCTGCTAATCCGGGATCTCTTCCTGAAGAGGTAAAGGGTTACATTAGTAATATTGAGTCAGAAAAGTATGATAGAAAATCAGATTCTCGCTTTCACAATACAGTTATGATAACCGTTGCGGGCCTTCAAATGATTTATATATTCTATCTGCGCCATGATGAATATAGAGTATTTGGTTATATCATAATTCCTATTTTGATAGCGCTCTTTTGGTGGCAAAACCATCTTGAGAGTGTAAGGGACTTGGATGATTATTTGCCACCGCCGGGCAGCGACAAGCCATTTCCAACCGACGAGGGAATCCGGCGCGAATGGGAACTGCGGTACATATTTGAATCCCGCCAGGCTGCTCGGCGCGGTGAAGCTAGGCCATAAAGTGAAGGCTGCTTTCGCTCTTATATGTCGCCATCCAACCCCAGCTTTTCCGTACTCATTCCATACGAAGCGGGGCATGCGCTCATAAGTCATTGACTTATTGGCGCACCCGACAGGATTCGAACCTGTGACCTCTGCCTTCGGAGGGCAGCACTCTATCCAGCTGAGCTACGGGTGCTTGGGGCCGTTCCGGCCGCGGCCTTGATAGCGCAATCAGACCGGAACCGCAAATGGGCGCCCGAAGCGTGCTAAAGGGCGCTGTTTGCCGCAACAGAAAGGCGAGGGGCTCGCGCGCCCCTCGCCGTCAATCGTTCGAAATGCTGTCACGCAATCCGCGGTGCATCCCCGACACCGCTTCTATCCGCGGCAGGGCCGCGCGGTCACGACGCACTTGGCGAGCAGGATCGCGTTCTTCTTGCAGTCCCACCTGACGTTGCGGGCGTTGTTGAAGTTGGCGTAACGGGGACCATACCTGTCGGCGGCAATCGACTGGAAGTTCCAGCGTGCCGATTCACGCGCCGCGGCGCTGCCGGCACCCAGAATGCCAGTGCCCGTCGCCGAAGCCTGGATCGCCGGCATGCAGAAGGGCGGCGGACGTTTCTTCTTTTTCGCCGCCTCGGCCGGAATGGCCGCGGCGACCGCAAGCGCCGCCACGGTGAGCGTCAGTTTAGTGTAAGACAACATCGGGTCCTCCCTCGGATGAAACGCAAAACACAACGCGGGACCAGGGCCAATATATGCCTCGGTCCCCAGACAGAGGCATGCTCCGTGAACCCTGTCAACGCCGGGACGATGGCAGCTTCGCGCCAAAGTGGCGGCGGTCAGCCTCCGATGCCGGAATGTCGGGGAAAGTGCCGCTGAATCTCCCATTCCTGTGGTCTTCGTGCTACCCGGAGATGGGGCCGAATACCTACGTACGATTGTGGAAGCCATCATGCCTGAGTTCAAGCCGCCCCGGCCGGGCGAGGTCGAAATCGAACTGCCGGACGCCTTCGATGCGCAGCTCTATTTCATCGGCAAAGTCCGCACGCCCTGGGCCGCGCCGTCCGATTGTCCGAAGTCGAGCCGTGGCCGCAGTGATGTTGTCGCCACGCTCGAAGTCGATCGGCGCTTTGCCGCGGGCTTGAAGGACATCGAACTCTATTCGCATCTGATCGTGCTCTATTGGCTCGACCGGTCGCGGCGCGATCTCGTCCTGCAGATGCCGAGTCACGTGACCGCGCCACGCGGGGTCTTCGCGCTGCGCTCCCCCGTCCGGCCCAACCCCATCGGTGTTGCGGTCGTGGAACTCGTTTCCGTCGAGGGCACGGCGCTGAAAGTCCGCAATCTCGATTGCTGCGACGGCACGCCGATCATCGACATCAAACCCTACTATGCCGCGCTCGACAGCGAGCCCAATGCCACGCGGCCGTGACGGCGGACGAGAAAGCGGCTGACCTGCGCCGTGCGCCTCCCTATAGTCGGACCCCATGAGCACAGACACATCAAAAAAACGTGCCAACTCCGTGCCT
>WPCK01275370.1_pt1 | contig 10895 bp, 10 predicted proteins | sample 5399851 | NCBI WGS metagenome assembly WPCK01 (sample SAMN12869471, study PRJNA574797) | sludge metagenome | isolation source: wastewater treatment of pH11 | place: China:Beijing | collected 2019-05-20
CTTCCAACATCGCCTGCACCCGCCGACGCGAAGAATGGAACAAGCCCCAAACTGCCCACCAACTCGCGTTGATCGGCAATGGATGAAAGAGCTAAACTGCTGGGCGAATCGGTGTATCTTAAGCGGACGATGTTCAACAGGAGTTGCTGTTCGGAAGTTGTCTTGACGGCTTCATTATATTGAAGCCGCCCCGAATACACCGTTCTTGGTCCAAAACTACATCCGCCGCAAAAAAGTACACCAGCGCATAGCAAAACACCAACGAAAAGGCTGCGGCTCAATCGCCGGTCCCTGGTCATTGCTAGTATCTCGCCGCCGTTCTGCGCGATATAAGTTTCCATTACGCTAATATCGGATCGATCTGCAAGATAAATTGCCAAATTTGCATCTTTCCTTGAAGTTTCAGTCGACTTTGTTAATCTAGATTCCGCCATTGAGCGACGGCTGCCCGCGAGGAGCAAGAGAACACGCGAGTCCATGCTTTGCGGCTGTCTCTTCAAATCCACGTCAAAGGGTGAAACCCTCGCCACCCAAATCTTGGTCGATCCCGATAGCCAATCCGCAAATTGCCCTGTAAAACTTTGAAGGCATGGATATAACACTACCAAACGTCAATCACCCACCGAATTCGAAAAAAGGAAGAAATAATGCGATCCCTGTTTTTGTCTTTATGTGCAGTAGTTCTTTGTGCGCCTTTGGTAGCACAGGATAAGCTTGAAGTCCTGGCTCCGTCCGGTGGCAAGCCGGTCGCAAATACTGTGGCCTATGCAATCGGCTTCGAGCTAGGCTCCAACCTCGCCAGCAATGGTGTATTGCCTACCGACGTAACCAAGGAAGACCTGCTGCGAGGCATCTTCGATGCTCTTGAGTCCAAAGAGTTGGCGGTACCTCAGGAGCAATGTCAGACAGCGATGAAGGCGTTCGGTGAGCAAATGCAGGCGCGCTTTGCTGAGAAGGTCAAGGTGAAGATGGCCGAAGGCCAAAAATTCTTGGAAGAGAATAAGAAAAAAGAAGGCGTTCAAACAACGCAATCCGGACTTCAATACAAAGTTATCAAAGCCGGCAATGGAGCGTCGCCTGCGGCAACCGATGAAGTGTCCGTCCACTATGAAGGCAAGTTGATCAACGGCAACGTATTCGATAGTTCGATTGCACGCGGAAAACCAGTTTCATTTCCAGTAAACGGTGTAATTCCGGGCTGGACTGAAGCCTTGCAGAAGATGAAGGTTGGCGACAAATGGCAGTTGTTTATTCCATCGGAGTTGGCCTACAAAGATCGTGGCCATCCGCCCGTCATCGGACCCCATGAAGTCTTAGTTTTTGAAGTCGAGTTGCTTGAAATCAAAGGTAAGTAGAAATCCATGATCGATCTCGCGTCGTGCGCAAACACAAGCCATGATCTAACTCAGTGGAACCGATTGGCGTCGCAAGTGCTCGACGGGCAACCACTATCGGATGACCAGGCGTTGGCAATCCTGGAGTCCGGCGATGTTGAGTTGATGGACTTGGTGGCAGCTGCATTCCGAATCAGGCACACCTACTTCGGTAAGACGGTTCAACTCTATTTTCTCGTGAATGCGAAAAGTGGGTTGTGTCCAGAAGATTGTGGGTATTGCTCGCAGTCGAAGCTTTCGAAAGCACCCATTGAAAAGTACCGGATGCTCAATCCGGAACAATTGCTGGACGGTGCTCGAGAAGCGTTCGAGCGCGGTTCGAAGACCTACTGTATCGTAATCAGCGGGCGATCACCCAACGAACGCGAAATGCAGACGATCGAAGATGTTGTGCCGCTGGTCAAATCGAAATTCGATCTGAGCGTTTGCGCGTGCTTGGGCTTGCTGGACGACGAGAAAGCCGGACGCCTGAAGGCTTGCGGCGTCGACCGAGTCAATCACAACCTGAATACGAGCCGCGAGCACTACGAAGAAATTTGTTCGACGCACACATTTCAGGACCGTGCCGACACGCTTGCCAGCGTCCGTCGCGCGGGCCTCGAACTGTGCAGCGGTGGAATTATCGGAATGGGCCAGTCGCATCGCGATCTGGTTTCGATGGCTATGGAATTGCGGCAGTTGTCGGTTGAGTCGATTCCCATCAATTTTTTACATGCTATCGAGGGAACACCGCTCGAACGGCAAGACGAGTTGACGCCGCAAGATTGCATTCGAGCGTTGTGTATGATGCGGTTCGTCAATCCGTCAAGCGAACTGCGGGTCGCGGGTGGCCGCGAAAAGCATTTGCGATCGTTGCAGCCGCTGAGCCTGTACGTCGCGAACAGCTTGTTTGTCGGAGATTACCTGACCACGAAAGGCCAACCGCCCCAAGCAGACTACGATATGATTGCGGATCTGGGGTTCGAGGTAACGCGATAGGTCGACTTAGCCAAACGTCAGGTCGGGTCCGATCGTACGTCCGGATCTTTTCTATTCATTCCACGCCACCGCGCACTTGCGTCCCATGCTGGCTAAACGCGTAATTTCATGTCTCGACGTAAGCGCTGGCCGCGTTGTCAAAGGCACCAATTTTCTTCACCTTCGCGATGCCGGTGATCCGGTCGAAGTCGCGGCTCGCTATGAGCGCGAAGGCGCGGATGAGCTCGTTTTTCTAGACATTTCGGCCAGCCACGAAGCCAGACAAATCATGTTGGATGTGGTCCAGCGAACAGCCGAACAGGTCTTTATGCCGCTCACGGTTGGCGGCGGAGTCCGGACCCTGGACGATATTCGAGCCCTGCTCAATGCGGGCTGCGACAAGGTCTCCTTGAATACGTCAGCCGTCTTGCATCCGGAATTTGTCGCTCGAGCAGCCGATCGGTTCGGAAGTCAATGCATTGTCGTGAACATCGATCCGAAGCGGGTCGATCGCGGAGGCGTCGAGTTTTGGGAAGTTCATACTCACGGCGGACGAAACCCGACCGGCTTAGAAGCAGTATCTTGGGCCAGGCAAGTGGAATGCCTTGGAGCCGGGGAAATCGTCCTCACCTGCATGGACCGGGACGGGACACGCGATGGCTACGACTTGGAAATGACAGCCGCAGTCAGCCAAGCCGTGCATATTCCGGTCGTGGCCAGCGGTGGAGCCGGACGACCCGAACACTTGGTCGACGCAATTCTACTCGGAAAGGCCGACGCTGCCCTGGCAGCCAGTATTTTTCACTTTGGTCAGTATACAATAGAGCAAACGAAGGTCATGCTGGCAGATAGAGGTATTCCAGTTCGACTGGCTACTGCCGCTCCTTGACACCTGAACACTAAAACGCAAGAGGCAAGAATATAAAATGAAATCCGCTAAAGACAACAAAGCCGTGAACGATGCGGACGCGACTGCCGAACGCTTGATGGAAGGTCTGCTGAACAAGCGAGAGACGCTGGAAGTGGATAAATTTTTCCGGGCGTTGGTCAAGCTAAAAGGCAGCGACCTTCACATGAAAGTCGGAAATCCGCCAATCGTTCGGGTCAATGGGGCGCTCAAGCCGATCAACCATCCGTCGATTTCTAATGAAGAAATGGTTCGATTGCTTGTCCCGATGCTAGACTCTCGAAACCGCATTATTTTCGAACGCGATGGCGGCGCGGACTTCGCGCACGTCGTAGAGGTCGATGGAATCGATTGGCGGTTCCGTGTCAACATGCTCAAACAACTCGGCCAAGTCGGGTTGGTCGCGCGTCGCGTCAATAACTACATCCCACCGTTTGCAGGCTTGTATTTGCCGCCATCGATCGAACACCTTTGCCACCACGATCAAGGCATGGTTCTGCTGGCGGGAGTCACGGGGTCCGGCAAAACGACGACGATCGGTTCGATGTTGAATTACATCAACTCGATCTACAGCAAGCATATTTTGACTTTGGAAGACCCGATCGAATTCGTGTTTACCGAAGACAAGTGTTTGATCAACCAGCGCGAAATTGGGCAGGATGTCGTAGATTTCGAAGTCGGGATGAAGCACGCAGTGCGAGAAGATCCCGATATTATCCTGGTCGGTGAGATGCGCGACCAGGAGACGTTTATGACAGCCATCCATGCGGCCGAAACTGGGCACTTGGTGTTCGGGACGATTCACGCTTCTAGCGCCCCAACAACCATTGGTCGTATTCTGGACCTATTCCCAGAAGAGATGCATGGGGCCATTCGGTCGGCCATCGCGTTCAACATGAAAGGCATCGTGGCCCAGAAGCTACTCAAGTCGATCAAACCCGGCGTCGGCCGCGTGCCCACCGTTGAAATTATGACGTTTACACCCATGATTCAGAAGCTGGTGCTCGAAGAACAGGACGCCAAACTTCCCGATGCGATTCGAATCGGTGCTCAAGAAGGGATGCAGGATTTCACCATGAGCCTTAAACAACTGATTGACGACGAGCTGATCGACCGACCAACCGCATTTGCTGTTGCACCAAACAAGGATGCGCTCAAAATGGCACTCAAAGGTATTCACGTCAAAGCTCCCGGGATTCTGTAGGCCATGGCATTGTTCGGAAAAAAGAAAAAACCTGCGTCGGCCGCGCCGAGTTTTGAGGTCGACCCAACGGCGCTGCCTCCTGTTGAGTTCAAACCGCCAGCGGCCTCGAGCGGTGAGCAGCAAGGTGTGCTCGTTGCCTGCCGTGCGATTCCACAATACGGTCTGGCCGTGATGCTTGTCGCTCAAGCCTTTCGCGCGCGCGCCGACCAGATTTTGATCGACTTCACCGCGCAAGGTGCCACCATTCGATTTCGAGTCGATGGGATCTGGGAACGTATGCCGGCGCTAGACCGCGAGTCCGGTGATGGCATGTTGACCGTGCTCAAACGATTGATGCTTCTCAACCCGGCCGATCGCCGGTCCGTGCAAAAAGGCAAATTGCCGGTCAAGTATCGCGGCATCGATTGGATTTTCAATTTCACGAGCCAAGGTGCCCCCAATGGCGAACGCGTTTTGATCTTAATTGTTCCCAAGAAATCAGTGCTGAACACGCTGAGCGATCTTGGTATGCGCGAGAAATTGCAGTCGCAGTATAAAGAATTGATCAATGGCCCGGCTTCGCTTTTCTTGTTCAGCGGACCGGCTGGACACGGCCTGCCGACGACTTGGCGGATTGGGTTGGAAGCCGCAGACCGTTTCATGCGAGACTTCCATTGCATCCACGATGTTTCTTTGGATGAACCGGACATCATCAATATTGGAAATCATACATTCAATTCGTCGGCTGGCGAGACGCCGATGACCGTCCTCTCGAGCCTTCTACTGAAGCAACCCGAAGCTTTGATTTTCCCCGATTTGTTCGATGATGAAGTGGCAGAGTTGGTCTGCAAACAAGTGACCGTCGAACATCGCAATATAATCACGCGAGTCGTTGCAGGTTCAGCCATCGAAGGGCTGGTCAAGATGCTTGGATCCTATCGCAAGTTCGCTAAGGAACTGCTGCAAATCACCTGCGGCGTGCTCAATCAGCGTCTCGTGCGACGACTGTGCCTCGATTGCCGCCAATCCTTTCAACCAACACCTCAACTCCTGCAAAAGCTCGGTTTGCCATCAAATCGCGTCCACAGTCTTTATCAGCCTACGATTCCACCGCCACCCGAGCAACGCGTGGATGCCAACGGCAAGCCGATCGAGATTCCAATCTGTTCCAAATGCGAGGGTCGAGGCTATTACGGGCGAGCTGCAATCTTTGAATTGTTGATCCTGGACGATGAAATCCGCAAGGCTGTCCTGAAGAAACCCACACCGGAAGCGATTTTACCCGTCGCCCGAGAGCGAGGATTTCTGACGATCCAGGAAGAAGGCATCCTGGCCGTTGCGACCGGAACAACTAGCCTGCAAGAACTGCAACGCGTTCTTTCCAAATAACACTTAGAGAATTTGATGTCGAACGTACGAGAACCAGTATTGCCGTCGCTGCACGGCAGTCAAAATGAGCTACCCGCAGCTCGGCCTTTCAGCGGCTGGGCGATTTTCGCTTCAGCAATAGGTCTATTTAGCCTGCTGACTATCTTTTCCGTAAAACTAATACCCTTCTCGCTGATCGCTGTTCTCCTGGGTACTATTGTTTCACTGCGTTTGAGCAAGCCGGATGCGAACTATGGCCTGTGGATCGCCAATCTGGGTTTGGGTTTAGGGCTAGCCAGTGGGATCTCTGCGCTGGCTGCTCATAAAACGAGCAGCGACCACTATACGGAGGTCGCCAAGAAATTTGTAATCGAATACGTCGAATTGCTGGCTAGTGGCCATGTCTACAATGCGCTGGAATTGCAGTTCCCATTTGTCCAGCGGCAACCGGAAGGGACCGATTTGGAAGGGCTTTATGAAGCCTATCAGGGTGAAATCGACTTGAACGTGCTGCCCAAGAAAGGCAACAGCGATGAAGAATCGCCTGAGGAAAAGGCGATGGGGCGCAAGCGAATGATTGAACGTTTTAGAAAAGATTCAGTTACCGAATTTGTGCTCAATCACCCAAACGCCAAATGGGTTTGTTCAGAAGCCACGGTCGTCGAATCGAAAGGCAACTATTCGAAGTACAAGACGGTGATTGAAAGTCCTGACATTCCCAATAAACGGTTGAAATTCGAGCTGATTCGAAACCGCAGCAAAACGAATGAAACCGACCGCACCGCTGAATGGCGGATGGGCGATCAAGAATTCGGAAAGTAGACAGAGTGTTTACAGCGGAAGTGTCGTTGCAAGCTTAATTCAAGGTCAATCGTTGATCATGCAAGTCTCACCGGCTTGCTGGTTTCGCTGACTAAAGTGCTTCGTCTCCTGATTCACCCGTGCGTATTCGAATGGCATTCTCAAGATTAGTAACAAAAATCTTTCCGTCACCGATCTGATTGGTTCGGCCTTCGCGAATGATCGTATCGACTACCAACTTCAAGTTGTCGTCGCTGCAGACGACTTCAATTTTCACTTTGGGTACAAAGTCGACGTTGTATTCGGTGCCACGGTAAACTTCCGTGTGCCCTTTCTGCCGTCCGTAGCCACGAACTTCCGTTACGGTCATCCCGGTCACGCCGTTTTCGGTCAACGCATTCTTGATATCCTCGAGCTTGAAGTGGCGGACGATGGCTTCAATCTTTTTCATCAAACAATTCCTCTTCCGTCTCTGTTACTCTTTTCCACGCACTCGAAAATATACTCTTTTCTTGCGAACCGCACTAGAACATAGGACAGCTAGTTCGCGGCTCGTGCACGCTTTATAATACTCTTCGATGAGTGGTTGCCAAATCCAGTTCCCGTGGTGCGTGAGGTGTTACGATGATCAAGTACGTGTTGTTAAACGTTTCGTTTTTTGCAATTACCCTAGGGCTAGCCATGCAGGTGCAATCGGATGAATGGCTCGACAAGATCGAGCACAAATACGCGGACAGCAATGGAGTGAAAATTCATTACGCGAAAACTGGATCGGGACCATTGATGGTTTTCATTCACGGATTCCCCGATTTCTGGTATAGCTGGCATCACCAAATGAAGGGCTTGGCCGATCAGTACACAGTGGTTGCCATGGACACACGCGGATACAACTTGAGCGATAAGCCTGAAGGCGTCGAGCAATACGCGATGCCGCTTTTGATCGCGGACGTAGCAGCTGTCGTTCGGGCCGAAGGTAGCGAAAAGGCTATTATCGTTGGCCATGATTGGGGCGGCGCAATTGCTTGGGGGTTTGCGGCCATGTTTCCGCAAATGACTGACAAGCTCGTCATCGTCAACCTGCCGCACCTAGCCGGATTGATCCGAGAACTTGGCAAGGAGGATTCGGCTCAACATCGCAATTCCGCCTACGCCCGCATGTTTCAACGCGAGGACTCACACAAGGGGCTTAACGCCCAGATGCTTGCCGGTTTTCTGCCGCTCGAAACGCCAGAGATCAAGCAACTTTACGTCGAAGCCTTTGAAAAATCATCCTTCGAGTCGATGATGAATTACTATCGCGGAAACTATCCACGCGAGCCGTATCAGATGCAACCGCTGCCCAAGATCCAAGTACCCGTGTTGCAATTCCATGGTTTGGCAGATACTGCTTTGCTGCCCGCAGCCCTCAACGACACATGGGATCACTTGGATAAAGACTGGACGCTCGTGACCTTGCCGGGTGTTGGCCACTGGGCGCATTTGCAACAGCCCGAAATGGTCACCGACACGATGTCGTGGTGGCTCAAGATGCGGGCCAGCGATAACTGAATCGATGAAGACATTTCACAGTGGAATTCAAAAAATGTCGCTCGACTCTCCAGTCGAGATTTCACGGTAAGTAGAGGCTGTAAACTTATCAAACAGACGATTCTGTAGAGGCTGTGATTTTTTCAAATGAATGATCCTGAAGGGATCGCAGCCATTAGCCGGGGGTTGAGCGGAGCGAGACCCCCGGAACGCGACGGGGCGAATCCGGCCTGATCCTGAAGGGATCACAGCTCAACGGCGGCAAGACGCAAAAAATCACAACACCAAGTGACGTGCGACATTCGAGCACCCAGTTACAAGGTTTTCAAATTGAACTTGGCATGAAAGATTTTCAACAAGAGCGATCCATTGCAGCCTTCGAACGCGCAAATCGATGGATGCCGGGTGGTGTCAACAGCCCCGCGCGAGCTTTCGGAGCGGTTGGAGGCAAGCCTCTATTTATCGAGCGTGCGGAAGGCCCGTTCCTGTTCGACATCGACGGCAATCAACTGATCGACTACATCGGTTCCTGGGGTCCCATGATTTTGGGGCATGCGCGACCCGAAGTCATCGAGGCAGTAGTTTCGGCTGCTCGCAACGGTACAAGCTATGGCGCTCCAACGGAAGCGGAGAGCCAACTTGCCGAACTAGTCCATCGAGCGATGCCGGCGGTCGAGAAATTGCGGTTTGTGAGCAGCGGGACGGAAGCCACGATGAGCGCCATTCGGTTGGCGCGCGGAGCAACGAGTCGCGACAAAATCGTGAAATTTTCGGGCTGTTATCATGGGCACGCTGACAGCTTATTGGTTGCCGCTGGCAGTTCGGCCGCCACACTCGGCGTTCCCGATTCGCCCGGTGTTACGCTGGGAACAAGCCGAGATACCTTAGTTCTGCCCTACAACGACATGGACTCACTGGAAAAGGTTTTCAATGAGCATGGTTCGTCGATTGCCGGCATCATCCTGGAACCCGTTGTTGGCAACATGGGATGCGTACCGCCGCGTGATGGATTTCTGCAAGCCTGCCGGCGACTTTGCGATTCGCACGGCAGTATTTTGATCTTTGACGAAGTTATGACGGGCTTTCGAGTTGCTCATGGCGGAGCACAGTCACTGTACGCGGTTCACCCTGATCTGACAACGCTAGGAAAAATCGTCGGTGGGGGAATGCCGCTGGGGGCTTACGGCGGTCGAGCAGATTTGATGAACCACGTTCTGCCGAGCGGCAAAGTCTTTCAAGCCGGAACACTCAGCGGCAATCCGCTGGCAACCGCTGCTGGCATCAAAACGCTTGAATTGCTGCGAGACGAGAATCCCTATCCGATGCTTGAAGAGTTATCGAAGCGATTAGCAGATGGCTTGGGCCAAGCCGCGTCCCAGAATGGCATCGATCACCAAATTCAACGCATTGGCAGCATGATGACGTTGTTCTTCAACTCCCATCGAGTGTCCAATTGGGAAGACGCTGCTCAGTCCGATCGCTCGAGATATGCCAAGTACTTCTGGGGTCTTATCCATCGCGGCATCTACATGCCCTGTAGTCAATTTGAAGCACTATTTGTCTCGGCAGCCCACACTCCCGACTTAATCGACCAAACACTGGAAAAGGTGTCAGGAGTCTTTTCCGAGATTTGTTCGTAGCGGTGCCTCGCAAGCTACGCGGTATGACCCTATCGGACGAGTCGCCCAATCAAATGAACCGAGCTAACTTCGTTTTACTTACGGGGTCAAAGCCGACGTCGGAAACAAACTACCCCGCAGGCGATTGCGATCAGGGCTGCGGAACTTGGTTCGGGAATTGCGGTGAATGTCCCTTGAACGTTGTCGATCGTGGAAAATCCTTGTGAGCCAAAAGCCAGGAACCGAATTCGAGTCGGATCGCCGATGAAGTTCTCGAAAGTGGATGGAACGAGGACATCATAGGTAAATGTCCAGGTGCGAAACTCTCCATCAGGAACGGCTGGGGTATTGGACGAGGTCAATGGAACGATCGTCGTGGCGTTGATCAAGAGATTGAAACCCAGGTTGTGCAACACTTCGTCCAGGCGGTCTCCCACATCGAATTGAAACGTGTAGGTTCCGTATTGAAGCGTGGTGTTCGGCAGATTTTGAAACAAACTGGAACCGCTTCCACCTGCACCCATGGTTGCCACGTTGAATCCTTCCGTGGCGTTGCCACCCGGAAAATGGACATTGGATGGATTCAAAAACGTCGTAGAACCAAGCCGATTCCAACCTGGAGTCGACGTTCCGCTCGTGACACCGTCGGCCAAGACCGGATCTTCAAAACCCGGATTGTTGATCGTGATGATATCTGCCAACGCAAAAGTTGGTGTGACTGCACCGGCAAGAATAAGTGCTTTTCTAGTCGATTTTAAGGCAAAATAGGTTAATAGATTCATCATAATACATACCCTCAGTCGGTCGTATAATAGAGAAACACTCGTTGATCGGGTGCAAATCTTCACCTCAATATCACAGGCGCAAATGGTGTTGGTTTGGCGCTCCAAAAAAGTCTCAAAATCATGAAAATTTTCAAACTTGGTTTTTTTCGGCCAATTTCCGGAACCAAATTACCATGGATGCGCGCCATAAATTCAGATTGAGAGTGTGAAATGCAACTAGTGCTTTGTTACAGCTTAATTTTAGGGTAGACGGAGGTTAGTTTCAGGCGAGCATCATCGACCTTCATTTGCCATTCGATTCCGCGTTGGGTGTTGTTCACATCCTCATGCCAAGCTGTGGTTTCTTTGGACAAT
>WPCK01224012.1_pt1 | contig 10877 bp, 8 predicted proteins | sample 5399851 | NCBI WGS metagenome assembly WPCK01 (sample SAMN12869471, study PRJNA574797) | sludge metagenome | isolation source: wastewater treatment of pH11 | place: China:Beijing | collected 2019-05-20
AGGAGGCCTATGCCCCCTCTCCTAATTTCATTTACCGGCGTATGGGTGGTGCAGCGGCGACGGAGTGAAGCGCTGCCAGAGACGGGACCTTATTAGGTCCCGCATCGCCGCGCCGTATCTGATGAGACGGCCTGGGCCTTCCTATTGGGCGCGACAAACGCGCCCACCGCTACCGATGTTCTGGCACCAATGTCTTAGCGCAGTTTTCCCTGCACACGCTTGACCTGCCTTGAGAACTTTGGCCTTGATCAGGTCCGGTCAAGCGTCGGGCTGCGCCGACCGACAAACCACCGACCGTTAAAGTTCTCCTGCGCCGATCCGCGCGGCCATATCGTCTCAATCCCGATCGTCTCAAGGATGCATCGCCTTTGGCACCTGCTCTAAACACGCCGTCCGACGCATTGATCGCCCGTTTCACCGAGATCGTCGGGGAGCAAAACGCGTTACGCCGGCCCGAGGATCAAGTGGCGTATCTCAAGGAGTGGCGCGATCTCTATACGGGCAAGACCCCTGTCGTGCTTCGCCCTGGCTCGACGGCAGAGGTCTCGCGCATTCTTGCACTGGCAAACGAGGCGCACGTCGCCATCGTACCCCAGGCCGGAAACACGGGACTGGTGGGTGGCCAGATTCCTGTCGAATCCGGCAGCGAGATCGTGCTGAGCCTGTCGCGGCTCAACAAGGTGCGCGCGCTCGATGCGGAAAGCGGCACGCTGGTGCTGGACTCGGGTGTGACCCTCGCCGAGACGCAGCGGATCGCAGCAGACGCGGGATGGCTGTTTCCCCTGAGTCTCGCCTCCGAAGGCAGCTGCCAGATTGGCGGGGTACTTGCAACCAACGCGGGCGGTGTCGCCGTGCTCAGCTATGGCAATGCCCGCGCGCTTGCGCTTGGCTTGGAGGTTGTACTGGCCAATGGCGAGATCTGGGATGGGCTGCGCATACTGAAGAAAGACAACACCGGCTATGATCTGCGCGATCTTTTCATCGGCTCCGAGGGCACGCTAGGCGTCATCACCGCAGCGGCGTTGAAGCTCTCGCCTGCACCTGCGGAAAAGGCCACGGCGCTCGTTGCCGTTTCCTCACCCAAAGACGCCCTGGCGTTGTTGCGGCTTGCACAAGCCCAGGTGCATTCCAGTCTCACCGCCTTCGAGTTCTGGTCGCGGCTTGCGATGCAGTTCGCGCTCGATTTTCTTTCCGGCACGCGCGATCCGTTCGCCAACGCACATCCGTGGTACGTGCTCATTGAGATTTCGAGCGGCGAGACGGGGGGACGCGCGACCGCCCAGATGGAAGACCTGCTCGTCAAGGCGAGCGAAGAGGGGCTTCTACGCGACGCGGTGATCGCCGCCTCCATTCAGCATGCGCGCGATCTCTGGCGGTTGCGCGAAAGCCTGTCGGAGGCGCAAAAGCCCGCGGGCGGCAGCATCAAACACGACATCTCGGTGCCTGTCGCGCGCATTCCCGAATTCCTGGAGCGTGCCGGTGGCGTGGTCGAGGGAGTTTGCCCAGGCGCGCGGCCTGTTCCCTTCGGTCACTTCGGAGACGGCAATATCCACTACAACGTCACACAACCGGTCGGTATGGCGCGCGAGGCCTATATCGCGCTGTGGCACGATATGTCCTACGCGGTGCATGCCCTGGTCGCCAGCATGGGCGGGTCGATCTCCGCTGAACACGGCATTGGGCGGCTGAAGCGCGACGAGCTGCCATTGCGGAAAAGCAGTATCGAGATGAGCTTGATGCGCGCCATAAAGCAGGCCTTCGACCCCAATGGCATTTTGAGCCCGGGCCGCGTCGTCTAGGGCTGCCGCTGCCGAAGCTTTTAAAACTTAAGTGCATGGCCCTTAAGGAGGATTGACCTCGGCATGGTCTTGGGCGCAACGAGAGCGCATAATTTTCCGCACTGCATCAAATTCGGCGACTATACGCATGACCAAGATTCGCAATCCCTCGCTCCCCAAGGAGCGCATGAAAATTCTTCTGCTCGAGGGCATTTCAGAAACCGCGGTCGCGGCCTTCACATCGGCGGGTTACGCCAACGTGGTGCGCCTCACCAAGGCGCTCGACGGCCAGGAGTTGATCGATGCGCTGCAGGACGTGCGTATCCTGGGTATCCGCTCGCGTACGCATCTCACCTCGAATGTCATCGAACGCACGGACCGGCTCATCGCCGTCGGTTGCTTTTCAGTGGGCACCAACCAGGTCGATCTTGGCGCGGCCAACGCCAAGGCCGTCCCCGTCTTCAACGCGCCGTTCTCCAACACGCGTTCGGTTGCGGAACTCACGATCGCCGAGATCGTAATGCTGTTCCGCCGCATCTTTCCTCGCTCCGTTGGCGCGCACGCCGGAGGCTGGGACAAGAGCGCGGCTGGCGCGCATGAAATACGCGGCAAGACCTTGGGCATTGTCGGGCTCGGCAACATCGGCAGTCAGCTTGCTGTCTTGGCCGAAGCCTTGGGCATGCGCGTGATCTACTACGATCTTTCCGACAAGCTGCGTCACGGTAACGTCGAACCCTCCGAATCGCTCAACTCGTTGCTGGCGCGCTCGGATGTCGTCTCGCTTCACGTGCCCGAAACGCCCGAAACGCAGAACATGATCCGTGCGGATGAGATCGCGCTCATGAAGCCCGGCGCCTTCCTCATCAACAACGCCCGCGGCACGGTCGTCGATCTTGATGCGCTCGCCGATGCCCTGCGTGAAAACCGGCTCGGAGGCGCGGCCATCGACGTGTTTCCCAAGGAGCCCTCCTCGAACAACGAGAAATTTCAATCGCCGCTACAGAACCTGCCCAACGTGATCTTGACCCCCCACATCGGCGGCTCGACCGAGGAGGCTCAGGAGAACATCGGTGCGGAGGTTGCGCGCAAGCTCGTCGATTATTGCGACGTCGGCTCAACGCATGGCGCGGTGAACTTCCCGCAGGTGCAGCTTCCCACACGGCCCAACGGTACGCGGTTCATCCAGATGCACCACAATATTCCCGGCGAGTTGCGTCGCCTCAACGATGTGTTCGCACGCCATAACGTCAATATTGCCACGCAGTTCCTGCAGACTGACGCGAAGATCGGCTACGTCGTTATCGACGCCGACGGCACGGTTCCCGAAGCGGAGGCCATCCTCGAAGAAATTCGCGATCTGCCAGGCACCATTCGCGCTCGCATCCTCAATCCTTTGCACAGTTGAGGCTTTGCGCGGGTTGGAGGCCTCAACCCAGCAGATAGTCCGCCACGGCCGAAAGCGAGGGACCGTCGATGAAATGGTCCGCACCCGCAACGACCGCTTGGCGGCGGGCAACGCCACCGAAACCGATGACCTTGGCGCCACCCTCCCGCGCGGCCACATCCGTCACCCCGTCGCCAACAAGGACGAGGCTGCCATGCCGCGCCACCAGGCGCGCTGCGATTTGCGCCTTGCCGTTTGAACGCGTCAAAGGCGAGGCCGTCTCGAAACCGGCATAGTGGCCCTCCTCATCGTGATAGACGGCAACCGCGTGGACGCGATCCTCAGGCACGCCGAGCTTGCCGGCCAAGTGCACCACGGGCGCCTGCAAGCCCCCGCTGACGACATAGACCGCGGCACCGCTTGCAGACAGCCGCCCGATGGCCTGCAACGCCCCCTCCACGATCGTGTCGGCGTAGCGTTGGCCGAGCCAGGAAACATCCTGGCGGTTGGGACGCAGGATCTCCATGCGCCGGGCGTAGACCTCTTCCAAGGTCATGCGGCCGTCCATGGCCGCCTGCGTCAGCGGCACGATCTCGTGCGCACGGCCAACGCGCACGGCCAGTTCATCGATGCCTTCGAGCCTGGAGAGCGTGCTATCACAATCAAAGGCGACGGCGGCGGGTGATTCGTGTCGGGCAGTCACAGATCGGATTCCTCGTCGTTGAGCGCTGACTTAGAAAGCCGCGCGCCGCGCTGTCAATTCGCCTTTGCGGGCGTATGAAACCGGCAGGCGTTGAACCTTGTTAACGATGCTTTAACCCTTCGCTCGCGATGGTTCTGCGGGCACATCACGCCGCGCACGGGGCGGTAAGGGCTGATCATGGCGCAAACGCTGGATGATATCCTTCGCTCGGATGCAGAGCTTGCGCTCGGGGACGACCTCAAGACGGCCGTGGAGTCCTGGCTTGCGCATTTAAGGCACGAGCGCGGCGCCTGCGATAACACGCGCGAGGCGTATGCCCGCGACGTGCGCCAGTTCCTTGCCTTTCTCAAAGGCCACTTGCAGCACACGCCTTGCCTTGGCGACCTCGGCCGCCTCGATGCCAAAACCGTGCGCGCGTTCCTCGCCGCGCGCCGCAAGGAAGGCGCCGTTTCGCGTTCGCTCTCGCGTACCCTCTCGGCGCTGCGCATGTTCTTCCGCTGGCTCGAAGCACAAGATACCCTGAAGAACCGGACGATTTCACGGATCGCCCTGCCGAAGGTCCCCCATGGCGTGCCCAAGCCACTCAATGTCCAGACGGCCGCAAAAGTCGTCGGTGCGTCTGAGGCCGAGCCTGCGGACGGCTGGATCGCCGCGCGCGACCAGGCCGTCATGATGCTGCTCTATGGATGCGGCTTGCGCATCAGCGAGGCCTTGGGCCTGACCGCTCGTCAGGCGCCCATTGACGGGCGCGACGTCATGATGATCAAGGGCAAGGGCGGACGCGAGCGCATGGTCCCCGCGCTGCCCATCGTCAGCGAGGCCATCACCCGCTACGTCGCCATGTGCCCCTATCCCATCAATCCGGACGGGCCCCTCTTTTTAGGCGCGCGCGGCGGCCCCCTGTCGCCCCGGCTGATCCAGCTTGCCATGGCACGCATGCGTGCCGCATTGAACCTGCCGGATACGGCGACGCCCCACGCCTTGCGCCATTCGTTCGCCACCCATCTTCTTTCAGCGGGGGCCGATCTGCGCCAGATTCAGGAATTGCTCGGCCACGCGTCCTTGTCGACTACCCAGATTTACACCGAGGTCGACACCAAGCGTTTACTGAGTGTTTACGACAACGCCCACCCGCGTTCTGGCCGTGCCTGATTGCTGCTAGAATTGGGTTCCAAGCTCTCAGGAGACCAAAATGGCCGCGCCCCAAGGGCACGAACCGCAAGAAGGATCGCCCGCCCATGCGTAAGCTTCGCAACGCAGCCGTTGTCTTGGTGCTCGCCTTCAAGGCCCCCGCGCAGGCGAACCCTGAAGCCGAAGCTGTCACGTGCAAGGGCGCCGACATCCTTGCCGAGCTCGGCGCCTCCAACCCCACGGCACTTGAGAAATTGCGCCAGCAGGCCGCGGCACTGGAAAATACCAAAGCGCTGCTCTGGAAGATCGAGAAGCCCGGCGTCGCACCCTCCTACCTGTTCGGCACCATGCATCTGAGCGATTCGCGGATCACGGCGCTGAGTCCAGCTGTTGAGGCTGCATTCGCGCAATCCAAATCGCTTGCTTTGGAGGTTGGAGATCTTTCGCCCGACGCGCTGACGGCCGCCATCGCGACCTCGGGCGCCGATCTCGTCTACACCGATGGCACGAACCTTGCGCAGAAACTGTCCAAGGAGGAGTTCGACAAGGTCAAGGCGGTCGTCACCGCGTCCGGCATGCCCGCCGAATTTGCCGGAATGCTCAAGCCCTGGCTGGTCGGCACGTTGCTGGCGGTCTCGGACTGCGAACGCCGTCAGGTCGCCTCCGGTACCAAAGTGCTCGACATGCAATTGGCGGATAAAGCCCAGGCGGCTGGCATTCCGGTGACGGGATTGGAGACCATCAACCAGCAACTCGCCGCACTTTCCAGCGTACCCGAGAATGAGCAGATCCAGATGCTGCGCGTCGGCCTCAAGAACGCCGACCGCACCGACGATCTCATGGAGACGATGCTTCAGCTCTATCTGAAGCGCGACATGGGCGCGGCGATGCCGTTCCAATATATGCTGGCGGACCAGATGGGTGTCCCGGCCAGCGCCTTTGCGAGCTTCGAAAGATCGCTGCTGGTCGATCGCAACGTGCGCATGAAGGCCGCCGCAGCGCCGCTGCTCGAGGAGGGCGGCGCCTTCATAGCGGTTGGCGCACTGCATTTACCGGGCAAGACGGGCCTTGTCGCCTTGCTGCGCGAAGCCGGCTATACGGTCACGGCCGTTGAATAGAGGCGCATTCGCACGTCACAGGTGGATTTGCCGCTTGGCGACCGCCAGGGCGGCCTCCTTGACGGCCTCGGTCAAGGTCGGGTGCGCATGACAGGTGCGCGCCAGATCCTCCGCGGATCCGGAGAACTCCATAATGACGGCAGCCTCCGCGATCATCTCGCTGACGTTGGGGCCGATCATGTGCACGCCGAGGATGCGATCCGTCTTGGCGTCCGCCAGCACCTTCACGAAGCCATCCGTGGTGCGGTTGACCTTGGCGCGGCCGTTGGCGGTGAATGGGAACTTGCCAACCGCGTAAGCGACGCCGGCGGATTTAAGCTCCTCTTCCGTTTTGCCGACGGATGCAACCTCGGGGAATGTGTAGATGACGTTGGGGATCACATCGTGGTTCACATGGCCCGCCTGTCCGGCGATGTTTTCGGCAACCGCGGTGCCCTCATCCTCCGCCTTGTGTGCGAGCATCGGCCCGGCGATCACGTCGCCGATGGCGTAAACGCCAGCCACGTTGGTCTGGAACTGGCCGTCGACCAGAATGCGCTTCTTGCCATCGACGGCGATGCCCGCTTCCGCAAGACCCAGCCCGTCGGTGTAGGGCACGCGGCCCACGGCCACGAGCACAACGTCGGCTTCGACGGCCTCGGGATCGCCGCCTGCTGCGGGCGCTATGCTTGCCCTCAACTTACCGTCCTCGCCCTTGGTGACGCCCGTCACCTTGCTGGCGAGTCGGAACTTCAGACCCTGCTTTTCAAGGATACGCTGGAACGAGCGGGCGACCTCGCCATCCATGCCGGGCAAAATGCGATCAAGGAATTCAACGACCAGCACCTCCGCGCCGAGGCGCCGCCACACCGAGCCCAGCTCGAGCCCGATAACGCCAGCGCCGATCACGATCATCTTGCCCGGCACCTGCGGTAGTTCCAGCGCGCCCGTCGAAGTGATGATCTCCTTCTCGTCGATTTCAATGCCAGCGAGCCGCGCGGGCTCCGAGCCCGTGGCAATGACAATGGACTTTGCTTCCAGCGTCTGCTGAGTCCCATTCATGAACGTGACCTCGACCTTGCCAGCGCCCAGCACCTTGCCGGTGCCGTGGTAGTGGTCGATCTTGTTTTTCTTCAGCAGGTAGGCGACGCCTTCGACGTTCCCTTTGACACCCTCGGCCTTGAACGCAAGCATCTTCGCCAGATCGAGTTCCGCGGTCGCCTTGATGCCCATGGCGGCGAGCCCGTGTCTGGTTTCGTCGTAGGCGTGCGAGGCGTGCAGCAATGCCTTTGAAGGAATGCACCCGACGTTCAGGCAGGTACCGCCGTGGGTGGGCCGCTTTTCGACGACGGCGACCTTGAACCCGAGCTGGGCGGCACGAATGGCACACACGTACCCGCCCGGGCCCGTGCCGATGACGATCAGGTCGTAAGGTCCAGCCATTTGGAGATTTCCTTTTTCTTGTCATTGACTGTCAGTTCTGCGCCGGCTGGGTGGCCCGCGCGCCGAACGACCAGACGTGGCCGAACGGATCGCGAATGCGCCCGTAGCGATCGCCCCAGAAAACATCTTCCGGCATCATCGTCACGGTCGCGCCGGCGGCTTGCGCACGCGCCACGACCGCGTTTACCTCGTTGGGGTCTTCCAGATCGATGTGCAGCGTGCACGTGGGAGGAACGGCGGCCGAGGCCGCCTGCGTATCCGCAATGAGTTCCGGAAAGACGTCGGAGAGAAAGACGTGGCCGCCGAACATGGCGAGGATCGCGAACATCACGCGATGCTGATCCTCGGCCATATGGCGGGCCTTGATCTGCGCCCCAAAGACGGAACAGTACCAGGCGATCGCCTTGTCGCCGCCCGAAACCGTCAAATGCACATAGAGCCCAAGCGGATTGGCCATCGATCGACACCAGACTCCGGCTCACAACTCCAGCAGGAAGCGCTGCGGATCCTCCAGGCACTCCTTGACGCGCACGAGGAATGTCACCGCTTCCTTTCCGTCAACGATGCGGTGATCATAAGAGAGCGCGAGATACATCATCGGCTTGATGACGATCTGACCGCCTCGGACGACAGGACGATCTTCAATGCGATGCATGCCCAGGATGCCCGACTGCGGCGCGTTGAGAATCGGTGTCGACATCATCGAGCCGTAGACGCCCCCGTTCGAGATCGTAAACGTGCCGCCCTGCATCTCCTCGATACTGAGCTTGCCGTCACGCGCACGCTTGCCGAACTCGGTAATGGCCTGTTCGATCTCGGCCAGCGTCATGCGATCGGCATCGCGCACGACCGGCACCACGAGACCCTTGTCGGTGCCGACCGCCACGCCGATGTGATAGTAGTTCTTGTAAACGATCTCATCGCCGTCGATCTCGGCGTTGACCGAAGGGATGTCGCGCAGCGCCTGGATACAGGCCTTCACGAACAGCCCCATGAAGCCAAGCTTCACGCCGTGGCGCTTCTCGAACTTGTCCTTGTATTGATTGCGCAGCGCCATCACGGCGCTCATATCGACGTCGTTGAACGTCGTGAGCATGGCGGCGGTGTTCTGCGCATCCTTCAGGCGGCGGGCGATGGTTTGGCGCAGACGCGTCATGCGCACGCGTTCCTCGCGTCCCGCATCGTTGGCCGCCGATGGCAGACGCAATTCCTTCAGCACAGCGGGCGAGGGTACGAGGACCGCAGCCGAGGCGGCAGGCATCGTCGATGCCGCCGGCGCGGCGGCCGCAGCCACTTTGGGTGCAGCAGCGGGTGTCTGCAGGGCGGCCGCAACATCGTTCTTGAGCACCTGTCCGCGCCTGCCAGACCCAGCCACCTCGTGGGCGTCGAGCCCGGCTTCGGCGAGCGCTTTGCGGGCCGCGGGGCTTGGCGGCATGTCCGATCCTGGCGATGCGGTCGCGGCGGCCGGTGCAGTGGAGATATCAGGTTTGGCGGGAGCGGCCGCAGGCGCGGCGCGCTTGGCAGCAGCCGGCGCGGGAGCATTGCCTGCCTCCTGCAGCGCTGCAAGGACTGCGCCCACAGCCACCGTGCCGCCTTGCTCGACAAGGATTTCACCCATGACGCCATCGGACGGCGCGGGGACCTCGAGGGTGACTTTATCGGTCTCCAGCTCCACCAGCGGCTCGTCGGCCTTGACGGCATCGCCCGGCTTCTTGAACCACTTGCCTACGGTCGCTTCCGTGACGCTTTCACCCAGCGCCGGAACGCGAATTTCCACTCCCATGGACGCCTCTTGCTGTTGCCGTCAAAAACGGTGTTGCGATCTAGCTATTGCCCCAGCGCATCGGCCACGAGCGCTGTTTGTTCCTTGATGTGTTGCGACAGCAGGCCCGTCGCGGTCGAGGCCGACGCGGCGCGGCCCGCATATCGCGGACGGCGATGCACGTAGCCAAGATGCGTGAGAACCCACTCGATGTTAGCGTCCATAAAGTACCATGCCCCCATGTTCTTGGGTTCTTCCTGGCACCACACGATCTCGGCGAACTTGAACCGGCCGAGTTCCTGGATCAGCGTGCGTGCCGGGAACGGATAGAGCTGCTCGACCCGCATCAGGTAGACATCATCCAGGCCCGCCGAATCGCGCGCTTCGAGCAGGTCGTAATAGACCTTGCCCGTGCACATCACGACGCGCTTGATCTCGTTGTCGGGTCGTAGTTTCAGCTCCGAGTTCCCGACCTGGGCATCGTCCGGAAGCACCCGATGGAAGAACGAGTCCGTCTCGAATTCCCGCAGCCGCGAGACGACGCGCTTATGGCGCAGGAGCGACTTCGGCGTCATCAAGATGAGAGGCTTGCGGAACTTGCGGTGCAGCTGGCGGCGCAGACTGTGGAAGTAGTTGGCCGGCGTCGTGCAGTTGGCGACCTGCCAGTTGTCCTCCGCGCAAAGCTGGAGAAAGCGCTCAAGGCGAGCGGACGAATGTTCCGGTCCCTGGCCCTCATAGCCGTGCGGCAACAGACAGACGAGACCGGACATGCGCAGCCACTTGCGCTCACCTGAAGACAGGAACTGATCGAAGATCACCTGCGCGCCGTTGGAGAAGTCGCCGAACTGCGCCTCCCAAAGCGTCAGAGCGTTCGGTTCAGCGAGCGAATAGCCGTATTCGAAGCCGAGGATCGCCTCCTCCGACAGCATCGAGTTGACGACCTCAAACTCCGCCTGGTTGGGCGCCATGTGCTTTAACGGCGCAAAGCGGCGCTCGCTTTCCTGATCGATGATGACGGCATGGCGCTGCGAGAAGGTGCCGCGCTGTACGTCCTGGCCCGAAAGCCTGATCTTGAAACCTTCATCGAGCAGCGTGCCGAAAGCAAGATGCTCGGCCATCGCCCAGTCGAGGCCGTTGCCGTCCTCGACCATCTTGCGGCGGGCATCGAGCACGCGCTGCATGGTCTTGTGGACGGTGAAGCTCTTCGGAACCTTGGTGAGCTTGAGGCCGATCTCCTTCAGGCGCTCAATCGGCACGCCGGTTGCACCACGCCGTTCGTCATCGGCGGCAGAAGCCGTCTTCAAGCCGGCCCAGCGGCCATCGAGCCAGTCCGCCTTGTTGGACTTGTAGGCCGTGGCCACGCTCATGGCGTCTTCGAGGCGCTTGCGGTAGTCCGCCTTCATGGCGTCGAATTCATCCGCCGTGATCACGCCTTCGGCAATGAGCCGTTCGCCGTAAAGCGCCACCACCGTCTTGTGGGCGCTGATGCGCTTGTACATCAGCGGCTGGGTGAAGGCCGGCTCGTCGGTTTCGTTGTGGCCGAAGCGCCGGTAGCAGAACATGTCGATGACCACCGGCT
>WPCK01025605.1_pt1 | contig 10872 bp, 11 predicted proteins | sample 5399851 | NCBI WGS metagenome assembly WPCK01 (sample SAMN12869471, study PRJNA574797) | sludge metagenome | isolation source: wastewater treatment of pH11 | place: China:Beijing | collected 2019-05-20
GAACGGTGCGGGAAAGTCCACGCTGATGAAACTGCTATCCGGTATCTACACGCCTGATAAGGGTGAGTTCTGGCTGGAAGGAAAGCCGTTCAAGCCGGAATCTCCCAAGCACGCTCAGGAACTGGGCATCAGCATCATTCACCAGGAGTTCAACCTAATGCCGGACCTAACGGTCGCGGACAACATCTACATGGGACGTGAGTTTGAAAAGTTCACGTACCTGAACAAGAAGCAGCAGAATCGCGCGGCCCAAGAACTACTGGATCGCCTGGAACTTCCACTGGACGCCAAGGCGCGCGTAGATACTCTTTCCGTGGCTGAGCAGCAAATGGTTGAGATCGCGAAGGCCCTGTCCTTCAACTCTCGCATACTCATCATGGATGAGCCCACCGCCGCTCTGAACGAAGCCGAAGTTGAGAGCCTCTTCGCGATGATCCGCCGGTTCGTTTCCCCAGAAACGGGTGTCATCTACATTTCTCACCGCATGCAGGAAATTCCTGAAATCTCCGACCGCGTTACCGTTCTGCGTGACGGTGCTAACGCGGGCGGCCTGGATTCCAAGACGTGTTCCGAACAGCAAATTATCCAGCTCATGGTGGGTCGCGAAATCGCCGATGAGGACCGGGAGCACCTGGCACACGAACCCGGCGAGGTCACCCTGAAGGTCGAAAACCTCAGCACGGACGCTCTGCTCAAAGATGTTTCTTTCGAAGCTCGCTCCGGTGAAATTCTCGGATTTGCCGGACTCATGGGGGCCGGGCGCACCGAGATTGCCCGGGCCATTATCGGGGCAGACAAGACTTCCGCGGGCACCATCACTCTTCACGGGAAAGTGGTGAAGCCCAAGAACGCGGCAGAATCAGCTGCGCTCGGGATGGGTTATCTTTCCGAGGACCGCAAGAAGCTGGGAATCCTGGTTGAGCAGGACGTAAAGGAAAACATCGCCCTTCCCTCGCTGGCTTCTTTCGTGAAGAGTGGGGTGGTTCAACGCAAACCCATCGCTGACGCGGCAAAGAAGTACGTAGAAACCCTGAGGATCAAGACACCGTCTATCAACCAGACGGTTGGAAACCTCTCGGGTGGTAACCAGCAGAAGGTGGGAATCGCGAAGTGGCTGCTCAAAGACTGTGATGTCCTCTTCTTCGATGAGCCAACGCGCGGTATCGATGTTGGCGCTAAGGAAGAAATTTACGGGCTTCTGGATGAGCTGGCTCGCGAAGGAAAAACTATCATCGTCATCTCTTCCGACCTGCCCGAGGTTCTGCGGGTGGCGGACCGTATTGCCGTCATGAATGACGGAGTACTCACAACGATCATGCCCAATGAGGGCGCAACGCAAGAGAAAATCATGGAATACGCGACTTCGAACGCGCAGAAGGTGGTGTCCTAATGTCCACGGCCAAACTAGAAGCACCCGTTGAGCCAACGCTAAAACAGGGTAGCAAATGGTCAGGTCAGCTCCAGCAGATGCTGGCGCTAGTTTCACTGGTGGTCATCACCATCGTGTTCTCTCTCTTGAGTCCTAACTTCATGACGATGAACAACGTGACCTCGATCCTGATGGCCGCCACGGTCACGGGTATCCTGGCGCTGGGAACCACATTCGTCATCATCACGGGCGGGATCGACCTGTCTATCGGTACCGCCATGATCTTCTGTGGTGTTATGGCCGGCGTCTTCCTCACCTACTGGGGCTGGCCCATGTGGGCGGGTATCCTGGCTACGCTGCTGGTCGGCATGCTGATCGGTTTCATCAACGGCTTCAACGTTGCCGTACTGAACATCCCCCCGTTCATCGCCACCCTGGCTATGATGATGGTGACGACCGGTCTGGCTCTGGTTGTGTCAGGCACGAAGCCGATCTACTTCAACGACACCCCCGGCTTCAGCAACATCATGAACCTGCCCATCATTCCCGGGACCCGCATCCCGCTGGGTGTGCTCATCTTCATTCTGACCATGGTTCTCTCCTGGTTTGTGCTGTCCAAGACTCTTCTGGGCCGGTACGACTTCGCCATTGGTTCGAACGAGGCCGCCACGGCACTTTCCGGCGTGAACGTCACCAAGTGGAAGATCATCATTTATACCTTTGCCGGCACCTTCATGGGTCTGGCAGGCATCCTGCAGGCATCGCGTCTGAACTCCGCTCAGCCAACCGGTGGGATGGGTCTGGAACTACAGGCCATTGCAGCAGTCGTTATCGGTGGTACGTCCCTCTCAGGTGGTAAGGGATCAATCACGGGTACGGTAATCGGAGCCATGATTATGGCTGTCCTCACGAACGGGCTACGTATCATCTCCGTTCCTCAGGAATGGCAGCAGGTCGTCGTTGGCCTGGTCATTCTTCTGGCGGTCTACGTCGACCAGATGCGTCGCAAGGCTGACTGAGTATTTGTTCTAAGTAGCAAAACTATGTAGTACGCAGTACAGGAAACTATGTAGTACGCAGTACAGGAAAGAAATCGATTACTGAAGGAGTAGTCATGAAACGAAGCAAGATCGGTCTGATCGCCTCTGGCTTTGCCGTTGCCGCAATGGCACTGGCTGGCTGTGGAAGCGGTACGGACAAAACCACGGAAGCCATTGAAGAGGTAACCGAAGACGACGGCGTTGAAGAGGTCGTAGAGGTAGAAGAAGGCGACCTTTACGTGGCCCTGGTTTCCAAGGGCTTCCAGCACCAGTTCTGGCAGGCAGTGAAGTCAGGCGCTGATGAGGCTGGCAAGGAATTCGGTGTGAAGGTTTCCTTCGAAGGACCGGATAAGGAAACTGAAGTTGAGAAGCAGATCCAGATGCTGGAATCCGCTTTGGCCAAGAACCCCAACGCACTGGGCTTCGCAGCACTCGACTCACAGGCAGCCATCCCGCTGCTGCAGCAGGCTGAGGCCTCGGGCATTCCGATCATCGCCTTCGACTCCGGCGTTGAATCAGACATCCCCGTGACCACGGTTTCCACCGATAACCACGCTGCTGCCGCCGAAGCTGCAAAGCAAATGGCTGAGCAGATCGGCCACAAGGGTCAGGTAGCCCTGGTTGTACACGACCAGACCTCCGCAACCGGTCAGGGACGCCGCGATGGCTTCCTTGACTACATGGAAGAGAACGAACCCGACATTGAGATCGTCGACGTTCAGTACGGTGACGGCGACCACGCCAAGTCCGCTGACATCACGAAGGCCATCATCACCGCCTACCCTGAAATTGCTGGCATCTACGGCTCTAACGAAGGTTCGGCCGTAGGCGTTGTACAGGGAGCCAAGGAAGCTGGCATTGAGCCCGGGAGCATCGTGCTGATCGGCTTTGACTCCGGTAAGGCACAGACCGACGCCATCCGCGACGGACTCATGTTCGGTGCAGTGACCCAGAACCCGGTCGGCATTGGCTTCGAAACCGTGAAGGCCGCCATCGCAGCCATCAACGGTGAGACCCTGCCTGAGACCATTGACCCGGGCTTCTACTTCTACACCAAGGACAACATTGACGACGATGAGATCGCCGCTGTCCTCTACGACTGATTCCGCACAGGAACACAGTTAACTAAATAGTTTTGCCCCGTCTCTCTGCGCTCAGAAGGACGGGGCAAAACACTATTATGACGGGTATAGGTTTATCCTAGGGCCTGCCCCACCGGGAGGCTCATGCGCACCGCAGCGCTGGGAAGGGAACAAAATGAGTGACGCGATAATTGTCGATCCGAATACCGTGGGAATGTCGGCCCAGTACCTGTCACACATTGACAACCTGGTGCGCTACCAAATGGCGGAGGACGCCTATCAGGGCATCGTCGTGCTGGTGGGCCCGGCACGGACAAATCTGCTACTTCAATGCATTTGGTAACGCTGATGAAGCCTCCCCCATGCCCAAAGACACCATCTTTCGCTGGGCGTCCATGTCAAAAGTTCCATCCGCCGCTGCCGTAATGCAGCTGTGAGACCGGGGGCTCATCTCCCTGGGTGATCCCATAGACATGTACCTTCCAGAGTTTTCAAACATGCAGGTAGCCAAGTTGAATGAAGGTGGAGAAGTCCAGCTTTTCAGCGCAGAACACCCCATCACCATCCATCACCTGCTCACCATGACCGCGGGCATGACGAACTCCTGGTGGTACGACATGTTTACCCCACCAAACTACCGAATAGTGCCACGCTTTTACGCTGAGGCAGGAGTCGCGGATGATTTGCGGGCCCCCGCGACAACCTTGGAAGAATACGTCAAGCTCATTGCTTCCATGCCCCTCATTTCGCATCCGGGAACTGCATTTGACTACTCAAATAGTTCGGTCGACACCCTGTGCCGGCTGGTAGAAGTCGTCTCTGGACTACCCTTCGATGAATATTTGCAGCAAAATATCCTGGACCCCCGGGGATGACCGAGACCTGGTTCTTCTCCCCTGAGGATGCGCTGGACCGCCTGGCAGCGGTGTACTGGGCTGGAAGCTCGACCAAGCAGACCGAAGCGGCGCCACTGGGCCTGGGGAACCTGGGACCCGAATATAGCTTCAGCCCGCACAAAACATATTTCAACGATGCCGGGGGCCTGCACGGGTCAACGGAAGACTATTTCAAATTTGCGCAGATGCTGCTAAATAGGGGCGCGCTAAATGGGAACCGGGTGCTCAGCAGGGCGGCAGTTGAACTGATGACTACAAATCAGGTTGGTAACCTCAGCAACTGGCAGCTGACGAAAAACAAGTGGGGATACCAGCTGGACATTCAAGAGGGTGTCAACGCCCCGGACGGATCCATCCACTACCTGGGAGGTAAGGGCGCCTATTCCTGGCAGAGATTCTTCTCAACAAAATTTGTAAATAACCCGGCAAACGACACGGTCATTCTCACCATGAGCACTCCCGGATCCGACGGAGCACTGCCACAAAATTTGCGAATTATTGCAGCCGCCAACGCGGCTGTCACGGACTGAATTGGCTGAATTTCAACGAAAAAATTTGGTACCCCGAACAGGATTCGAACCTGCGACCTTCCGCTCCGGAGGCGGACGCTCTATCCACTGAGCTATCGGGGCCGGTGAGACCTGAAATAGTCTACCAGGATTTGGAGCGGGCTCTGACCACGCGGACTATGCCAACAACCACTAGTGCCTTGATGGTGTCACCCAGCAGGAAGGGCGTAACACCCAGGGCGATTGCCGCGGGGAGTTCCACTCCAAAGACCAGGCTCATCCACAGCACGCCAGGAACATAAACCAGGGCACTGGCCGCAAGTACGACCAGCAGGCTGCTCACGTATCCCACCGAGCCACTGCGGTGGACCCACACGCTCACCGTCACCGCTGCAAGCGCGTAGCCGATAACGTAACCAAATGATGCCAGCATGATTCCCGAGCTGAAGCCGGCCAAAATTGGCAGACCTGCTGCGCCCAGTAGACCGTACGTGACGGTGGCTACGGCCGCATTCCGGGGGGTAAGGAAGACCCCCAGCAGCAGGGCGCCCAGCGTTCCTAAAGAAAGGGGAACTGGCGTAAAGGGCAGGGGAATTAGCACCTGTGAAAGACCAGCCATGGCGATGACGCCCAGGCTAATCTTCGTAGCCGTGACGGCAAGAGAGGGCAGGGCAATCTTAGTTTTTACGGAGCTGACAAGAGACTGCATTCGTGAGTACCTTCGGTTTGGGGACATTACCTGCGAGCGGAAAACCGACCGCGCAAAACCACAGGAACCACAATACCAGGTACTTCAACTTTTGAAATAGCGCGGTCTCATCCGCGGAGTCTATTCACCTACCGGGGAGACCGTGTAGCTTGCATGATAGTCATCATCGTCCAGTTGCCCGTACATGATGGCTACACTCCATTCCGATCCCACCAGCACAACCATTTTGCCAGCGTCCCCGTAGTCCATGGTCATTTCATCTTTGTAGCCCATCTGCCTCAGTTGCGCCAGAATCCCTTCCATCTCTTCCTCAGAGGAGGGGAAACTAACCAGGAAACCGTCCTCTGTCCCAACAGACATGACGGGTCCGGCACTGGGAGTGGGTATGTCGGGCCAATTTGGAGGCAACGACGCGCTTCCACCGATACCCGTGGTGACCGCTCCGTCAGTTGTGGTCTCTACGATCTGGCTCACTGCTTTTTCAGTTGCCTTGTCGCCAAGGGATTTCAACGGATTACCGCATCCGGCCAAAGCCACTGCCATACTTAGTGAAATTGGCACTGCGACTGCCACGCGAAATAACTTAACCATGCCGCCACCCCCTGGGACTTAAGTCACATATTATGATTTCGACCATAGCGGCTTTAGTGGACTACTACAAGAGCTATTTTCCAGCTGTTAGTCCCACTGCTCGCGCACGCGAAGGATTTCGCGGAGCATAGTGGGACGGTCGGTAACAAGGCCGTCGACACCCCAATCGAGCAGTCTCACCATCGCGGCGGGCTCATTTACCGTCCACACGTGAACTGCCAGGCCGGCAGTGTGTGCGGTGGCAATAAAGCGGGGGTTCACCACCCGCATTCCCCGCATCTTCTCAGGCACCTGCACGGCGCGCACGGAGCGGCTCGGTCCATCCACGCGCCACGTCTCAGCCGATGACACCGTTTCCGAGGCCAGCATCAGCCTCACGACCGCGGCCACGCCCAGTGAGGTGGAAAGCTCCGGGGGTGCCAGTTCCCGAATACGTGCCAGTCTCTTTTCTGAGAACGAGGCGACCAGTGCGCGACCATTTGCGTCCTGCCGCTCAAGTGTTTCCAGGAGCGGCTCCACTACCTGGTCGGTTTTTGCGTCAATATTAAAGTTCATCTCCGGAAAGGCGGACAGCACCTCATCCAGCCTGGGCATTTGTTCCCCCGCATCATTTTGCAGGGTTGATACCTCATCCCAGGTGAGCTCGGAAATGAGCCCCTCACCGTTGTAGCAGCGGTCCACCGACTCGTCGTGACTGATCACAACAACGCCGTCGGAAGTAACCTGCACATCTGTCTCAAGGTAGCGAACACCCAGATCCCGGCACTGCTCAAAGGCCCGATAGGTGTTCTCAGGGGCCTCATCCGCGCCACCGCGGTGAGCGATCACATGCGGGAAGGGATCAGCGGCAACGGGAATCATGAGCATTCCTGACCGACAAACGTTGCACCCAGACTCTGCATCCACCCGATCGGTTCAACGGGCTGATCCGCCTGGTTCTGAATCTGAAAATGCAGGTGGGCTCCCGTTGACCAGCCGGTGGAGCCAACGGCTCCGATCTGCTGACCGGCCCGCACCTGCTGGCCCACGCTGACGATAATGCCGCCGTCCAGCTGATGCATGTAAAGAGATTTGAACGTTGATCCATCGTCCAGCTGATGCAGAATCTCCACGAAGTTCCCAGAACGGCTGTTGTAGCTCACCTCGGTCACCGTGCCTGCAGCCGCCGCCAAAATAGGGGTTCCGGCCGGGGCAGCCCAATCGACGCCCTCGTGCTGCAGCAGTTCACCAGAAATTGGAGAGACGCGCCAGCTAAATGGCGAAGTCTGGGTGTAGGTGCCTTCCTGCATTGGCCACACGGCCGAGAAACGCTGAGTGATTCCCCGCGATCCATCCGCGGACTGGTCCACTTCCACGCAGGAGGAAACCTCGATCGGGGTTCGAACCTTGGCGCGGGAAGAGGCGGCGGGGACCGCATCCAGATCGGACTCAACGGACAGGCTGGCGGCCGCGGAAATTCCCGACCCCCACTGTTCAGAATCGGCAAAACTACCCAGGGTCTTTTCTGCTTCAACCTCTGGCGGTGAAGCGGAGGCAAAACCAACCAGTGGGACCGCTAGTGCAAGCACTGAAACGCCCGCACCGGCCAGGACCTTTCGGGATGGGAAAGCTGGGGTAGCCTGCGCGGTTAAACTCACGCGAGAAGGGAGCGGGCACGCGGGCTCCGCGGAAGATGAGGGTCCGTGCAGTTGACTACGTTTCGGCAGGGGACACCCCTGGGGATCGTTTAGTCTGGACAACACCAAGTTCCTTCCGGCTACGTTTCTTCCCTCAGCCTAACGCCAAGAGCGTGCACCTAATAACCCTTGAGAAGATTATCACTTCACTGACGGTTAGCGCAGGCATTTAGACTGCCGGACCCTGGGTGCGCTGCAAGCTGTCGCGTACCTCCCCCACTAGGCGTTCCAAGATGTCCTCTAGGAACAGGATTCCCACCGGCTCCTGGTCTCCCGGGTGCGCCACGACCGCTGCCATGTGCGTCCCGGAATTCTGCATTATTCGCAGAGCCTCTTCCACCTCTTCGTCAGATTCCAGCTGAAGTAGGGGGCGGATCTTCCATGTCGGAATGGGTTCCAACCTGGTTTTTTCATCCGCGTAGAGGACGTCCTTCAGGTGCACATAGCCGGTGATTTCCCCAGTCTCATCGGCGACTGGGAAGCGCGAGTACCCGCTGTGCGCGACGGCGCGCTCCACTTCGTCTGGGGTGCAAGCCTGCGAAAGCACCAGCAGTTGATCCACGGGAACCATTACCTGACCGGCGTTTTCAGTGGAGAACTCCAGGGTTCCGCTCAGCAGTCCCAACTCGTCGGTCAGCTTTCCCTCTTCCTGAGAGATCTGGACGATGTTGGCAACCTCTTCCACCGTGAAGGTGGCGGAAATTTCTGAGCTGGGCTCCATGCCGGCCATGCGAAGAAACCAGTTTGCCGTATGGTCCATGACCACAACCAGGGGTCGAAGGACTCTACCAATTGCCACCAGGGGTGGAGCCAACCACAGCAGCATCTTCTGGGGGGATGCCAGCGAAATATTCTTTGGCACCATTTCCCCGAAGACCACGTGCAGGTACAGAACAATGATAAGGGCGCCCAAGAACGCAATGAGGTGCACCGTGACCTCTGAGGCTCCCAGTGCCAAGAGTGGGGCCGACAGCAAATGGGCTAGCGCCGGTTCCGCAATTACCCCCAGTGAGGTCGACATGACAGTGATTCCCAGCTGACAGATGGCCAGCATGAGCGAAACGTGCTCCAGCGCGTAAAGAGCCTGCGCTGATCCTCGTTTACCCTGGGCGACCAGCGGTTCAATTTGCGCGCGCCTGGAGCCGGTCACCGCAAACTCCGCGCCGACGAAGAAGGCGTTTACCAGCAGGAAAACGACGGTGAGTGAAAGTCCCCATGCCGTGCTCATTCGGTCACCCCCGCACTGGAAGGGGAAACCAGCAGGCTGGTTATGCGGCGCCTATCCATGGCCCGGACCTCAAACCGCGCTGACTCAACTTCCACGACATCACCCACAGCGGGAATCCGATCTACGGAACTCATTACCAGTCCGGCCAGCGTTTCGTACGGACCTTCCTCCGGCACTTGAATTCCCGTATATTCTTGCAACTCATCCGGACGCAAGGTTCCGGGAACTTTGAACTGTCTTGATCCCACCCGGCGAATCCCCAAGCGGGAACGATCATGCTCATCGGCGACCTCGCCCACAATCTCTTCCACCACGTCTTCCAGGGTGACAATGCCCGAGGTGCCGCCATATTCATCGACGACCACCGCCATCTGCATGGCCTCTGACCGCAGCTGCACCAGCAGGGGTGCCAGCCGCATCGTTTCCGGAACGCGGGGCGCGGGAACGGAGAGGGAGGAAGACATCACGTTTACTTCCGCGCGCCTCTCAAACGGGACCGCGACCGCCCGCCTCAGGTTCACCAACCCCACCACGTCGTCGCTGGTAGCCCCAATCACCGGGAAGCGGGAATGCCCGCTAGTTCGGGACAGTTCCACCACGTCGGCTGCCGTGGCCCCCTCTGTCAGAGCGGTCATCCTGCCCCGGTCAGTCATCACGTCCTCAGCCGTGAGTCCCTCAACCGTCAGGGACTTTGTCAGCAGGTCTGCGGTTCCCTCATCGAGGGTGCCCAGCTCAGCCGAGTGCCTCACCAGGTACTGCAGCTCAGCGGCGGACCGAGCGGAAGAGAGCTCCTCTTGTGGTTCAATCCCAAAAAGGTGCAGCACCCAGTTAGCACTGCCGTTCAATACCTTAATGATCGGACCAAACAGCCAGGTGAAGCCAATCTGCAGGGGAGCCACCAGCTTCGCGGTGTGCAGGGGATCCGCGAGCGCCATATTTTTAGGTACCAGTTCCCCAAAAAGCATGGAAAAACCATTCACCACCAGCGCAGCTACCAGAGCTGAAAGCGTTGCCGTGGCCGCCACGGCCAGGCCCCAACTGCCAAACAGGTTGGTAAGCATGTCGACCAGCGCCACCTGGGTCGTGTAACCCAAAAGAATGGTGGTGAGCGTTATCCCCACCTGCGCGCCCGACAGCTGGGTAGAGAGGCTGCGCAACCCCTTTAGCACCAGGCGGACGCGTCCCCCCTCAGAGGCCTTTTGTTCTACCGAGGCGGTATCAAGGGCGACCAGGGAAAACTCTGCTGCGACGAAGACCGCGGTACCGAAGGTGAGCACCACGCCCAGCAGTATCAGTAACCAGTCGGTTAGCACCCGGGCACCCCTCGGCTAGGAGCGGACAATCTTTTGGTTAATCGGGGTCTGTCATGATCCATAATGGACCCATAATAGCGGCATTCTTCGCCGGAGACAGCGGCTTGTGGATAGATCACCTTTCGGTATTTCCCCCTAGTTTTCTGGGCGCTTGGTAACGCCTTCCTGTAGCAATCTTAGAATGTCTTGACACCGAGACATTCGTCCTAATTCCGGCCTACACTGGGACCAGATGGAAACGTTTTTGCTTGGCAAGGGGGCTTAATTGAGCGCGCAACAGGGTGATGGCAGTGGGAGCGGTTTCGAAGGGAAGGACTGGGGTCCCAACGAGTGGTATGTCGCACAGATGTACGAGTCCTTTGTGGCTTCACCGGAATCGGTGAGTTCAGCCTGGAGAGAGTTCTTCACCTCTCAACCGGAGCAGGGGGTTGCGGCGGTTCAGAGGCAGGGCGCTGAGAG
>WPCK01228275.1_pt1 | contig 10856 bp, 11 predicted proteins | sample 5399851 | NCBI WGS metagenome assembly WPCK01 (sample SAMN12869471, study PRJNA574797) | sludge metagenome | isolation source: wastewater treatment of pH11 | place: China:Beijing | collected 2019-05-20
GCGTTGGAGAATGCTCGCAAGGTTGATGTGGCACTGACTGGGATCGGTGGCATCGGGCTGGAATCCTCACTGTGGCGTAGTGGCACCTCCTCGGAAGAGGACCTCCAGGAAGTACGCGAGTCCGGAGCTGTGGGTGACCTCCTCGCCGTCTTCTTCGACAAGGACGGCTCCCCGGTTCCACTGTCAAGGGATGCGTGTCGTATCGGTATCGGGATGGACGCCCTCGAACAGATTCCAGTTGTTGTGGCAGTGGCAGCGGGACGCGCCAAGCATGAGGCGATACTGGCTGCTCTCAAGACCAAGTGCATCGACGTGTTGGTGACAGATACGGCAACGGTTGATTACCTCAGGGACGCGATTGGCCCACAGGTTTTGGCCGGATCCTAATCCAGCGCTCACTAAATGTAGAAATGCTCATTTTCAAACTATTCCTAGAGAGGTAAATATGTACTCGATGGCCATTGATGCCGGGACAGGCTCGGTTCGTGCGGTAATCTTCGACCTCGAAGGAAACGAGCTGGCGGCATATTCAAAGGACTGGGACCACGTTCCCGTCGAGGGCGTGCCGGGGTCAATGGACTTTGACACCGCGGGCGGATACCTCGCGATTCTTGAGGTTGCTGAAGGAGCGCTGGCTGAATCCGCCATCGACCGCAGCAAACTTGTGGGAGTTTCCGCAACGTCAATGCGTGAAGCGATTGTCTGTCTCGACTCAGCGGGTCGTGAAGTGTGGGCTTGCGCCAACGTTGACGCACGTGCCACGAGAGAGGTGCGAGCCCTCCGCGAAGAGGAGGGGCTGGAAAGGCGCATCTACGAAATCTCTGGACAGACCCTTGCACTGGCCGCCCAACCGCGGCTGCTGTGGCTGAAACGAAACATGCCCGCTGTTTACGCAGAGGTCACTACGGTCCTCATGCTTTCAGAATGGGTGCTCTACAAGCTAAGCGGTGAATACGCTTGCGAGCCGTCGAATGCTTCCACTTCGGGGCTCCTGAATCTCGCTACGCGTCAGCCGGATGACCTGCTTCTGACAATGTGCGACCTCAAGCCGAGCCTGCTGCCAAAAGCAAGAGAGTCCGGCACTCGAATCGGTAGTGTTCGCCCGGAGATTGCGGAGAAGTTGGGTATCGAACCTGATGTGGCAGTTTCCCTCGGCGGCGGAGACACGCAGATGGCTGCTTTGGGAGCAGCCGTGGTTGATGCAGGTCAGGGCCTGATCGTCGGAGGGACGTTCTGGCAGGAGGCCGTGAATATTCCTGCCCCTACAACCGACCCGGAAATGCGCGTCCGCATCAACTGCGCCGCAGAGCCCGGGATGTGGTGGGCAGAGGCAATCGCTTTCCACGTGGGGACTTCGTTGCGCTGGTTCCGTGACACTTTCGCTGGCCTGGAAGCGGTCGAGGCCGCACAGACCGGTGTTGATACGTTCCAACTGCTTGATGAGCGAGCCGCCCGAGTGCCGATCGGATCGTACGATATCGTTCCCATTTTCTCAGACACTATGAACTACAAGGCATGGAGACATGCGGCGCCCTCGTTCCTGAACCTTCCAATCCACCGCAGTGGAGATGAGGTGCGGGCCGGGATGTACCGGGCCCTTCTGGAGAACGCCGCAATAGTCTCTTCCCTCAACATGGAGATGGTTGCTGAGTTCTCGGGAGTAACTCTCGACTCGATCGTCCTTGCTGGCGGTGGCGCCAAGTCACCCGTGTGGGCGCAGATTGTTGCGGATGTCTCCGATCTGCGAGTGGATGTCCCAGTCGTGAAAGAGACGACTGCAGCCGGCGCAGCGCTGTGTGCGTTCGTGGGAGCAGGAGCCTTCACCTCGGTACGGGAGGCGGCGCGTGCGTGGAGTCGCATCGACTACCAAGCCCTGCCAAACAAGGGCAATCATGAGCAGTACAAAGACGTGACAGAGCGCTGGCAGAAGGCCTATGCGCCACAACTGGTCCTGGCTGACAACGGAACCACGGAGTCTCTGTGGCGCGCACCGGGCACATAAAACGAAAGGAACACAATGGAACACTGCACTTTTGATGAGGCGGAGTTTCGATTCGGGGAGTATGGCCCAGGCTATTTGATGCGTGGTCCTCGCACAGATGTGGGGATCGTCCGACTCACCCCGGGCACCGAGGCTGGCAATCACTACCACGCGCAGATCGAGGAGACGTTCTACGTCCTCAAAGGAACTGCAACGATGTGGCTGGATTGTAGGGAGAGCTTCGAACTTAAGCCCGGTGACGTCTACAGGGCAGACCCCGGGGAGATGCACTACTTCATCAACAACTCTGAAGAGGTATTTGAAGCCATCTTCATCAAGGCGCCGTACAGCCCCTCGGACGTAATCCCGGTCCCGTGGACCGTGGGTGAGGAGCTTCCGCCACATATCAACCAAGACGGAATCAAGAAGAAGGATTAGAAAGAATAATGGCTGATCTCGAAGGTAACATCGACGCGAAGAACTTCAACACCGACGTTCCCGCATCTGAATTTGGATTCTACGTAAAAGGTGCAGGAAACCTGGATTACGGCATGAAGCGCCGTCTCTCGAGGATCTTCCGCCCGGACGGTCGCACCGTAATGCTCGCATTTGACCACGGGTACTTCCAGGGCCCAACGCGGGGCTTGGAGCGTCTGGATCTCAATATCGCCCCCTTGGCGAAGTATGCTGACGCTCTCATGGGAACACGCGGAGCGTTCCGCACCAGCTTCCCGGCAGACGGCACACAGTCACTGGTTGTCCGCGCTTCCGGCGGCCCCTCAATTCTCAAGGATCTTTCGGATGAACGGATCGCCATGGACATGCAGGATGCCGCGCGCATCGATGCATCCGCGGTGGCGATCCAGGTTTTCGTTGGAGGAGAGAAGGAGACGCAGTCGGTTCACAACATGACCCAGATGGTCGATGCTGGCCTGAACTACGGCATTCCCGTCCTCGGCGTCACGGCTGTTGGTCGTGACTTGGTGCGGAACTCGCGTTACCTTGGTCTTGCCACTCGCATCATTGCTGAGTTGGGTGCGCAGATGGTGAAGACGTACTACTGCGAAGAGGACTTCGAGGACGTCGTTTCCGGCTGCCCCGTGCCGATCATCGTTGCCGGAGGGAAGAAACTGGAGGCAAAGGACGCCCTCGACATGGCTTCCAAGTCAGTGGCGGCTGGAGCTGCCGGACTAGACATGGGCAGGAACATCTTCCAGAGGGTCAGTCCCGCCGCAATGATTCAGGCGGTTGGCGCAATCGTGCACGACGGCGCGACAACAGATTCCGCCTACGAGATGTACCTGGACCTGTCCGGTGGAGCAAACGACTGAGAATAAGGTACGGGTTGACGTGAAAAAGATTCTGTTGATCACGGGTGATGGTGGCGAGGAGCTGGAAGTCTACTATCCCTTAGAACGCATGCGCGAAGAGGGAATTCAGGTAGTCGTGGCATCGACACGACCGAAGAGACTGGCGCTCGAAGTCCATGAGGTCGTCAATGAGGAAGACACCTATTCGGAGAGCCCGGGGAGGAGCATCCAGGCCACGCTTGGGTTCGAGGACGTGGACGTGGCTGACTACGTAGGCGTCATCATTCCCGGGGGGCGCGCCCCCGAGTACTTGCGGCGCAATCCTCAGGTCATCAGGATTGTTCAAGAGGCTCACGAGGACGGATTACCTATCGCAGCCGTGTGCCATGGGCCGATGATCCTGGCTGAGGCTGGTCTTCTAAGGAATCGCAGCTGCACCGCGGTGGAAGACATTATCCCCGAGGTCGAGGGAGCAGGTGGGCAGTGGGTCGCTGACAGAGTAGCCAGTGATGGTCAGATCGTGACGGCCCAAACGTGGGAAGACTGTGGTCCCTGGATGGCAGAGTATGTTTCCCTGCTGAGAAAGTAGTAGGGGTAGAGACCAGTGGGGGCGAGTTTGAAGAAAGCTCGCTCCCACTGATTCAATTCAGTAGGCCTTACGTTATGGGGCGGCGCCTTGACCCCCACAGGTACGTAATCAGCGCGACAACAAGGGCAAGAACCGAGACTATCAGCGCTATGCCAGCGACTTGTTGAAGGGACGCGACGAGGGTCGCGGTAAGCATTCCCCAAACCTGCTCGGATAGTGCCACCGCGTTCTGATCGGTAAGAACTTGAATGTGTTCGAGGCCGAATGCCGGTAGTTTCCACCACACGAACGCCGTGGTGACAAAGGCCATCAGCCCCGAGACCCCCACTATGAGCAACCTCCGCGGTGCGAGCCCGACCGCGAGCACCAAAGAGGCGATTGCGACGGCCAGAATCCCCACGTCCGCATTTTCTGCCAGTGTGTAGTACCTCTGCAGGGTAGGCAAGTCGGCGAGCTCTACGATCGGCACTTCGGCCTCGATCTGGGGGATTAGCCTTGCCCACCATTGGCCCTGGTCCATGAGTGTCTGCTTGAGAACTTCGGCGAGGGGGCCGATCTGAACTGTGAGGACAGACTCGCCGGACTCGCCGAGAGTTGGTGGAACAGCCCCAGAAAGAGTGCCGACAAGTTCGCTGTGGACTTCTCGTAGCCCCGTTTTCCACAGTGGTGGAAATAGGTCTGACTGCAGGAATGTCCTCGTCTGTTCCTCAGTGATGGTGTAAACCTGCTCGTCGAGATTGGCGGTGAACTCTTCTACAGACTGGGAGAGGTTGGTGCCAAAAGGCAGCATGTCCAGGAAGTTTGCGGTCCCGCTGGCCAGCCCCTCCACTGCGGACACCGAGACGCTCTCATTAACCGCGGAAGAGACTTGGTCGGCAGCGCTTTGCGCAATCAGTGTGTGGAACTGCGGGCTTGCCGACAGGGGATGAAGAGTTTCCACAAACTCCGCAGTGTTGAGAACATCGTTCTTCATCCACGAAGCCGCAAGTAGGGCTGGCACGCACATCGCAGCAATGGCCGCGAAAAGAAGAGCTCCCACCCAACGAATGACACTGACCCAAGTCCTTGTTTTCTCCATGCCGCTCCCTTGAAAGTTTGTGAACTACGCACAGATTGGGTCGCCAAGTGGTCCCAGTACAGTGTAAACAAGTATTATGGGATCGCTGGAGACGTCGCATAGCCAGGTCGAGTGCGCCTCCCTGCTAAGGAGGTAGGGGTTCACGCCCCTCGAGGGTTCAAATCCCTCCGTCTCCGCCAGCGTGAAGTCCCGGGTCATCGTTCCGACGGTGGCCCGGGACTCTTGCTATCCGATCAGACCCAGGGTGTGGAAGGCCTTTGCCAGGCCGCCCTCGTCAATGTGGTCGGCAACAAGGTCAGCGCGTTCTTTGAGAACCTGCGCCCCATTTCCCATGGCAACCCCGGTCCCCACGTACTCGATGAGTTCGAGGTCGGGTTCCGCATCCCCGAATGCGATCATTTGCTCCCTGCTGATTCCGCGATGCTGCGCGAGCGCATCGACACCCACTGCCTTGTGGATTCCGATCTGACCGAACTCACCGAACTCCTGCTTCTTCCCGGAGGCAGTCCAAGTGGAGATCCGAGCATCTCCCTCAAACTCGCGTCCAAGGATGTCGAGGTCGACCGGGTGAGACAGTGCAAAGCTGATCTTGTTGACGTCGTCGTGGCCCCGGCCGGTGTCATACACCGCGGCCGCCATGGCTTCCTCCCATAGCTCCCTCATGTTTGGGTTGTCGGTGCCCACTGCGAGGACGGCCATGTCCGTGAGGTTATCCGTGGCAAACAGTCCTGAGTTGCACTCCAAGTAGTATCCCAAGCCCTGCGCGTCCAACCACTCAATCGCGCGCTCAACAACTTCGGGGTCCATCACTTGACGGTGGATTACTTCGCCCTCGTCCTCGACGTAGGCACCATTGCCCAGAATCAAGCCATCAATGCCCAGATCCCAGAGGAACTCGTAGATCTCCGCTTTCGCGCGTCCCGTACACAGGTAGATGCGGTGTCCGTTTGCCCGTGCCTGGGATATGGCATCCGAGGCCGACTGGGGAATTTGCAGGTTGTAGTTGACTACAGTGCCATCAATATCCAGCAGAATCACGCTGGGTTCACGCAGTTCAGTCATGGGGTCTCTCTCAAGTGGGGTAGTGCCTCTTCGATCCTCTCACATTCACCAGCGGCCCTTGCTGACTGCCGAGAGGTGTGGAAAGTGTGATGTGAGAGGCGTCGTGCCCAACAAAGTTGTGTTGGCGCGGGCTGTGTCCCTATACTTTCGGAGGTAACACAACCAAGCGCCTGTGGCTCAATGGATAGAGCATCTGACTACGGATCAGAAGGTTGGGGGTTCGAGTCCCTTCAGGCGCACAGTATCCCCGCCGGTGCGACCCACCGAGCGGGGATTCTTCTATCCCCACTCACTTTGGGACACCGGTGCGAGGCTTCGAGCCGCCCTCGGAAAACCTCTCCAGAGATTGCCGGACGGTTCCGTGGAGTATTTTCTCAATGTTTGCAACCAGGATTCCAGGATCCTCTTTCTGCCTCATCGAAACCCAGCGCAGAAAGTGTCCGAGGACGGTCGCAGCGTAGTGGTCGACAACGAACTGGCGGTCTTCAGGGGTGAGGACGAGGTCGCCCTCCAGCTCAGTGACGATGGCTTCCATCATGTTGCGGAACTGCTCAAGGAAGAATGCGTCCCTCTCCCTGTGCCCCAGGGAGTTCAGAACTGCTTTGGCCTGTTCGAAGTTGTCTTGCAGGTACTGAAGAAGTGTCCGGTAGCCTTTAGCCCACTCTGAGTAGGAGGCATGCTCCATGATGTGGTTGGCGACCTCTTGCTCAAACACCCACACTGCGAGGTCGTAAACATCCGCGTAGTGATAGTAAAAGGTTTGCCGAGTTATACCTGCCTGCGCAGTGAGGCCAGAGACAGTTACCTTGTCTAGAGGTGTGCTGCGCAGCTGGTCTTTGAGGGCTGCGGAAAGTAGCTGCCTGGTCGTAGACGCCATTGCCACTCCCGTACTCCCGTTGCTAGCAACCTGTGGGACCCAAGTCCCCAACACTGCTGGCTGCTACCGGGCGGTTCCTGTCATTTTCTTGTAAACACGACACTTGTCGAGTTCTGTCTATACCTTGTGTGCTGGTACAGATTCTAGCCTGTTGAGAGTAAGCGACGGCGAGGCGGCCTGGCGGCAGATGCGCCGTGAACTTCTCAATTGGTAGGAGACCCAACGTGTTCTTGTATGAATCCATCCCTTGGTATTCGTGGGTGATGTGGTTTGTCGTCCTCGGAGCCCTTATTGGGCTCAATGAGGTGACCCGTCGCTGGAAGTGGGGCGGCATCTCATTCTTCATTATCCTTCCCATCATCCTCACCTTGTTTGTCTGGCCGACAACAGCGGGTGGAGATTCGTCAACCGGTACCTGGTTCCATTGGGTCAAGGTTTACTCGGCTCTAGCGGGATGCCTCGGTTTCATGGCGATCCGCTACTTCCCGAAGGTTGCCAAGATCAAGTGGGTGCTGATCTTTCCAGCCGCAATCCTGGCCATCAACATCTTGGAGGCTTGCATCCGTGACTTCCAGGTCGGAGCAATGGGCGCCGACGGCATTGTCGATGGCGTCTACATGGTGTCCGGCCCTTGGAACTGGATGAATGGTGTAGCGGGCCTTATCAACCTGATTACCATTTGTGGTTGGTTCGGCATCTTTGTTTCACGCGACAAGTCAAAGGACATGATTTGGCCAGACATGCTGTGGTTCTGGATCATCGCCTACGACCTGTGGAACTTCGCGTACGTGTACAACTGCGTTGGAGACCATTCGTTCTACGCCGGTGCTGCACTGCTGATTGGATGCACCATCCCTGCGTTCTTCATCAAGAAGGGCGCGTGGCTGCAACACCGCGCTCACACCCTGGCGTTGTGGATGATGTTCACAATGGCGGTGCCGATGTTCGTTACGGACTCCATGTTCGCAGTGAACAGTTCACGCAGCGCAACGGCACTGTTCGCGGTTTCCGCCCTCGCTCTTGCTGCTAATATCGCCGTGCTTGTCTTCCAGATCTACACGATCGCCAAGCGTCGCCTCAACCCGCTGACGGACCAGCTCTACACCTGGCTGCCGCAGTACAAGGCTGTCGTCGCTGCCAACATCAGCCCCGACGCTCAGGACAGCGACGTTCACGAGGAGGTAGTCGAGCTTAAAAAGCTCGTCTGACAGACATAAGTCTCGGCGCCGGTACAAACCCGGTCAACTCGCGAAATGCATACGTGGGGAGCAAGTGTGCTCCTGGGGTCCATACCCCAGGAGAACATCGGTTCCCCACGTATGCATTTCGTCACCATGATCAGTGGCCCCGTCGGCGGGTCTGGACGGCCCGTTGCCAAACCGCAACCTTAGGTTTTACGCAAATGGTTGCGCTCCCACAACAAGTTTGGTTTAGTGTTCTTCAGGTCACGCTTAAAGATGAAGGCGATGGCTACCCGTACGACGAGGTAACGGAGGAACAATGAAAGTAACAAGTAAGCGCTTTGCAGGCGTTGCGGGAATCGCGGCAGCGTCAGCGCTGGTGCTCTCCGCGTGTAGTGGCGGCGGCGAAATCGGTGGTGACACCGGTGGAGACTCCGAGAGTGGGGATGCCGGTGGTGGGACAGCCGCAGAAGGTTGCGAGGATTTTGAGCAGTACGGAAGCTTCCCCGGAACGACCGTGAGCCTGTTCTCATCAATTCGTGACTCTGAGGCTGACGACCTTCAGGCCACATTCGACAAGTTCACAGAATGCACGGGCATCACAGTTCAGCACAACGGTGTTGGCGAGTTCGAGCAGCAGCTGGTGGTGCAGGTTGAAGGTAACAATGCCCCCGACCTCGCGATCATTCCGCAGCCTGGCCTCCTGAAGCGCATGGTTGCCACCGGCAAGGTGCAGCCCGCTGATGAAGCCACAACTGCCAAGGTTGACGAAGGTTGGTCGCCTGAATGGAAGACGTATGGCACCGTTGACGACACCTTCTACGCTGCTCCGATGCTCGCTTCCGTCAAGTCCTTCGTTTGGTACTCCCCGTCTGCATTTGAAGAGCACGGCTACGAGGTTCCTAAGACTCTCGATGAGATGATGGCGCTTACCGAAAAGATTGCTGCTGACACCGCTGGTGATGGCGCAACCAAGCCATGGTGTGCAGGTATTGAATCCGGTGGTGCTACGGGTTGGCCGGCAACTGACTGGATTGAGGACTTCGTCCTCCGCGTCGCAGGGCCGGATGCCTACGACCAGTGGGTTACCAATGAAATTCCATTCAATGCTCCCGAGATTCTCGAATCCACCAATGCTGTTGGTGACTACCTGCTCAACGACGCCTTCGTAAATGGCGGTATTGGTGACTCCCGCTCGATCGCTACGACCTCCTTCAACGATGGTGGCCTGCCGATCCTCGACAACCAGTGCTACATGTACCGCATGGCTTCCTTCTACGAAGCACAGTGGCCAGAAGGCACGACAGTTGCCCCTGACGGTGACGTGTTTGCCTTCTACCTACCTGCTGAGACCGCGGACGAAGCTCCTCTTCTGGTAGCCGGTGAGTTCGTCGCTCGCTTTGCTGACACCCCGGAAGCCGCAGCAGTTCAGGACTTCATGGCCTCTGGAACATTCGCTAACACCCGTGTTGAACTGGGTGGCGTGACTTCTGCAAACAAGTTCGTTGACCCGGCTTTGGCGTCCTCGGACATCCTGCGTCTTGCAATCGAACTGCTGCAGGATCCGAACTCAGTTGCACGCTTTGACGGTTCTGACATGATGCCTTCCGAGGTTGGTGCGGGTTCATTCTGGACCGGTACGACACAGTGGATTGACGGTCAGATCGATGCGGAAACGATGCTAACCAACATCCAGGATTCCTGGCCCAAGGGCTGATCTAGCGACAGTCTTGGTGAAGATAGCGCGGGGTCCGAAGCGGGCCCCGCGCTACAAATCTTAGGAATATGGTGAGCTGGTTACTACATACAAAGGTCGGCCAGATGGTTCTGGCCGTGATCGCGATCATCGCGATCGTTGCGATCCTGCTCCTGATGGCGTCCCTGGCGGATCGCCTCAAGGGTAAGAGCAGAAATGTCGCATCGGTTCTGGTGTTCGTGATCCCCGCATTTTTCCTCCTGGGGATGGGCCTCATCTGGCCCGCAGTCCTCACGACATATAACTCCTTCTTTGATAGAACTTCGACCACTTTCGTAGGCTTTGAAAACTACGGGTGGTTGTTCACAAACTCAGACTCTCAGCGCGCATTCATAAACACTGCGATCTGGGTCCTACTCGTTCCGGTCGTCTCGGTACTTGTCGGGCTGCTCTATGCGTTACTGATCGATGGCAAGAAGTTTGAAAAGGTCATGAAGTCGCTGCTCTTCATGCCAATGGCAATATCGTTCGTGGGTGCTGGCATCATCTGGCGCTTCATGTATGACTACCGTAGCGCCGGGCAGAATCAACGCGGGCTACTGAACGCAATCATCGTTGCGTTTGGTGGGGAACCCGTGCGTTTCTTGCAGGACAGCCCCCTCAACACGCTCTTCTTGATTGTCGTGCTCATTTGGGTCCAGGCAGGTTTCGCCATGGTGCTCCTCTCAGCTGCTATCAAGGGCATCCCCATGGAGCTAATCGAGGCAGCACGACTCGATGGCACGAATGCGTGGCAGATGTTGACCAAAATTACAGTCCCGACAATTCGGCCAACTCTGGTGGTTGTCTACACGACTATTACTATCGCGACACTGAAGGTCTTCGACATTACCCAGACCATGACCGGAGCAAAGTTCCAAACCCAAGTTCTTGCGAACCAGATGTATGACCAGTCATTCACCTTCGGAAATGCCGGTTTGGGCTCTTCGACAGCCGTGATCATCTTTGTCCTTGTTATCCCCATCGTGGTGTTTAACATCCGACAGATGCTGAAGAACAAGGAGGTTCGCGGATGAGCACCA
>WPCK01348060.1_pt1 | contig 10830 bp, 9 predicted proteins | sample 5399851 | NCBI WGS metagenome assembly WPCK01 (sample SAMN12869471, study PRJNA574797) | sludge metagenome | isolation source: wastewater treatment of pH11 | place: China:Beijing | collected 2019-05-20
TAAGCTTGCGTTAGCTTTTTGCAAACCCACCTCCATCGTTAAGCGTGGGTTAGCATCGCGAGGATAGTGTGGAGACGCTGCCGAAGCTGTTCCGGTCCGCTTGCAAGTTGCATCGCCATGTCCCGCATCGTTCCAATAAGCAACGTCGATGTCTCGATCATCGTTGTGAGTTACAACACCCGCGCGCTGACCCAAGCCGCACTGACTTCGGTGCTGTGTGAGACCAACACGCTGCGCTACGAGGTCATTTGCGTCGACAATGCCTCCACCGATGGCTCGGCGGAGATGATCGCCCATCACCCGATCAAGGCCGACCTCATCAGGCTCGACGAGAACATTGGATTTGCGCGCGCCAACACGCTCGCAGCGCGCCGCGCCAAAGGCCGCTACATCCTCCTGCTGAACCCCGATACAGTAGTGCTCGATGGCGCCATAGACAAACTCGTGGCGTTCGCCCGCACCCATCCGGCGGCCCGCATCTGGGGTGGCCGTACGCTGTTCCCCGACGGCAAGCTCAATCCTTCTTCCTGCTGGCAACGCATGACGCCCTGGAACCTGTTCTGCCGGGCCACCGGCCTGACGGGACTCCTGGCACGCTTTGAAACCTTCAACGGTGAATCCTACGGCCGTTGGCCCCGCCACCACGTGCGCGAGGTAGACATCGTCTCGGGCTGCTTCTTCCTCATCGAGCGGGAGCTGTGGGCGGGCCTTGGCGGCTTCGATCCTATCTTCTTCATGTACGGCGAGGAGGCGGATCTGTGCCTGCGCGCAAGAGGATTCTCGGCGCGTCCCCTGGTGACACCTGCCGCCACGATCATCCATTACGGCGGGGCATCCGAGACGGCACGCGCCGACAAGATGGTGCGCCTGCTCGCCGCCAAGGCAACGCTCATCAATCGCCATTGGTCGCGCGCGATGGCGCCGTTGGGCCGCGGGTTGCTCGCAGCCTGGCCTGCATCTCGCGCCATCGCGACCACGGCACTTGCCGCTTTGACCGGATCACCATTCAGAAAGGCATCCGCCGCCGCCTGGCGTGAAATTTGGGCGCGCCGCGACGAGTGGCGACAGGGCTACGAGGCCTGCGCGCCGGATGCAGGCAAGCTCCCCGCTCTCGTTCAGTCGAGTCCGCGAGGACGGTCATGAGCTCTGCTGTCGGGGCGCGCGTGATGCGTGCCGAGTCGGAACTGCCGGGCGATACCGAACCGCGTTACACAATAGCGACGCTCGTTTCCGATCGCGCGCAGTACGACGCCATGCGGGCCTCGTTTCGGGACGGTGGATTCAATGGCGGCGACAGCGAATACCTGTTCATCGATAATACCGGCCCCCGGCAGACCGACGCCTATCACGGTTTGAACGCGCTGCTCAACGCCGCACGCGCGCCTCTCGTCATCCTGTGCCATCAGGATGTGCGGCTACTGAGCGACGGCCGCAACGCCCTTGACGCGCGCTTGTCTTCCCTTGGTCAGATCGACGCCAGTTGGGCGGTGGCGGGCAACGCGGGCGGCGTCGCTCCTGGACAACTCGCCCTGCGCATCTCCGATCCTCACGGCCGCGATATGCGCGTCGGCAAACTGCCCGCGAAGGTCGCGACGCTTGATGAAAACTTTCTCGTCGTACGCCGCGGCGCGCGCATCGGCTTTTCCAACGACCTCTCGGGCTTTCATTTCTACGGCGCGGACATCTGCCTGCATGCCGCCCAGATGGGCTATTCGGCCTACGTTATCGACTTCCACCTGGAGCATCTGTCCGCAGGCAAGAAGGGCACGGACTTCGGCGCCATGGAGCAGGCTTTCGAGGCCAAGTGGGATCGGGCCCTTTCTGCGCGCTGGCTGCAGACGACATGCGCGCTGATGCGGCTGTCAGGCGCTCCGGGCGCGAATTTCATCAGCCGTATCGCCAGCAAACCTCTTTCGAAGATTGTGCGCCGGCTGCCGTCCGCCCGTGGCTGGTCGCGCCCGGGTCAAAGCACACCATGACGATCCAATCCGAATGCCCCACGAGCCACCCCTCCCCCCAGGCTCGCGCGCCGCTGACGGCCCGCGCGCAGGCAAGCGCAGCCAGAATCGGTGCGCAGGGTATGCTGCTGTTTGCGGGCTTCGGCATGGCCCAAGCCCTGTCTTTCGCGCGCAATGCGCTTCTGGGCCACGCTCTGTCACCGCGAGACTTCGGCATAGCAGCCTCCATCACGCTGCTGTTGCAGATGCTGGAAATGCTTTCCGACCTCGGACATGACCGCCTCATCGTGCAAGCGGCCGACGGAGATCGCGACGATTTTCTCGCTACGACGCATGCGATCCTGCTGGCACGGGGGTTCACGCTGGCCGTTATAATTTTTGCGGTGGCCCCTTACGCGGCGTCGTTCTTCTCCATTCCAGAAGCACAAGGCGCATTCGCGATGATCGCGCTCGTGCCACTGATCAAGGGCTTTACGCATATGGAGTCCCGGCGTGCGCAACGCCGGTTCGATAATCGTCCGCAGCTTCTGATCGAGGTCTTGCCGCAGGCCATCGCCTTGGCCGCCACGCTGCCCCTGCTCAAGATCTTTCCTGGATACGAGGCCGTTGTTGCGCTGTCTCTCATTCAAGCCTTTTCGAGCATCGCCATCGCGCGCATCCTTGCGGGCACACCCTACCAGATCGCATTTCGCAGGGATGTCGCGGAGCAACTTGTCCACTTCGGCTGGCCGATCCTCATGAGCGCGTTGCCGCTCATCGCCGTCTACCAGGGTGACCGCGCAATCATCGGCCGCCTCGCGGGCGTTGAGGCGCTCGCAGCCTACTCCGCCGCCTTCATGATAACGATGGTGCCGGGCCTCGTGGCTGCACGCGCAGGCCATGCGTTGATGCTGCCTGTGTTTGCTGCCGCTCTGCGTGAGAAAGAGCAGCTGCAGCGCAGCTTCGCGGTGATGGCGGAGGCAACGAGCGTCCTCGCAGCGATGTACCTCAGCCTGTTCATCATCGCGGGCGGACGCCTGCTCACGATAGCATTCGGGCCCGCCTATCACGGGCTAGATGGCGTTGTCGCCTGGCTCGCGGCCATGTGGGCCATGCGCATGTTGCAGGCTGTGCCCGGCATGGCGCTGATGGCGGCAGGCGAGACCAAGCCCTTCCTCATCGCGGGACTAATCCGTGCGAGCGTGCTTCCCATCGTTTTCCACCGTGCGGCGCACGGCGCATCGCTGGAGGAAATCGCCGCTATCGGATGCATCGGCGAAGCGCTGTCTCTCCTTTACGTCGCCCTGCGCCTGCAGCGGCTCGAACGCGGATTGTGCGCCACCCTCCTGTCGCGAGCCATGTTCCTCGTCCCTGCCGCGGTAACAGCGTCGCTGACGGCATACGCCGCACCCGGCGGCTTGGTGTGGACAATGGCCTGCGCAAGCGCGGTGGCCCTGGGCCTTCTCGCCACGGGTGCTGCCGTCATGCCATCGATCCGCGCGCTCATACGCAGCGCCATGGCGCCGCGATCACTTCAAATTCAGCCTTGAGCTCAACGCGGCCTGCCCCGCTGATTGCGGCAGTCCCTCATCCCGCCCCTCGGGGCACCTTCTCCCGGCGGGAGAAGGAAGTCAGTTCATGAGATCACAATCGGCTGTAGCCCCTCAGACGCCGGCGGGTGCGCAACATCGATAAGACGCCAGAGGGCTTTTGCCCTTGCACACCCTGTCGAATTTCAAGAGGTGATGGCCCGTTTCGACGTTCAACTGGCGGGATGCGGCGCGGGACGCTGCACCGTCTTGCGCTTGTCGGACAGAGCAAGATCGTAGGCCGCCAGAAGACGGGCGCGCTCGTTTTCCCATTTGAGCAACTGGCGGGCACGAATCGTACCTTCCGCGCTCAGAGCCCCCGCGAGTTCCTCATCGTCGAACAACCGAGCCATCTGGGCGGCCAGCTCCTTGGGGTCGTTGTTGCGCGCGTAGATCGCCGCATCGCCCGACGCTTTCTTGCCTTCGATGAGATCGAATGAGACGAACGGTATGCCGAGGCTCATATACTCGAACACCTTGTTCATCGAGATCTTATCGTTGTAGCTGTTCTTGGGATCGGGAATGACGCCGATGTCGAATGTCGAGAACGCCTTCAGCAACGGCTCGCCCGAGAGAAAGCCCGTGAAGGTGACGTAATCCGACAACCCTTTGTCCTGCGCCATCTTCTGCAGAGCAGGCAGCTCCGTGCCGGAGCCCACGATGGCGCACTGGATGTCGCGGCGGCCCTGCGTATGCACCAGATCATCCATCGCCTCGATCAGGAGATCGACGCCGTCCTGCGCGCCCATGATGCCGACGTAGCCCGCCAAATGCCTGCGGCCATTCTTGAGGGCTGCATTGGGCTCCAGACGCTTGAAGCGCTTCAGATCGGGGACCGAGCGCACGATGAAGACGCGGTCGGCATCCATGCCGCCGCGTTCGATCGCGATCTGCTTGAACGTCTCGTTGGTGGCAATCGACACGTCAGCCGTTTTGAAGGTCAGCCGCTCCAGCCACAGCAGAAGTTTGTGAAATTTACCCTGCTTGTTGAACTTGGCCTCAAACAGCTCCGGATTGATGTCGTGGTGATCGAAAACGAACCGTTTGCCGAATAGGTATTTCCAGAACCCGGCGATGAGAAACAGCAGATCGGGCGGATTGCACGCCTGCACCGCGTCAAACCCGACCTTCCAGTACGCCTTCAAAGACAGCGCGAATTCCCAGGCCAGCGCCCAGGAGTATTCCAGCGCATAACCCAACGCCCCGTCAGCCTCGATCGGCAACGGATGGCGAAAGATGTGAATGCCTTCGAGAACCTCGTAGGTAGCGGTGTACTTGCCGCCCTTCGGACAGACAATGGAGACCGTATAACCTGCTTCGTGCAGGGTACGCGCCTCTTGCCAAACGCGCCGGTCGAGGGGAACCGTCAGGTTCTCCACAATGATCAGAATACCCGCCTTGCGCGACACAGACTTACGCTCCACCCACACACGCAAATGCCCCACTGGGTGTGAGTGTGCCCACGATAGGTAAAGGAACCCTCCTGAATAAATATCAACAATACCAATGATTTGTCTCATTTCGAGACAACCATACGCCTTGCACGCAACGGCGGTTTCTGAGATAAGGGAAGGTATTGATAAAGTCTTAAATCGTTTGTTCGAGTTTGAGGTAACGCGTCCCGTGTTCAAATTCTCAAAACTCATTCCCCAGCGCCCGCAGATTGACCTGGAGACGGTGCGCGAGACGTTGTTGTACATCGAGAGCGACTGCAGGGATTGCCCCGAGTTCGAGCGCGTCGCGGCGGCCATTGCCCAGACCATCAGTGAAATCGACCGTGTGAGAGAGCCCGACGTGCCACGCGGACGGATGGATGTGATTTCCGCAAGTTTTCTGCCGGCGGGACTCTGAGATCTTAGGATCTCAAAAGATTTGGGAAGGCGTCTAAATAAAAGCGGCGGGCATTGCACCCGCCGCTTTATTAATTGTTCTAGCTGTCCTTCGGTGGAGAAGCTCTCCGAACAGGGCAGAGCGTTAGAACCTCATCTTCACGCCGCCGTAGATGGCGAACGGCAGCGATGGCGTGATGGAGCGCGGATCGTTAAAACTCAGATCCTGCGGCTCGGCCGCTTCCGTCGCCTCCTCCGTGTCGAAGAACGTGCCATAGAGGCCGTAGCGGCGGTCAAATACGTTCTTGATCAGACCGTAGATCTGCACGTTCTCCGTGACGTCGTAGGACGTATTGAGATCCACTCGGGTGTAACCGCTAAGCTGGCGGTTATCGTTTGCTTCGTCGCCGAAGAAGAACTGGCTGGAGGCCGCGACAAGATCGGTGCCCACTTTCCACTCCGGCGTCAGCCAATACTGGATGCCCGCCTTGAAGCGATGCTTCGGGATACCGGGCATGCTATCGCCCGCCGACACGAAGTTGCAGAACGCCTCTTCGTCCCCTTCCTCTTCAACGGGGCACTCCTCCGCGCCTGGTGTATTGGGCGCGGGCAGGATCAGGTCGGTTTCAAACGTGGCATCGACGTAGGCATACGATGCGTAGGTTGACAACCGATGGTTCTGATAACCGATGGCCGCCTCGACGCCTTGGCGCAACGTATCGCCCGCATTGAGGAAGAAGCCGCGTCCCGTCGTCGTCGCCGCGACGTTCAGAATGTCATCGGTGTTGAGCGTGTGGAAATAGCCCAAGCTCCATGCCAGCCGCTGACCATCCCAGGATGTATGTTCGCCGCGGATACCGCCTTCCCAGCTCTTGGAGACCACCTGCTTCAATGGCGGATCGTCCGTCAGGAAGCTTTCAATGAAACAGGGGTTCTCAGGCTCGGCGCAGCCCAGCTCCGCTGCAGTCGGAGCACGGTTGGATTCTGCATAGCTGCCATAGAGCGACAGTCCGTAGCCGAGCGAGTAGGTCGCGCCTGCCATCGGGTTGAAGCGATCATATTTGTTGGTTGTATCGAGTTCCGGGAAGCTGCCCGTGAGATCGTCCATATTGATGGTCGCATGATTGTAGCGGCCGCCGACCGTCACCGCCAATGCGTCGGTCACATCGAGCGTGTTGGTGAAATAGACACCGTAGTAGGTATTCTCCGACGTCAGATGGCGCGGCTCGAGATCGTCGGGTTCGACGACGATGATGCCGGAACCGTCGACGACGAAGCGGTCGCCAATCGTGCCCAGCTCTGAAGAAGTATCGTAGTGCACCTTGCCATGGTCGTAGCTGACGCCGACAAGGAACTGATTGGGACGATCAAACAGCCGAGACCTCTCGACCGCCTGCAGCGTGCCGCCCCAGCTCTCCGCATCCTGGCCGATACGCTCGATGGAGCCCAGCGGGCCATCGAACAAGCTGGCGCTGACCGTATTGCCGAACGCATCCTCGACCGGCTCCTCGACGCCGTCTTCACTGAGACAGAGCAATCCATCGTTGGGACCGCCATCGGCGCACTCATCGACTTCCGACAAGTTGCCGTCGATGACGTTCTGTTTGAACTTGCGGTAGTAGCTCATGCCCGAGAAGGTCAATGTGTCGGTGACCTGCACACTGCCGCGCAACGAGGGCATCAGCACTTCGAATTCAGTATCCTGCGGACTGGTGAATGTGCGGCCCCAATCGATGTCGAGAAGTTCGACGGGCGTAGCCGCGACGACGCCAGCGTCGCTCTTGGCGCCGTTGAAGCTCAGGTGGAGTTCAACCCCATCCTTCTTGAAGCCGAGGTCTGTATACATGCGCTTCACGTCGGCTTCGGAGAAGTCGCGAAAGCCGTCCTCGGCCAGATATTCGCCGGCCGCGTACGCCGAGAAGTTGCCGCTCCGTGCACCCGCTTCAGTCGAAATCTGGCGGCGGCCAAACGAGCCTCCCATCACGTCGATGGTGGCGCCCTGGAACTCGAAGCCGTCCTTCATGGTAAACGAAATAGCGCCGCCAATGGCGTTCAAACCGAACACCGGGTTGGACCCCACGACGGTGATATCGCTGATGGCGATCGCGGGAATTGCGTCGAAATTGACAGTATCGCCGAAGGCTTCGTTGATACGGATACCGTTCATATAAACCGCAATCGCCTGCGAACGTCCGCCGACGGGCGAGGCATCAAAGCCGCGATAGGACACATCGGTGCGCAGGCCGCCGCCCGTCGTGTCGGACAGGATGATGCCCGGCACCTGCTGCTGCAGCACATTCTGCACCTGCTTTGTTCCCTCACGCGTGATCTGCTCAGACGTAACCTGGCTGACTGCACTGGGAACTTTGACGAGCGGGATTTCACTACCCGCGATCGGTGACATTTTGACTTGCGTATCCCCTGCCGGCGGGCCACCTGCAAGAGGCGCCAACGCAGCGGGTTGCGGAGAGGTTTGCCCCGCAAACGCTGGAGTTGGCGGCGCCTCCTGAGGTGCCGGCTGGGGTTGGGGTTGGGGCTTGGATGCGGCCACCGGAGCGGCCGCCGGCTTCTTCTTGGTAACGACCTTGGGCGGCTTGGCCTCAGGGGTCTCGGGTTTGGGTTGCGTCTGAATGACTTCCACGTCCGGCAACTGCGACGATCCCGACGCGTCCGGCGGCGTCTGTGCGGAAGGTGCGGGAGCCGCGCCGTCCGTAGCTGCCGGCGGCGTCGAAGGGGCGGCCTCAGGCGCGGGCGCGGCATCCGTGGCGGCTGGAGGAGTCTCCTGGGTGTTTTGCGCTAAAGCCGCAGGCGCAGCCGCAAGCAAAGCAATCGTTGCGCCCGCGATCAGCCATCGCTCCGTGCGTACAGTCATCTCGTAAAACCCCCCGTACAATTTCAGGCCCGTCAACCAAAAGGATCCCCCCGGATCAACGACGGTTGCGAGTCAGCCCTTCATGAGAAATCAAGATGACTGCACGGCTAGGTTGGTCAAGCTGCCAACATTTCCCGACTACGCCCTTGAAAAGCTTATCGGGTCGCGCTGTTGCAGTAATACACCTCTTTGGGCAAAGAACCGGGGAAACGGGCGCCTTCAAATGGGAATAATTCCTGCTGCATTGCAGCGCAGCATCTCAAGATCAGGGTCGCCGCAGCAACTTGATTCTCCCTGAAAAAAAGCCGTCGACCAAGAATGGGTAGCACGGCTATAAAATCTCGCGAAGTTGATCGAAATTGTCCTGGTGAAGCCGCCTAAAACACACTAAATCCTCGAGCTTCTGAGACGGTGTAGCGCAGGAAACCTCCCGACCACGACGTCGACTGCAAGAGATGCGCACGTCAGACCACCACTTGGCGCAATCAAATTAGAGAGTTTTTCAGCGTGTCAAAAACAGTCTCGGTAATCCGCCGTGCCCTGGCCTGCGCAATCGCGTCAACAGCACTCTCCGCCACAACCGCATTCGCGGGTGGCGCGGGTGCAGAAGCTGCCCCTGCAGAGGGCGGCATTGCACTCGAACTCAATAAACTAGAAGCGTACGACAAAGGCTGCCGCGCCTTTATCGTCGCCAATAATACCTCGGACGTGACCTATCAAAGCTTCAAGCTGGATGTCGTGTTGTTTCAGAGCGATGGCGTCATCGGACGCCGGTTTGCCCTGGACCTCGCACCCTTGAAGCCCAAAAAGCGCACCGTGAAGCTGTTCGAACTGGACAGCCAAGGGTGCGACAAGATCGGGTCATTCCTGATCAACGACGTGATGGAGTGCAAGACAGATACCGGCGCGCAAGCCGATTGTCTGCAGCACCTGACCACCTCGTCGCTTACCAGCGTCCAGATCTCCAAATAAGGAACTGCCACTTGGAACAGAACGTTGCGGCTGCGGCCCACGATTTTTCGCTCATCGGCATGTACATGGGCGCCGACCCCATTGTGAAAGGGGTGATGATTGTGCTCGGCCTTGCATCCGTCATTTGCTGGGCAATCATCCTGGAAAAAATGATCAGGATGTTCATCCTGCGCCGCGATTTGCGTGCGATGGAGAGTTTCGCGAAATCACCCTCGAACTTGTCCCAGACGCGTGGATTAACGCGTGTGCTCTTGAGTGCTGCCGAAAGCGAGGCGATCGAAGGCACCTCGCGCGGAGAGGACAGAAGCGACGTTCGCGCCCGGCTGGAGAAGGCCATGCGTACGGCGCTCAAGTCGCAGCTCCAGCGCTTCGAAGCCGGTTTGCCGTTCCTGGCAACGGTTGGCTCGGCCGCACCGTTCATTGGTTTGTTCGGCACGGTCTGGGGCATCATGAACTCGTTCACCGCCATCGCGAACGCTCAGGACACGAGCCTTGCGACCGTGGCGCCCGGCATCGCCGAAGCCCTGTTTGCAACGGCTCTGGGCTTGGCGGCTGCCATCCCCGCCGTCATGGCCTATAACCACTATGCGGTGAAGCTCGGCCGCGCGGCCGCGCGTGCGGGCGATGCAATCGGGGAGATTGCACGGCAGATTTCGCGGCCCGCGGACGCAGGCCCCGTCAAGGCCTCCGTCGAACCTTTGCGTGCAGGAAAGGCCATCTGATGGGTATGGCAGCGCAATCCGCGCCGTCCGACTCCGAGGACGGCGGCTACCGGCCGATGGCCGAGATCAACATCACGCCGATGGTCGACGTGATGCTTGTTCTGCTGATCATTTTCATGGTCGCAGCGCCCCTGATGGTCTCGGGCGTTCCCGTCCAGTTGCCAAAGACCTCTGCCGCTAAGGTCGCACCCACGCGCAAGCCGATGGTGGTGACCCTGACCAGCGACGGCCGGCTTCAAATCCGCAACGACTTCGTCGCACGCGATCAGCTCATTGCGCAGCTTCAATCCATCAAGTCTTCCGAAGGCGACGGTGTCGTCTACGTGCGCGCTGATAGCAAACTTCCCTATGGTGATGTGATGCAGATCCTTGGCGAGGTCGGCCAAGCCGGCTTTTCGCGCGTTTCGCTCCTATCCAATCGCCTGATGGGCCAATCCGGAGAAGGCAAGTCCGTGGAAGGTCAGCCTGCGGACTCGCCGCCGGCCGGGCAGAACTGAAAGCACTTATGAACCTCATTCGTGCCGCCGCCGTTTCGATTTCAGCCCTTGCCCACGCAACCCTGGGCTATGCCTTGGCGCGCCACGTGTCAGAGCCTGCTGTTGCGGCCTTCGAAAAAGGTGAAGGGGAGGACTTCCTCACCGTTGAGCAGGGCATTGCGATCGAGGGTCTCGCCAAACTTGGTGATGCAATGGAGACCATCGAAACGGCCGAAGCAACGCCGGTAGACCCCGTTACCCCGCCCCCCGTCCAGGAGGTAAAGCCCGTGAACGAATTATCAGAGGCCATTACCTCCGAGGCGAGCACGGTGGAAGACAACATCGTCAAAGTGGACGAGCCGCCGCCGCCTGATGTTCACGAGGAGAAGCCGCCCGAGCAGGTCCAGACAGTCGCGCAGCCCCAGCAGGTGGC
>WPCK01075838.1_pt1 | contig 10828 bp, 7 predicted proteins | sample 5399851 | NCBI WGS metagenome assembly WPCK01 (sample SAMN12869471, study PRJNA574797) | sludge metagenome | isolation source: wastewater treatment of pH11 | place: China:Beijing | collected 2019-05-20
GACGTGATGGCCGTTGGCAACCGCCTTTGGACACCGGAGCCATGCCTCGGAAAATCCACCAGTCCGTCCGGCACTGCCAAGACCACCTGCACTGAACCAACCACCTCACTACACAAGGAATTCAAAATGCGATTTGAATCAGCTATTGACAAAACTTAAGACCGTCGCTGACACGTTTTCCACCTTCTAGACCGACGGCACCCAGGCGAGGGCGACCTGGCGGATTTGCACATCCTGGCGGCGGGGCTTCAAGAGCAACTCGTCGATTTCCAGGGCGTAGACGTCGAGCCGCTGTTCGATGGCACGCAGTTCTTCCTTCAATTGCAGCTCCAATTCCTCCAGCTGCGCTTGGCAGTCCTCCAGACTGTCCTCCGCGCGGCGGACGTCGTCGGCCTGTCGGGAAGCTCGACTGGATCCCCGCATGGCGGTCGATGCCCGACCCACGGTCGTGGCGGAGAGGCGTTTCCTGCCCAAGACCGCCGAGAGTACCGCGGTACCCCAGGAGATCATGCTCTGGTTCTTCGCGTTGGCCGCCTCGTCCTGTTCCCGCTGAAGTTTCTGTTCCGCGCGGCGGACTCGATCCTGCCAGGTCCGCAGTCGGGCGGCGTAGCGCTCGCGAAGTTCTTCGCACCGCGCGTCACGAACCTCGCGGGAACGATCGGCCAGTCGGATGCGGAAGGCGCGTTCCTCTTCACCGGGCTGTGAGACCGATTCTAATTCGCGGCAGGCGAAGAGCCGGTAGCGGCGGGACCGATACAGGTGGTCCGCCAGTGACCTGGCCCAGGCCGAATAGTTCTTGGAGCGACTGGCCTCGGGCGGAACGGGGGCAAAAGTACCCGGCCCCGCCGGTTCCGCGGAGAGCGCGGATCGATCGATCCGGGTATCGGTCGCCGTGGACCAGTCGAGTCCCAGCGCATCCCCCCGCAGGTCCGCCAGTAGCCCGAATTCCTCCTCGGCGGAAAGCCCCTTCCGCGAGTCGACATAGTTCATGCGAACCAGCGCCAACAGGTGCGGCTGATAGGTCAGGAGCGTTCCAGGCGGGATGTCCCGATCCAGCGGCAGAAACGTCTGCGGAATATCGGGTGGCAGCACGGGCCGGCTTTCCGAGAACGGCTCCAGCTGCCTCTGCCCTTCGGGAGCAGGTCGCGTCAATGCCGTACCAGGATCCGCGGCAGCAACCGGTAACGCTTCCGGTAGAGCCTGGTCGGGCTCCTGTTGCCGGAGCCGCTTGATCTGTGGCCGCGTGAGGGGGCCCGCCAGGTACGACAGCGCCCACCGAGTATGAAACAGCGTCGGCCCCGACTCGTGCACGTTGTGCATCAAGAAGACCCGACGGCCGATCCCGGAAAGCACCTGGGATATTGCCTCGCGATCCAACGAACTACCGGAAACGGCGGCGGCCCCTTCCAATCCGTCCAAGACGCGCTCTTTGTCGCGCTCCGTTTGCAGCCGACCCAAGAACCAGGTGCCCGTGTTGGAGAGCCCTTTGTAATCGAGGTCGACGGGATTCTGCGTGGCGAGCACCAGTCCCAGGCCATAGGCCCGCGCCTGCTTCAGCAGCGTCAACAGCGGCTTCTTCGTGGCCGGCTCCGAGACCGGGGGCATGTAGCCAAACAGCTCGTCGATATAGAGCACCGCGCGCAGGCTGGTCGTTCCCGATTGGCCCCGCATCCAGCCCAGGATCTGGTTCAATAACAGCGCTGTGAAGAACGTGCGCTCGACTTCGCTCAGGTGCGCAATGTAGAAAATCGAGGTTCGGGGCCGCCCCTGAGGGGAATACAGCAGGCGGTCAATATCCATGGGTTCGCCGGCCAGCCAGGCAGAGAAACTGGGAGCCGCCAACAGATTATTCAGCGACATGGCCAGCTCGAATCGGTCCCGTGACGGGTAGAACGATTCCAGGTCCATGACTCCAATGTTCGATACGGGCGGATTCTGCAACATGCGAATCAAGCCACCCAGATCCAGGCTGACTCCCTGTCGCCAGCAATGATCGAGAATCGTGGTCAGCAGGATGTGATCGCGAGAACGGATGGGATCGGCATCGATACCGAGCAGGGAAAGAAGGCTCGTGGCCGTCGTCGAAATGCGATCTCGCAACAGGTCCGCGTCGTCCAGCACGCTGGCAGGGGGCAACCCAAACGAAGCCATGATCGAAATGGGAGTTCCTGCGTCACTTCCCGGTGTGTAGATGGTAAAGTCACACGATCGGTCGGGCAGCTGAATGCGGTCCGGGGTCTGCCCCCAGTCCGCCAGCCCCTGTTGCCACTGTTTGGCCTGATCCCTGGCGAATTCCTCGGGCGTGACTCCCTGTCGATGGGCGTCCTCCACATGGATCCAAGGCAGGAAATCCTCTCCTCGCAACTGTGGAAACCGCAATAAGAGGTTGGTCAGGTCCCCTTTGGGGTCCACGACGAGCGAGGGAACGCCATCGATGGCCGCTTCCTCGATCAAGGAGATGCCGAGCCCCGTCTTGCCACTTCCGGTCATGCCAATACAGACGGCATGCGTCACCAGGTCCTTGGAGTCGTACAGCACGAATTCATCCTGGACCTTGTTCGTAGGGAGATCCCACCGTTTTCCCAAATAGAACAGGCCCAGTTTTTCGAACTCGGACGAGTATTCCGCCACGTGCAAACTCCCGGGACGTTACGCCAAGCCCCTTCCACCACGCCGAGAGCATACCAGATGTACTCCCTGGGATGTGCAGCGGAGTGAACCCTTCCGTGTCCTTCCGGTACGGGTCCAAAAATAATCGTGGGGGGGGGCCAGATCAGTCCATTGTCGGGGCGAAGAGTGCTGGGCCAGCGGTCGGTCTGTTTGCGGCCCCCAGTTACGTGGATGCGCGTCATGTACATGTCTCCCACCATCGACCATCGCGACAATCGATAAGAGGAGAGAATTCTTCCGGTGGATAATCGCATTGTTTAGCGCGCGTTCGCAGATGCTGTTATCCAGAGGCGCACCCGCTTGCCGCAGGAACAGGGTCAAAGGTTCCCAATGCTTCAGCATATAGCTAATCACTTCCCGTAACGCTGAGTTCGGTTCCACACGTTTGTCCGCAAATTGCCCCTCCAACCATCCTTTCAGTTGATCCATCGTCGGCTGGCTGTGACGCTGGTGATACGCCAAACGCTTCTCCACGCTGCGCTTCATCTTCCGCGTCGTCTTCTCATTCCGGAGCGACATGCGAAGCGAGTCGACTATGAGTACGAGCTCGCCGGCACGGCGAGCATCTTCATGTTCACCGAACCGCTCCGCGGCTGGCGCGAAGCCACGGCGCGGACCACGAAAACCAAAATCGACTGGGCTATCGAAGTCGCCCGTCTCGTGTACGGGGCCAAGGCCAGTTCCCTGCCACACAGGCCGCGATACAGGAACGGAACCGGAAAGTTTCTTGCCCTTACTACCTACTCCTCTATTTGGTCCATGTGACTTCGGCTTTCCTAGGGCCGACATGCTTGGGGTTTTCCAACTGCTCAAGAAAAAACGCACACGGCACTGCAGCTTGGTCCGAGGTACGTCTTGCGGAATTCCCAAAAGGTACCTCCGAGGACATTGACACGCGAGATTCTTCTGCTAGATTCTGTCGGTGTTGGAGTGTGCTAGACACGTCCTTAGTCCTTAGAAAACCAAGAACCACTGAATAACAGCGACAGTTTTTGCTTCAAGCGGTATCCAATCCGCGCCGAGCAGAAGCTGCCGCTGTTTTTTTTGTTGCACTGGCACTTCAAATTGTTCAAGCACTAGGAGACCACGATGTACGATTCCAGGCCAGGCAGTGTGTGCCTTTGTTCCAAGAACCGGAGAATACAGCTCAATCGCACTGCCAGTTTTTTTGTGTCGGCGGTGCTGATTATGTCATACTGGAATACCGCCGCCGCACAACCAACTTTTGATTTGCAGGTCGTCAATGTGACAAGCACATTTGACGGCCCGAGTATCATTGGCACCACAAATGCGGCAGCGCTTGTGGATAACCGTCAGTGCCCAGATCCTCCTCAGCCGTGTAACTACTTCTTTTTCGAAAGGCCGTCTGGCGGAGGTGCAGACCTTGTTCGTGGTAACGCCACCGTTTGGGACAACCGGGCAACCGAACCTCAAACCAAACTGGCGCAAGCTCACGTCGTTTTGGACCTTGCAGGAGTCCCAAGTTTTGATCCCGCGCTGGCCTCCTTGACGATAGAAGCAACTTGGCAACTCGATGGCTTTTCGGGGTCCGACTCTGTGAGGCTTCCGGGTGGCGGGACCTTCGACGCAAAGGGACTACAGTTTCCGGCACAACTGCGTCACACATTTTCAAATCTGACTCCGTTGGTTGCACCTGGTCAGGTCGAGCTTGTCATTGAATACGTCGACGGTGATCTTAATAACAATATGGGTGCCACTGGAGTGATTCCGCTGGAGTTCACCCGGTTCACGGTAACTATTCCCGAGCCGGCCACTGGGGGCTTGTGGATGTTGCTAATTACCTTGCCAGCAATTCGACGTTGTAGTGTTGCTGTGAATCGTCCCAGCCGTTCTTTGGGCTAGCGCGATCGAGATTGCGCTTGAGTGATTGGAACCTATTTTAGAATTCGGACAGAGGAGCTGGACGCTAGAGCGTTCCTATTGTGAGCGTACGTGATAACCATTAGGCTTGGTGTCGGCGAGCCTTGATTTTGTGGGTTATGGTTCGTGCGTAGTGGCGTGGCACGCGGACCATCAGGAGGGCAAGCCATGTCCCACAGTCGCGATTCGAAGCAGCTTCAGATCTGGACGGACCGCCTTCGCGAGTTTCGCTCCAGCGAACAGACGGTGCGAGAGTTCTGCGAGAGTCTTGGTATCTCCCAGGCGACCTCTTACTACTGGAAACGGCGATTAGGCGCTGTAAAACAATAAGTTACCGATTTTGATGTAGCGTGGGTCGCTTTGTGTTCGGCATTATATGGAAATGCCGGATGCAACGGTAGTGAAACGGATTCGCCTGAAGTTTAGGGCCGTGGAGGCAGAGTTGGACGAGCGTGGGAGGCGGCGATGGGCAGCCGCGGAAGCGCGTAGCCTGGGATGGGGCGGAGTCACCACGGTGTCCGCCGCGACGAGGATATCGGATCGCACGATCCGTTTCGGCGTGGCGGAACTTGCTTGTGGGAAACCGCCATTCCGCGATCGACAGCGCAGGCCAGCTGGAGGTCGTCGCGCGAAGGAGGTGGTTCGGCCAGAGCTGTTGAAAGCGGTGCAGCGGATGGTGGAAGCGACTACTCGCGGCGATCCCACGACTCCGATACGATGGACGTGCAAGAGCACTCGGACGATTTCCGCCGAATTGAAACGATTGGGATTCGAAGTCAGTCACACGAAGACCGGCTGGCTGCTTCATCAGCTGGGATACAGCTTGCAAGCGAACCGAAAGACAATTGAAGGAAAGCAGCACCCAGATCGTGACGCGCAATTTTCCCATATTGCGAGGCGGGGCAGCGCCTATCTGCGCACCGGGCAGCCTGCCATCTCGGTGGACACGAAAAAGAAGGAACCGCTGGGAAACATGAGGAATCCTAGGCGAAGCTATCGGAAGATGGGCAAGCCCGCGCGGGTGACGACGCATGACTTGCCGGACGCGAAGCTAGGCAAGGCAGTCCCGTATGGCGTGTACGAATTGGCCAACAACGAGGCCGGCGTGACGGTGGGGATCAGCCACGACACGGCGGAGTTCGCCACTGCCGCGATCCGTCGCTGGTGGACCAAGATGGGCCGCAAACGATACCCCCGCGCCAAACGACTGTTCATAACCGCCGACTGCGGCGGCAGCAACAGTCCGCAAAGGAATATGGCGATGGGAACTGCAAGGGCTAGCGAACGCCACGGGCGTGAAAATCGAAGTATGCCATTTTCCGCCGGGCACGAGCAAATGGAACAAGATCGAGCACCGTCTTTTCTGCCACATCACGCGCAACTGGCAGGGGATACCTCTGGAGACACTCGACATCGTCGTGAAGCTGATCGGCGGCACCAGAACCAAGGAAGGGTTGGAAGTGCACGCATGGCTCGATGAAAAGGAATACGAAAAATCGCGAACGGTCACTGACGAGCAACTTCTCGACGTCAATCTGGTCCAAGACGAATTCCATGGCGATTGGAACTATACGATTCTGCCAGATGGGTAACCGGAAATTCGGTAAGTTATTCTTTTACAAGTCCTTAAGCTCCCCCAGTGCCAAGACACGTCAAGCGAAACAGCGGAACGTCAGCTCACACGGTTCCGCTGCCCCAAGGCGATCGTTTCTTCCCGTGCTGGTGAAATCGGTCGAGCCAACACTCCAGTGGCTATCGATCGAACGTCCGAAGGGAGTCGTGATCCGGGTTCCTATGGAAGTGGCGTCGTCCGCGAACGAGGTGGCGTAGATAATCAACTTCGTGCCGGAGTTGAGAATCTATCTCTGTACGGGCCCCGTGGACATGAGGAAGAGCTACGACGGGCTGTTTGGAGTAGTCTCCCGCGATTTCCAACGCGACGTGCGAGACGGTGGATTGTTCCTGTTCCTGAATCGACGTCGCGATCGGATCAAGCTGTTCCATTGGGATCACGACAGGACGCCGTACGACTATCCCTTTTGGACTGTCGCATCGCTCGGCAGCGGAATCTTGTCATGGTGGCCCTTACCGTGACTCTCGCTGTACCCCGTTGTAAGGCTGTAGGTCGCCAGTATTCCTCCTGTCCAGTAGCGTTTACGCAACACCGGAATGTGCTAACCTGTTGCGTTCCGGCAATTACTATTCTCTTGGGAGCTACCCATGATCGGTTCGTCTCCTTCTCCAAGCGCTGGACCTGAATCCTCACCGCAGGCTGGAATCCTGTACGCCATCCTAGCGCTTCAGAACGGGCTTCTGAAACGGGACCACCTGTTGGAAGCCGTGGAGGCTTGGGGCAAGGACAAGCGACTGTCGCTCGTCGACATTCTTGTCTCTAAGCAACTGCTCAACGACGACAAACGGAAGCTAATGGACGCGCTATTTGCTCACTACATAGCCAGCCATGAGGGAGACGTCGAGAGAAGTCTAGCAGGGCTGAGCAGCTTGGGAAGTGTTCGCCGAGAACTTGTCGATATGCAGGATGACGACATTGCCCAGAGTCTTGCCGTGATTGGATCGGGCGACGTTGCCGCACGCGGTTTTTCGACAATTGCTTCGCCACCAGTATCCGAAGCTGGAGGAATTGTGACTCAAACGCGATTACGCATCGTGCGCCCCCATGCGAGAGGTGGCCTGGGTGAGGTCTCAGTTGCGTTGGACGAGATTCTTCACCGTGAAGTCGCTCTCAAAGAGATTCAGTCTAAGTTAGCGGACGAATGCGAAAGCCGAGAGCGATTCATATTCGAGGCGGAGATTACTGGCCGACTGGAACATCCAGGAATTGTGCCGGTCTATGGTGTAGGAAACTATGCCGACGGTCGTCCATTCTATTCGATGCGTTTCATTAAGGGCCAGAATCTGAAGGACGCTATCAACCAATACCATGGGGCAGATTGGACCACGCAACCCCCGGGCGAACAATCGCTAGCGCTTCGCAACTTACTGGGAAGACTTGTCGATGTCTGCAACGCCGTGAGTTTCGCTCATAGTCGGGGTGTTCTGCATCGGGACCTGAAGCCCGGCAATGTAATGCTCGGTGAGTTTGGGGAAACGCTTGTGGTTGACTGGGGTATTGCAAAAGGATTCGGGTATTCGGACGACAGCGCCAATACCAACGATCCGATGCACCTTAGCCGAAGATCGAGAACAAGTGGGTCAGAAACCGGACTTGGCACTGTGATTGGCACGCCACAATTCATGAGTCCCGAGCAAGCGGCGGGGCGACTTGGTGAACTGGGACCGGCCACCGACGTCTATGCATTGGGAGCCATACTCTATTACCTTCTAACCGATCAGGCACCAATTAGACGTGACAAGGACGTTCGAAGGATGCTCGATGACGTCATTAACGGCAATTGGGAGAGGCCCAGCGTTGTTAACAGCCGCGTGCCGAGACCACTTGAGGCCATATGCGTCAAGGCAATGGCGCTCAAGGTAGACGATCGATATTCTTCGGTCAGATCGCTCGCTGAAGAAGTTGAACGGTACTTGGCCGACGAACGCGTATCAGCGCACATTGAGGTATGGAGCCACCGCGCGCGGCGTTGGCTTCGAAAACATCCTAGGTTAACAGGCGGATTGGCAGCGACGCTCTTGGCGGGAATTGTTGGAGCCATCGTCATTGTCGGCATTCAGCATTCCAACAATCATCGTCTCGCCGAGTTGGCATCTCGCAACGAACGCACACTACAATTCCTGGTGAACGCGTTTCGACGGCCGGACCCATCGATAGAGGGCCGCAGTGTTACGGTTGCAAGCGTGCTAGAGACCGCATTGCGCGAAGTACTAGATCCCCCCGTAAACCTGGCCATGGATGACACAGCACGTGCCGCCCTTGCGCACGCCATGGGCCAGACTTTCCTTGGACTCGGCGTTTATGACGCGGCGTCTGAGGCCAATCGTTTCGCTTGGCGTACACGACGGAAAACGCTTGGTGACGAGGACCCGGATACAGTGGCATCCCTAAACAATCTCGCAACATCACTTATGAGTTCTGGTCAATGGCAGGACGGATATCCGCTCGCGCGCAAGGTCTTGGCAATGCAGCAGCGTATTGCGCTTACGGATAAACGTGCGTTGCTAGAGGCAATGAGCAACCTTGCAGGCCAGATGTATGCTTCGGGCGATCGGAAAGGTGCATTGACAAAATTGGAACAAGTCCTCGAGCTTCGGCGAGCGGCCTTCGGAAACAAGGACCCGCAAACCCTAACATCGATGCTTAGCCTCGCCTCCGCGCAGGTCGCGACAGGTAACGCCGCTCAGGCGGCAGCGCTCGCCAAAGATGTCAACCAAATTCTCGGCGACGGAGGGAACCCGAGTAACGCTGAGTTGATGATAACGACGCGGAGCATCATGGCAAGTGCCTACAAGGCACTCGGACAATACCGTAGCGCAGTATCCATGCTGCAACAAGTTGTCGCAGCGCGGAGACAATCACTTGGTCCAGAACACCGTAGCACATTGATCGCAACGAACAATCTTGCGCGTGCCTATCAAGCGATGGGAGAGGTTGACAAGGCCATTGAGATATATAGGGAAACACTGCGATACCAGAAAGAGAACGAGAGCCTTGGTCCCAATCACCCTGATACGCTTTCAACGACGAGCAATCTAGCAAACGCCCTTGCTGCGGCAGGCAAGTTTCAGGAGGCACTGCCACTAGTTGAGAGTGCAATTGCGGCTCGTCGCGAACGGCAGGAACTAGGTGATCCGGACGCACTCCTCTCGTTTAATACGCTCGCTTGTGTCTTTCTCGGTCTAGGACGAATTGATGAATCAATCGACTTGCACAAAGCGACGCTCAAGAAGCAGCTCGCCGCCCTATCGCCCCAACATTGGGATGTGCTCCTCTCGATGCACAACCTGGCGGTTGCCGAAATGGCGGCTGGCAATTTGGCGGCGGCACGATCGATGCTCCATCAGACACTTGAAATGCGAAGAGAATTCTTGGGAGCCCAGCATCCAGATACGCGTGAAACTATGCGGCAAATGGCGATGTTCCTGTTGATGGTTGGGGAATATCCAGAGGCGGAGGCATGCGTTCGTCTCTTATGCGATTTGCTCAGTGAACAGAAAGAACTCCGTCCCCAGGAAATGGGGGCAAGCGAACTTGTACTTGCCGAAGCGCTCTTCGAGCAGAATCGACTTGAGGACGCAATAGGAGTTGCCTCAGCCGCCCGAAAGCATCTGGCCCAGACTTCGGTCGAATATGACCGTTGCGGACTTCTTCTCGCATTGGTGCAAGCTCTCTTGGAGGGTGACGATGCAAAGAACGTTCAATTAGCTGACTCGTATGCCAAGTTACGGAGCCATCTCTCCCAGCTTCGGCCACACGATCGTTGGATCGTTCGACGCGCCTGCGAGCGAATGATCGACCTCTATTTGAGCCAAGGAGATGAGTTACACGTGGCCGAGTTTCGTAAAGCACTTACTGACATTGATGCCACCATCAACAAAGCCATGTCAGATAGCGAATCGACACAAGCAGTCCCGGAAACTGCGGCGGATGCAGCAGGAGTGTTAAGCGACTAGGCAATCGATTTTGAATCGCTTTCTGTCATTCCCTTGACTGCCGACGGAAATCGTGCCGACCAGAGTCATAGAACGGGCTCTAAGACTGGGCGCCAATGCCCCGTGGCCGAAATGTTCAAAAACGAAGTCTTCGGTTCCGGAACTTTGGGGACGAACAGAATCCCCAGCTACAATCTTCCATGCCCGTGGTATGACCCGATGTGCGACCCTGAGACGGGAATGAGAGTGTTTCTTAGCCAACAACTTTTGGTGAGGAATGCCGCCACATACGAAGGATTTGTGGAATGCATGGGATTTTAGCTCGTGAAAAGACGGATTTCAATTGAAGTTGTCCCGATTATTGTAGCAACGACGTCGCTATTTGCCGGATTCGCGTCTTGGGGATTGGCGATCGCAATGCATCTGGAAACCTTGGCATTGTTGGCGCTTGGCTTCGCTGGTGGGAGCGTTGGATGCGCAATTGGATACATTGCGACGGGATCAACCAAAGGCATGTGGATGGGTTGGCCGATTGTCGCGACTGCGATTGTCATGGCTCCCATGCTTTATGTCATCGGGCAGATTAAATGCGGCCAGTCGAGGGCTGAATGTTGCAGCCGGGGTGAGGTTGGTAATCCTGGTCTGAATCTTCGTTACAATTCTTGCATGGTGCAAGTCACGTGGTGCTGGTTTAGCGGGTTTTTGGTGT
>WPCK01162024.1_pt1 | contig 10818 bp, 10 predicted proteins | sample 5399851 | NCBI WGS metagenome assembly WPCK01 (sample SAMN12869471, study PRJNA574797) | sludge metagenome | isolation source: wastewater treatment of pH11 | place: China:Beijing | collected 2019-05-20
CCCCGAAGCGCTGGCCCCCGAACTGGGCCTTACCGCCCAGCGGCTGCTGGGTGATCATCGAGTACGGGCCGGTCGACCGGGCGTGGATCTTGTCGTCCACGAGGTGGGCCAGCTTCAGGATGTAGATCTGGCCGACCATGATCGGGTTGTCGTAGGCCTCGCCGGTCCGACCGTCATAGAGCGTGGCCTTGCCGCTGGGCTGGACCAGGCGCTCGCCGTCGATGGACTCCGGGACGATGTTGGTCAGGAGCTCCTTGATCGTCGGGTGGTCGTTGAACCCGTCCTCGACGTCGGCCTCCTCCCAGTGGGCCCCGTCGAACACGGGCGTGGCGATCAGCGTCGCCGGCTTCGTGGTCGGGCGGGTCTTGGTCTCGGTGCCCCGGATGGGCTCGTCGCCGACGTCGGCCTTGCCGTCACCGTCGATGTCCCAGCCCCAACGGGCGACGTAGCCGAGGTGCGCCTCGAGCACCTGGCCGACGTTCATCCGGGAGGGCACGCCGAGAGGGTTCAGCATCACGTCGATGGGCGAGCCATCGGCCATGAACGGCATGTCCTCGACGGGCAGGATCTTGGAGATCACGCCCTTGTTGCCGTGGCGGCCGGCGAGCTTGTCGCCCACGCTGATCTTGCGCTTCTGGCCGACGTAGACCCGCACCAGCTGGTTCACGCCCGGCGGCAGCTCGTCGCTGTCGTCGCGGCTGAACAGCTTGACGTCGATGACCTTGCCCTGCTCGCCGTGAGGCACCTTCAGGGAGGTGTCCCGCACCTCCCGGGCCTTCTCGCCGAAGATGGCCCGCAGGAGCCGCTCCTCGGGGGTGAGCTCGGTCTCGCCCTTGGGCGTGACCTTGCCGACCAGGACGTCGCCGGGACCCACCTCGGCGCCGACGCGCACGATGCCGCGCTCGTCGAGGTCGGCGAGGATGTCATCGGAGAGGTTCGGGATGTCCCGGGTGATCTCCTCGGGGCCGAGCTTGGTGTCGCGGGCGTCGATCTCGTACTCGTGGATGTGGATCGACGTGAGGACGTCGTCACGGACCAGCCGCTCGGACAGGATGATGGCGTCCTCGAAGTTGTAGCCCTCCCAGGGCATGAAGGCCACGAGGAGGTTCTTGCCCAGGGCCAGCTCACCCTTGTCGGTGGAGGGGCCGTCGGCGAGGAGATCGCCCTTCTTCAACTTCTGGCCCTCGACCACGCGGGGCTTCTGGTTGATGGAGGTGTCCTGGTTGGACCGCTCGAACTTGAGCAGCTTGTAGACCTTCCGGCCCAGCTTGGCGTACTCGACCTCGATGAACCTGCCGTCGACCTCGGTGACCGTCCCAGCGTCCTCGGCCAGGATCATGTCGGCCGCGTCGCGGGCCGCTCGGGCCTCGATGCCGGTACCGATGAACGGCGCCTCGGCCCGCACCAGCGGGACCGCCTGCTTCTGCATGTTGGCGCCCATGAGGGCGCGGTTGGCGTCGTCGTGCTCGAGGAACGGGATCAGGGACGTGGCGACCGAGACGATCTGCTTCGGCGAGATGTCCATCATCTGGACCTCGGAGGGCGGCACCGAGCTGATCTCGGTGGTGGCCGCGAAGTAGACGTCCCGCTCCAGCATCAGGCGCAGGTCGGCCAGGGAGGCGGCCTGCGGCGAGCGCCGGACCAGGACCCGGTCGTTGCGGAAGTTGCCGTTGGCGTCGATCGGCGCGTTGGCCTGGGCGCAGACGTACTCCTCTTCCTCGTCCGCGGTCAGGAACACGATGTCGTCGGTGACCCGACCGTCGATGACCTTCCGGTACGGGGTCTCGAGGAAGCCGAACTCGTTCACCCGGGCGTAGGTGGCCAGGGCGCCGATGAGACCGATGTTCGGGCCCTCCGGCGTCTCGATCGGGCACATGCGGCCGTAGTGGGAGAAGTGGACGTCGCGGACCTCGAAGCCGGCCCGCTCCCGGGACAGACCCCCTGGGCCGAGGGCACTGAGGCGCCGACGGTGGGTCAGGCCCGACAAGGGGTTGACCTGGTCCATGAACTGGGAGAGCTGGCTGGTGCCGAAGAACTCCTTGATGGCGGCGACCACCGGCCGGATGTTGATCAGGGTCTGGGGCGTGATGGCCTCGACGTCCTGGGTGGTCATCCGCTCGCGGACCACCCGCTCCATGCGGGAGAGGCCGATGCGGACCTGGTTCTGGATCAGCTCGCCGACGGACCGGATGCGACGGTTGGCGAAGTGGTCCTGGTCGTCCAGGCGGTAGCCCGGGTCGCCCTTGGCCAGGTGCAGGAGGTAGGTGATGGCGGCGAGGACCTCGCAGCGGCTCAGGACCGGCTGGTCCGCGGCCGGCAGGTCCATGTCCTTCAGGCCGAAGGTCTCCTGGATGTTCTTCAGCTCGGGGCCGAGCTTCCGGTTCAGCTTGTAGCGGCCGACCCGGCTGAGGTCGTAGCGCCGCGGCTCGAAGAAGGCGTTGCGGAAGTAGGCCCGCGCCGACTCGGTGGTCGGGGGCTCACCCGGGCGGGCCCGCTTGTAGATCTCCACGAGGGCCTCGTCCTGGCTCTGGACCAGCTCCCGCTCCTTCTCCCACTGCCCCTCGAGGAAGTCGAAGTGGTCGACGAACTTCTGGATGAAGCCGGGCTCGTTCTCCTCGTCATAGCCGAGGGCCCGCAGCAGCACGAAGACGCTGAGGCGACGCTTGCGGGCCACGCGGGTGCCGCAGGTGACGTCCTTGCCGGGCTTCTGCTCGACGTCGAACTCGATCCACTCACCCCGGTAGGGGTGGATGGTGCCGGTGACCAGCTGGTGCTTGGCCAGGTTCCGCAGACGGAACCGCTCACCCGGCTGGAAGATGACGCCCGGGGAGCGGACGAGCTGGGAGACGACCACGCGCTCGGTGCCGTTGATGATGAAGGTGCCCTTGTCGGTCATCATGGGGAAGTCGCCCATGAAGACGGTCTGCTCCTTGATCTCACCCGTCTGCGCGTTCATGAACCGGGCCCGCACGAAGATCGGTGCGGAGTAGGTCATGTCCTTCTCCTTGCACTCCTCCACCGTGAACGTCGGCGGCGGGCGCAGGTCCTCGTCGTCGGGATCGAACTCCAGCTCGAGCTGGAGCGTCTCGGTGAAGTCCTTGATGGGGCTGATGTCGTGGAACGTGTTCCGCAGCCCCTGGTGCAGCAGCCACTCGAAGGAGTCGCGCTGGACGGAGATCAGATCAGGAAGGGGGAGCGCTTCGGCGATCGAGCCGAACGAGTAGCGGTCCTGGGCGACGGCGCGAGCAGCCAACGGTCACTCCGAGAAGTTGAGGGGCGAGAACGCCGCAGGTCCGCGTGAGGACGCCAAGAAGAAGGAACTGGCGACAGCAGGGGGACGCACGACAACGAGGATGCTAGGCGCGCACGCGACGACAAGCAACCCGTATCCCGGCGGCCCGAAAGCCGCCCGGCGGGCGTCGGCGCGCAAGGTAGGACGGGAGGGCCGCGCGTGTCAAGGATTTCTTCGGAACGTGCTAGCAGGATTGCTGCTGTGCTAGCATCTCACCCGTGGGATCCCACGACCTCGGACCGGAGTACGACCGGGAGATCGAGCGCATCCGGGCGACGCTCGACCTCCCGCCGGCCCACGAGCCCTACGACGGACCGGACGACGGCGAGCCGGTGCAGCTCTCGGTGCGGATCAGCCCCCGCCTCCGCCACGAGATCGCCCAAGCGGCGAAGCGTCGGGGCCAGACGGTCCAGGCCTTCGTGAGCGAGTCGCTCGAGGAGGCCGTTCGGATCGCCATGGATCCCGTCGCCGGGCTGGCCGCGGATCTTGCGGCGAACATCCGTGCCGAGTTGGGCAAGGCCGTCGAATCCGGCGAGTACGCCGCCGCCGCCGCCGAGGTCGACCGTCGCGAGTCCGAATGGACCGACTGGTGATCCTCGTGGACGACACGCTCGCCCTGCGCATGCTGACCAACGGCGCGCTGATCGTCGATGACGACCAGGTCGCCACGACCTGCTCGTGGTGGTGGCGCCTCACCTCCGCGCTCCACGGTGGTCGCGGCGGATTCCTGAGCCGGCGCATCGAGCGGCAGCCGCGCACGGTCCGTCATGGACTCGAGGTCCTGGTCGATCGGCTCGATCAGCGGTTTCACGTCGTCGACCTCCGTCAGCTCATCCCGGCCATGGGCCCGGCGGCCGGCGAACACCGGCTCGACTTCCTGGCGGCGGAGGCGCTGACCGCGGCGGCCTTCCTCGGGGCCGACATCGTGGTCGGTCAGGACACCCCCCGTCTTCGGGAGGCGGCCCGCGTGCGAGGCATCACCTACCTCGTCGAGGCCTGACCGCCTCAGCCCACCAGGGTGCTCTGCCCGCCGTCGACGGCGAGGACCACGCCGGTGATGAACTGCGCCTCGTCGGAGGCCAGGAAGAGTGCGGCGTGGGCCACGTCCCACGCCGTGCCCTGGCGACCGAGGGGGACGTGATCGGCCCGGCGCTGGGCGTAGTCGGCCCGGTCGAGACCCAGGGCCTGCACGGGCGCGTCCACGGCCATGGGCGTGTCGATGAAGCCGGGCATCACGGCGTTGGCCCGCACGCCGTGCTTGGCGTTGGTGAGGGCCAGGTTCTGGGTCAGGGCGTTCACCCCGGCCTTGGAGATCTTGTAGGCCGTGAGGTTCCCGGCCGAAGCGATCGACGCCAGCGACGAGACGTTGACGATGGCCCCTGCCGTCGACTGCCGGAGCACCGGCACGGCCTCGCGGCAGGTCCGCCACAGCGCCCGGAGGTTCACGTCCAGGATCCGGTCGTACCCCTCGTCGGTCAGGTGGTGGGGCGGACCGTCACCGGCGCCGATCCCCACGTTGTTGTGGAGGACGTCGATGCGACCGAAGGTGTCGACGGCCGCGCCCACCACCGAGGCCGGCCCGTCGTCGGTGGTGATGTCGGCGACGTGGACCTCGGCCCGACCGCCCTCGGCGGTGATCAGCCCGACGGTCTCAGCGGCGCTGTCCAGGTCCCGGTCCACGACCAGGACCTCGGCCCCTTCCCGGGCGAAGAGCAACGCGGTTGCCCTCCCGTTGCCGATGGTCTCCCCCGCCGTCTGCCCCGCCCCGACGACGACGGCGACCTTTCCGGCGAGGCGGACGCGGGTCATTCGACCCAGGCGGCCCGGAGGGCGTCGATCTCCTCGGCGGTGACGCCGGCGGGGCCGGTGAGGTAGCCCTCGATGCCGCCCCAGCGCTCGGTCACATGGCCGAGGGTGAGGGCCATGGTCTCCGCGGGAGCGGTGAACAGGACCCGGAGGTCGTCCAGCGACAGGCCCTGGGCCTCGATCGTCGGGCCGATCTCGGCCAGGCGGTGCACCGAGCGGTACTCGTCGGTGAGGGCGTAGTCCTCGATGATCACGTCCTCGTCGACCCCGACGGCCCCGAGCAGGAGTGCCGCCCCGAGGCCCGTGCGGTCCTTGCCGGCCGTGCAGTGGATGACCACCGCATGGTGCTCGTCCTGGCCCACCAGGCGGATCAGCTCGCCGAACAGCGCAGCCTGGTTCTCCAGCATGGCGAGGTAGCCGACCGCCATGGAGGCCGTCGTGACCTGGGTGATCTCGCCGGCCCGGATCAGGTCCTCGAGGTTGCGGGGGTTGTCCCCCGGCGCCGAGCCGACCGCCAGGCGGACGATGCGGGCGCCCTCGGGCAGGCGGCTGGGGTCGTCGGCGACCTCGCGGTCATAGCGGAAGTCGCAAACGGTGCGCAGGCCGAGGGTGGCCAGTTGCGCGACATCGGCATCGGTCAGCTCGTTGAGCCGGTCCGACCGATACACGGCACCCCAGCGGGTGACCCCGCCCGCCGCGGGGTACCCACCGAGATCACGGAAGTTGAGCGTCCCCTCGAGGGGGACCAACCGCTCCAGGGGAACGGTTACTTGAGCTCGACGGAGCCGCCGGCGGCCTCGATGGCCTCCTTGGCCTTCTCGGCCTCGTCCTTGGCGACACCCTCCAGGACGGCGTTGGGGGCGCCGTCGACCAGCTCCTTGGCCTCCTTGAGACCGAGGTTGGTGAGGGTGCGCACCTCCTTGATGACCTGGATCTTCTTGTCGCCGGCTGCGGTCAGCACGACGTCGAAGGAGTCCTTCTCCTCCTCAGCGGCACCGCCACCGTCGGCCGGGGCCGCGGCGGCTGCAGCCACCGGGGCCGCCGCGCTGACGTTGAACTTCTCCTCGAAGGCGGTCAGGAGCTCGGAGAGCTCCAGCACGCTCATCTCGGCGATGGCGTCGAGAATGTCTTCCTTGGTCTTGGCCATGATCAGCTTTCCTCCGTGGGAGCGGCGTCCTCCGCCGCAGTGTCGTCAGCGTCGGCCTCGTCGGCCGGCGCATCGGTCTCGTCCGAGGCCACAGCGGCCTCGGTGTCGTCGGCCTCGGCGTCATCCGCCGGGGCCTCGGTCTCGGTCTCCACCGCAGCGGCCTCGGCCTCTGCGGGGGACTCGTCGGTGTCTGCCTCGGTCGCGGCGGCCTCTTCAGCCGGCGCCTCCTCGGTCTCGGTGACGGCCTCCGCCTCGGCGGGGGCCTCGTCGGTCGCAGCCTCGGGCTCGGGCGCCACTTCCGGCTCGGGCTCGGCGGCCGCGGGCACACCGCCCTGCTCGTCGATGAGGGCCTTGAGGCCGTAGGCGAAGTTGCGGGGCAGGGCCTGCAGCAGTCCGGCGAACTGCACCATCGGGGCGGCGATGCCACCGGCCAGGCGGGCCAAGAGCTCTTCGCGGGGCGCGACCTGGGCGAGTTGGTCGACGTCGGCGGCGGTCAGCGGCCGGTCCCCGAGGAGACCGCCCTTGACCTCGAGGTTCGGGTTGGTCTTGGCGAAGTCCCGCAGGGCCTTGGCCATGAGGACGGGGTCGCCGTCGCTGTCCCGGCGGATGAAGGCGATGGCGGTCGGGCCGACCAGCATCTCCTCGATCTCCAGGCCGAGGTCCCGGGCGGCGAAGCGCACCAGGGTGTTCTTGTAGATCGCGTACTCGGCACCGGCCTCGCGCAGCGCGGTGCGCAGCGTGGCCATGCCGGGGACGTCGATGCCTCGGTAGTCGGTGAGCACGGCAGCATCGGCGTCGCCGAGGCGGGACTTCACCTCTTCGACCACCGCGACCTTCTCGGGCCTCGGGTTCTCCATCGCTGCACCTCCTCTGCTTCTGTCTCGAAAACGAATGAACGGGGCGCTCGCGCAGGAGAACGCCCCGTGGTTTCGGAGAGTTCGCCTCGTCGGGCGGGTCCAGGACCCTTTCAGCGCCGGAGCGCACCGGAGGTCTGCGGCGAGCAGATCAGGTTGTGACGAGCGAGGCTACCGCCCCGCCCCGTCGCTTGCTCCCACCCGTTCTGGCGGCTCTAACGCGCGCTGGAGCGCGCATTGGAGCCGCCGGAACGGGAGTCGGGTCAGAACGGCGGGGCGCCGACGTGGGGAAGCGGCCACGGGCAACCGGTCGGCTCGTCCTGGCGAGGCGTACTGCGCCGCTTCGCACCAGATCGCCCGCAACGCGGTCTCCGTCACCACACCGCGAACCACGACGATGTCGTGGGGACGCAGGCACCTCAACTCGTGCAGCGTTGCCAGAGTGGGACGCTGGCCGGACTGGTTGCGTGCTCGCGCGACCTCGAGGTCTTGCAGACCGAACCCACGGAAGCCCAGCCACGCCAGCGATGACCGATGGTGGAGAGATGCTCCCGGACTGGCGTCGAGGACTGCGGCCAAGACGCGCTGTGCGTCAGAGGCTGGACTACCACGCTGCTTGATGACCCGATACGACAGCGCATCCCAGCGGCCGTTCGCCAGGGCACGTCGCCAGTGATTGCGGTCACAGCCCATCGGGGGGAGGTGAAAACGGGCGACGAGGCCCTCGGAGCGCTCCGACTGCCAACGGAACCGGTCCTCCCAGTGCACCCAGAAAGCATTTCAGTACTTTCCAGGTTTTTCCAGACCCAAATATTCGCTTCTGGCGGCTCCAGTGCGCGCTGGAGCGCGCGCTGCAGCCGCCAGAACGATGTCAGGCGGCGGGGGCGGGGACGTCCTCGTCCTTGTTGTCCTCGCGGCGGAAGCGGTTGTGGTCGATGTGGACGCCGGGGCCCATGGTCGAGGCCAGGGTCACCTTGCGGATGTACCGGCCCTTGGCCCCGGCGGGCTTGGCCCGCATGAGCTCGTCGGCCACTGCGAAGAAGTTCTCCAGCAGGGCCTCCTCGGTGAAGGACACCTTGCCCACCGAGACGTGCACGTTGCCGTGCCGGTCGGTGCGGTACTCGACCTTGCCGCCCTTGAACGCCTCGACGGCGGCGGCGACGTCGTCGGTCACCGTGCCGGTCTTGGGGTTCGGCATCAGGCCCCGGGGGCCGAGCACCCGGCCCAGGCGACCGAGGACCGGCATCATGTCCGGTGTGGCGATGGCCACGTCGAACTCGATGGTCCCGCCCTCGACCACCGCGGCGAGGTCATCGGCGCCGACGATGTCGGCGCCCGCAGCCTGAGCCGCCGCGGCGGCCTCACCGGCGGCGAAGACGGCCACGCGGACGTCGCGACCGGTGCCGGCAGGCAGGGCCACGGTGCCGCGGATCATCTCATCGGCCTTGCGGGGGTCCACGCCGAGGCGGACGGCCACTTCGACGGACTCGTCGAAGTTGGCCGACGCGAGGCTCTTCACGAGGGCCAGCGCCTCGACGGGGGTGTGTTGACGCTGCCGGTCGAACCGACGAGCCGCGTCCTGGTACTTCTTGCCTTTCGCCATGATGGCTCCCTCTTGTGGGTTGGATGGGATCCGGCCCGGGCGAGGTCCTCCCGCAGGCCGGTGATGCCGGACCAGGACGCCTAGGGCGTCTTGATCCCCATGGACCGGGCGGTGCCGGCCACGATCTTCTTCGCCGAGGCGAGGTCGTTGGCGGTGAGGTCGGGGAGCTTGATCTCCGCGATCTCGGTCAGCTGGGCGTCGGTGATCGAGCCCACCTCCTCACGACCGGGGTTCTCCGCGGCCTTCTCGAGGCCGGCTGCGGTGCGCAGCAGGACCGAGGTCGGCGGCGTCTTGGTGACGAAGGTGAACGACCGGTCCTCGTAGATGGTGATCTCGACGGGGATGATGGTCCCCCGCTGGTCCTCGGTGCGTTCGTTGTACGCCTTGCAGAAGTCCATGATCGCCACGCCGTGCGGCCCGAGGGCCGTACCGACGGGCGGCGCGGGGGAAGCCGCGCCGGCCGGGATCTGGATCTTGACGATCGCGAGGACGTTCTTCTTCGCCATGGCTGTGTTCCTGTTTCCTGACTAGTCGCTCAGAGCTTGGCCACTTGGCCGAACTCCAGCTCGACCGGGGTCTCCCGGCCGAAGATGTTGACGAGGACCTTGACCTTGAGCTGTTCCTCGTTGATCTCGATGATCTCGCCGGAGAAGTCGGCGAAGGGGCCTTCCTTGACCCGCACCGTCTCGCCCTCCTCGTACTCGAGGCGGGGCTTCTGGCGCTTGGCCGGCTCGTCACCCTCGGGCTTGACCGCCAGGAACGTCTCGACGTCCTTGCGGCGCAGCGGCGTGGGCTTGGAGCCCTGGCCGACGAACCCGGTGATGCCCGGCGTGTTGCGGATCACGTACCACGAGTCGTCGTCGAGCCGGCAGCGCACGAGCAGGTAGCCGGGGAAGACCTTCTTCTGGACGACCTGCTTCTTGCCGCCCTTGAACTCGACGAAGTCCTCCATGGGGATGACGACCTCGTAGATGCGGGCCTCCATGTTCATGGACTGGGTCCGCGCCTCGAGGTTGGACTTCACCTTCTTCTCGTAGCCCGACTGGGTGTGGACCACGAACCACTTGCCCGGTCGGTCATAGGGGCTCTCGACCGGCGGGGCGTCCTCGCCCTCGACCAGGAGGTCGTCCTCGGTGAGGACCTCGGCGTCGGCGGGGACCTCGTCGGCCGGCGGGGCCTCGGCCTCGATCCTGTGGTCACCCAGGCCGCCGAGGGCGTCGAGGGGGTTGGCCACGGCGGGCTCGTTCAGGATGTCGGAGTGGGCGTGGTCGGCCTCGGTCTCGAAGGACTCGGTGCCCCGTTCGCCGAGGACCGCAGCCGGGTCCGGCGCGACCTCGTCGGTGGCGTCCTCGGACGCGTCGTCATCGCCCGCCACCTCGGTGGCCTCGTCGGTCGCGTCGTCGTCGAGCGCGACCTCGGCGCCGACATCGTCGGTCGCGGCCTCGTCGGTCACGTCGTCGGACGCGCCGTCGGCGGCGTCGTCGCTGGGTTCGATGTCAGAGGTCAAGGTCATCAGTCCGCGTTGAGCAATTTGAGGACGCCCTCGCCGAAGGCGTAATCCAAGGCGAAGATCAGGGCGGTCAGCAACAGCACCGTCACCAGCACCACGATCGAGTACTTGACGACCTCGTCCCGGGTGGGCCAGGCCACCTTGCGCAGCTCGCCCCGCACCTCGCGGAGGAACTGGAGCGGCCCGGCGCGCTTCTCGCGGTTCTTGGCCGCCGGCGGCGGCTTCCGCTTCTGCGCGACGGGTTCACCGTCGGCCCCGAGCTGCCCCTGCTTCTGGAGCATGCGCTTGGTCTGTCGGTTCATCGCCATGGGCGTGTTTCGTCAGGCTCGTAGTAGTCGGCTGATGGGGGTATTTGCAGGGCAGGAGGGACTTGAACCCCCAACCTTCGGTTTTGGAGACCGGCGCTCTGCCAAATTGAGCTACTGCCCTCCGGAGGTCGGCAGGCAGGATAGCGCGAGGGGTCCGCCTTGCCCCCCGGTCGCCGGTCGCCGCTGCAGTATCGCCCGGAGGTCGCGCCGATCAGCCGGCCAGGGAGACCTTGCTGCGTCGGCTGCGGATGGTGAGGACGACGGCGCCGGCGGCGGCTTCCGCTTCTGCGCGACGGGT
>WPCK01332954.1_pt1 | contig 10796 bp, 11 predicted proteins | sample 5399851 | NCBI WGS metagenome assembly WPCK01 (sample SAMN12869471, study PRJNA574797) | sludge metagenome | isolation source: wastewater treatment of pH11 | place: China:Beijing | collected 2019-05-20
CACGAAATATCCTGCGTCCGAAGGGGTCGTCGCCCTGCTGGAACCCTTTGTCGATACCGTAGTCATCTGCACGATGACCGCCCTAGTGATTGTCATATTCAACGCGGACGGTAGCAAGTTCGATTTTTATGATCCCGCCAACAAGGTCGATCAAAAGGTGGCGATTGAGGGTATTTCAAATCGCATTGGAGGCGTCGATCTGACTTCGGTGGCTTTCGACTCTGCCCTACCAAATTTTCGCTACGTTTTGACAATCGCCGTGATGCTTTTTGCAATTTCGACTATGATCTCGTGGTCGTATTATGGCCTAGTGTCATGGAAATATTTGTTTGGCCGAGGCTATTGGGCGGACATGTCGTTCAAGATGTTGTTCTGCTTCTGCACCGTCATTGGAGCCGCATCATCGATGTCGGCCGTCATCGATTTTTCTGATGCCATGATGCTGTCCCTGGCTTTTCCAAATATGTTGGGACTCGTCTTGCTCGCGCCCCGCGTGCGTGAGGAACTCGCCCGCTACCTGAAGGCTATCGGAAAGGAGAAGTAAATTTGATGAGCGATCAAGCAACCGTACTCAATTTGACTCAGTGCCTGCTGGAAAGTATCGCAGCTGGTGATTGGAATTCGTACAACGACCTGTGCGATCCAAGCTTGTCGTGTTTCGAACCCGAGGCGAAAGGTAACTTGATTGAAGGCCTGGATTTCCATCGATTTTATTTCAGCCTCGATCGCAAAGGAATGCAAATTCAAACGACGATGGCTCGGCCGCACGTGCGACTAATGGGCGATGTAGCCATCGTCAGTTATGTTCGCGTCATGCAAATCGTGGCCGACTCGCGAGAGCCAATCACCAAGACCGTGGAAGAAACTCGTGTCTGGCAACGCACGGGCGGAAACTGGAAACATGTCCATTTCCACCGATCAGCTATCGGTTCGTGAGAGTTGCGTGCAACAGGCCAATAGCTCGGTTCCTGCACGCCAATTCTTCACTTATGAAATATCGATGGATAAAACCTCCAAATTCTGAATTCTGGAAAACTCCCTCGCGTTCGTAGTCATGACCGCATAGCCAAATCTCAATGCCGTTGCGGCAATCCATAGATCTTGGTACCCGATCGTACCGCCACTTTTAGCAAGTTCTGCGGCAATCGCAGCATGAATCCGCGCTGTTTGGAGTTCAATACCGAGAATTGGAAACTGAAGCAAAATGGCTTCCACGAATCGGCTTCTTGAATCTTGTCGTATCGCGCTATCTGCACGATGCACTCCTACCAATAGTTCCGATGCCGAAACCACGGACACGTAAGTGGGACGGTCAATTTCAGCTAACCAAGTTTCAACCGATGGATCCCGGCGCTCCCAAAGAATGAAGACGCCCGTATCGACTACGATTCCCATGGGTCAGTAACATCCCTGAAATTTTGCCGCGCAGTTTCAACGTCTTTCGCAAAGGACGACGCGTCTTCACTCAAAGACGGTAGGCGAGACATGATCGAAGCGAAATCTTTCATGGTGACTGATTTTTTTAGCGGTACGACCTGGGCAATCGCAACCGAACCGTCCGACAATTCAACGGCCACCTGGTCCGCTGCAACATGCCGTACAAGACTTGCCCAGTCGACGCTAGTATTGGAGATATCGAACTTTTCCACCGCATTTCCTTTTCGATTTTTGTTTAACGAGAATGTCAATTGTAACCCAAGACATCCTTAAACGCAAAATTGAAGCGACCAATTCAACCTGTCAGCAAATTGCTCAGATTGCCAATTTGGCCCCAGACCCCATTTCACGCAGTTGATCTAGGATGACGGCCACGATGATGATGACTCCGATCATGATGTAGGTGTAAGTGTTGGGAATCTCCAGCAGCGTACATCCATTTCTGATGACGACGATGATCAGCGCTCCAATCAAAGAGCCGAACACCGAACCACGTCCGCCATTCAGACTGCCGCCGCCCAAGACAACGGCGGCGATGATCTCAAGCTCCTTGCCCGTTCCGTCGGGCGGATTGCCGTTCTTGACCTCTGCAAAATACAGAATGCCGCCCAGCGAAAAAAATAGTCCAGCCAATGCATAGACACTTACCAACGTCAGTCCGATGGGCACGCCGCACAGCCGTGCAGTCGAACGATTGCTGCCCAACGCAAAGATATTTCGACCAAAAATCGTGTAGCGAAGCAAAACGCTCACCAGAATCGCTAAGGCAATTGCGACGATGGCGCTGGTGGGAAAATAGGGGACCAACAAATACTTATGGGGATTCGATCCGGTCACGCACAGATTCTGCAACCAATTGGGAATCTTCTCGGTCGCCGCGTACACCGTGGATTCCTTGGCGATTATCTGCCCGATGCCGAGAAAGATTGTCATCGTGCCGAGCGTCACGATAAACGGCACGACGCCGGTCACGCTAATCAAGATTCCATTGGCTAAACCGCATGCGCAGCCCGTCAAAATCGTCATTGCAATCGCCAAAGCAATCATTGAGGCAAAGCCTGGATCACCGGAAGCGGCTGATGAGTACTTGAGCGACGTTGCCAGCACCGTTCCGCACAACGTCAGTGCCGTACCGGCAGACAAGTCGATTCCTCCGGCGATGATGATCATCGTCATGCCAAGAGCTGGCACGGCGATCAGGGCCGCTGAGCTGGAAAGGACTCGCGCGTTCCGCCAACTCATAAAATTGCCGGAACCAACCATTTGGTCGGCGATGACAAAAATTGCAACGATGACCAGCAGCGCCGCGATCGGTCCAATTTGGCTGCGGAAAAGGGAGGAAAATAGTCGCGAAAGGATTGTCATGAAGGGCATTTTAGCGGATTATCCCCATCACGGACCATTCGTCCGCTCAGGCAGCTAAATCTTCGGACCGCTTGGCTTTGGCAGCGTTGACGGTCGGATCGATGCTGGCTGAATGTTTGCCAACGCGAGCCGTTTTCAACCACCGCATTCCGGCTTGTACCGTCGCACCGGCCTGGTGGAATGCCGAGACCGTTTGGCTGCAGCGTGTCAGAAGGAACGCAAAGGCCAAGCCCCTGCCGACAGCCGAAAGCATGAACAATGTCTTGTATCCGAATTCGTTCGGGCCTAGGTGATATAGCAACCAACCGCCGGCCAGCGCGCCGCAGCACCATGCCGTTGTGTTCGCTAGGTTGTAAACGGTCAACATGCGGACTCGGCGTGTAATGGGTACGGAATCGAAGAACATCAAGAAGAAGCCGAGTTCATACGCGGCCCATCCAATGCCACTGAAAATCTGAACGCTGATGAGCCAGGCGTAGTTCGTTGAAAGCGTCCACAAGGCCGACGACGGCACGATGAGAGCTCCACCGGCAAGCAATAGCCACTGAGCACTCGATCGCTTGGCGAACTGCCCCCAAGCAGCTACTGCCAAAATCTTGGCGATGAACATCGCAGCAATCATCACGGCAAACCCTATGTAGCTCATGTCCAAATGCTTGAGCATGTACGGTGCGTAGTAAGGTCCTGATATCTGAACCACCGCTTGGACCATCGCCAGGTACAAGATCAAATCTCGCGGAGAGACGACTCGTCTGGGAAACGGTACGGCGACTAGCGCAGTCGATTTTGCATCGCTCGGCGGAGTACTCGACACGCCAAGGTGGTCGTAGGCTCGCTGGCGCGGTGGCTTGTGGATCGCCAACATGCTGCACGAAAAGCTTCGCGAGATCCAAGCTACAAAAAACAGCCCGGCAAAGGCTTGCGCTTGCCAACCACCGGCTTGACTCATATGCAGCAGGGCGCCTGCACCCAGGTAACCACTAGCGGTTGCAATTTGCGCAGAGCGGCTGCGCTTGGCAAAATAGTTTGCACGGACGGGCCTGGGTATCAGCTTGTCGATCCAACTATTCCACGTCGGTCCGCAGGCCAGCCCTCCGACCCAATACATCGAAGTACACATCATCAGTGCAAGTGTGCTCATGCTGCCGCTGATTGCGGCCAGAATCAACGGGATAAATGCGCAGCCCTGGAGGATCGAGGAGGATACCACCCAACGCTTTTCGCTCACATACCGGCCGACGATCCACGGCGATACGACTTGTAACAGGCCACCGATGAGCATCGGAATGCTGCTGATCAGTCCCGCTACGACTTCGCCCATGCCCACGGCTAAGGCGAACGCAGGCAAGTAGGTTTCGCCGACGCCAACCATCAGTCCAAACGATGTGGCGTCGACCGTGGAGACACGCATGTTGTGCCGCAAAGACGACGGTTGCTGTGAGCGCATGATAGGGTTAGGATGGATTTTTCAATAGATTCAGTGCGTCCAGTGCACCGTTAATATTCAAAATTCGCAGTACCTGAAACAGATAATTCAGACGGCCCCGAGGTCGATTCGGTTCGCGCGACCTGTCGAATTGTCCGCTGATTGACTTCGTCCAGAAGTTTTTGCAGCGCCTGATCGACTGGCATTGCTCCTAAGTCACCTTCGATGCGGTCCCGAAGTGCTAACGCACCAGCTTCCTGCTCTTTCGGGCCAACAACCGCCATATAGGGGATCAGCTCAAGTTGTGCATCACGAATTTTCGCTTGTACTTTTGCCCCGCGAGCGTCGGTAGACACCCGCAGACCGGCTGCCAGAAACCTGGCTTCGAGTTCGTAGGCATAATCGTTTGATTTCTCGCTCAGCGGCAAAATGCGTACTTGCTCGGGCGCCAGCCACAGCGGGAAAGCTCCGGCAAAATGTTCGATCAACATGCCGACAAAGCGTTCCATCGATCCGAACGGTGCCCGGTGGATCATCACGGGACGATGCATGGCGTTGTCAGCTCCGACGTATTCAAGCTTAAAACGCTCCGGCAATGTATAGTCTAATTGCACAGTCCCAAGTTGCCATTGGCGACCGATGCAGTCTCGCACCATGAAGTCCGCTTTGGGTCCGTAAAAAGCGGCTTCCCCTTCAGCGGCTTCGTAGCTTAGCCCGCTGGCGTCCAGCACCTTTCGCAACGCCGCTTCCGCTTTCTGCCAATTCTCTTCACTGCCGACGTATTTATCGCTGGCCGGATCGCGGAGCGAAAGCTGGACTCGATAGTCCATCAGTCCAACGCTTTCAAGTACAAACTTGACGAGTTCTATCGTGGTGCGGAATTCGCCTTCAACTTGATCGGGAGTGCAGAAAATGTGTGCATCGTCTTGAGTCAAGCCGCGAACCCGCAGCATCCCGTTGAGTTCGCCAGTCTGCTCATAGCGGTATACGGTTCCGAATTCCATCAATCGCAGCGGCAATTGTTTGTAGGAACGCGGCTGAGCCTTGAACATTTGGCAGTGATGCGGGCAGTTCATCGGCTTAAGCAAATAGCGTTCGTGCTGGTGTTGCCAAGCTTCCAGCACGCCAATCCGCTGCGGTTTGCTGGAGACGGGGTTATAGTCCGGCAACTCCACGCCCAGCACACCGGCGGCATCGCTCAGTTGCCGTTCGTCGTCGCTTGAAAACGGCTCATCTGACTTCAAGCGATCGATCCACGCGTCCACCAAACCTCCCGCCGAATGGACGAACAGCGGTGGGAATTGGCTATCGCGGTAGTAGGGGAAGTGTCCGCTGGTTTCGTACATCTCGACTCGACCGATATGCGGGCTGTAAACCGGTTCGTAGCCGCGCCGCATCAGTTCTTTTCGCAAGAAGTCTTCGAGCAATACGCGAACACGAGCGCCTTTGGGCAACCACAAACACAAGCCGCCGCCGACTTCGGGAGTCACTTGAAACAATCCCATCTTTTTGCCGAGCACGCGGTGATCGCGGCGTTTGGCTTCTTCGATTTGACTCAGGTAAGCTTGCTGATCCTTGGGGCTAAACCAAGCGGTTCCGTAGAGACGTTGGAGCTGTTTACCTTTCGCGTCGCCCTTCCAATACGCACCCGCTACGCTCATCAACTTGAAAGCTTTGATTTTACCAGCGTCCGGAATGTGCGGGCCGCGACACAGATCGATAAATTCACCTTGGCGATAGAATCCAAGCTCGGGATGATCGGCTAGTCCGGTCTGGATGTGTTCGACCTTGAGCGATTGACTCAAATCTTGGCAGAGCGCGACGGCCTTGTCGCGCGGCAAAGAAAACTGTTCGAACGGCTCAGCCAGTTCGACGACCTTGGCCATCTCCTTTTCGATTTTTTCGAAGTCGTCTTCGCTCAGCTTATGCGGCAACTCGAAATCGTAATAATAACCGTTGTCGATGGTCGGGCCGAATGCCAGCGAGACACCGTTGTAAAGCCGCATCACGGCCCGAGCCATGACGTGCGCGCACGAGTGACGCAGAACGCCGAGCGCTTCGGGGTCTTTTTCAGTCAGAAGCCGCAGCGGTACAGGCCGAAGATCTGTAAGCTCAGCCAGCGGCCGAGTAGCGTCGACGATTCGATCTTCGATTTTTGCGGCGATGACCGCTTTGGCCAGTCGTTGGCCGATTTTATTGGCGACATCCAGGGCGGTCGCGTGATCGTCATGATCGACGATTGACCCATCAGGCAGTTGAACTTGAAGCATTATGCTCTCCCGCCCGCCCGCCGGATTGGCCGGCATTGCGAGCTATCGATAGAGTGATCTGGTTGTCAGTTCCAGACCACTGGAACTGAACCGCCCAACAAACGGCGGCATGCAGTACTGCCTAGTAGAATCGCAGCTTGTCCCCTTTTCCGCAAGGCTGAATTCGTGCGATTTCGGGTTCCCGTTAGGGTCCCATGTCCTCAGAGTTCGCGTCGCTGGCACAAAACGATGACGGCTGATACCCCCGAGCTTGCTATTTTGCATTCAAGGGAAGACGGCGAAGGGCTATGCGGCGTTCTGTAACCGTCACTGCCGCGCCTGCTTCAAGGTCGCTCTTTGCAACCGCTTCGACACGTTGAATGATACGTGCTATTTGGTCGCCTTTTATCTTCGATTCGTATCCGAACGACCGACGGCAACAACGCATCCGAGAGGGCCAGCAAAGCGTGGAAGTCTGCATCCAAAGTTACAACAACGGCATGTCTTTTGCGGCCCTCTTCGAGGATTTCTGCATCGCTCGCTGTCGACATGCCGAGACCTCCAACATGCTCGGATTCGATACCCATTTCTAGGAGGTACTTGACCGTCGAACGCGATAGGCCTTGGTCGAGGAGATACTTCATCGTACCCCATCAAGCTCAAGAACTCGATCGTCCAGATGGGCAGCCGCATACGCCAACGCCTGGCGAATGTCTTCTTCCTCAAGTTCCGGATATTCTTTCGTCAGGTCACTGCGATCAGGATAGATTGCCAAGGCTTCCAAGACCCTACGGACTGTCAAACGCATTCCACGGATGCACGGTTGACCGTTCATTTTTGTTGGGTCGATCGTTATTCGTTCCAAGTTCATCATCGCGTTCCCATAGTACTTAAGGTTAGTCGCCGATACCAAACAACTAATTCTAACTCGAAGCGTCTTGAACAGCCAACCCAGCTATGAGCAACCAATGGAGTTCGCGAAACGTTATGATGTTCTGACACTCGCGGGAAAGCATACGACGCGGTTATGAACCACACTACGCTTGAAATCTGTATCGACTCAGTTGCCGGAGCCGTCGCAGCGGCGGAGGCGGGCGCGGACCGTCTCGAGGTGTGTACCGCGCTCTCCGAGGGTGGATTGACACCTAGCCATGGATTGATCGGAGCCGTGGTCAATAGGGTAGCCCTACCCGTCATGGTCATGATTCGCCCTCGAGGCGGAGATTTTGTCTATTCGGATGAAGAGCTGGATGTCATGCTGCGCGACATCCAGGCCGCCAAGTCATTGGGTGCTCGGGGTGTGGTCTTCGGCGTACTGACCGAAGCCGGGAACATTTCGTTGGATGCCAACCGCCGTCTGCTCAGCGCGGCTCGTCCGCTGGAAGCAACGTTTCACCGCGCGTTCGACTTTACTTCCGACCCGCATGTGGCCCTTGAGCAGCTCAAGCAAATGGGGTTCGACCGAGTACTGACATCCGGGCAACAAGCCACGGCAGAAGCAGGCATTTCGCTCCTAAAGCAACTGAACGCTTCGGCAACGCACCCCATTATCATCGCAGGGTCCGGAGTCCGACCGGAGAATGCAGCTCGCATTGTGAGAGAAACAAAAGTCCGTGAAATCCACGGGTCGGCATCCACCCAGTGCCCAGGTGACCCACATCGGAGAATAACTTCCGCAGCCATCGTACAAGCCATCCGCGCCGCGATCGACTTGGATACGGATCTGACCTCCTGAATGGCAAATCTCTCACCTCTGCAGTATCTCCCTCTTCATGACTTCGGTCAGGTCGATTTCCGTGCGGTCGCGCGCAACAACCAGCGAGTCATTTGGGGCATAGCCAGAAAAGTCAAATAAAACAGCCGAAGCATGGTTGGATCGATGACTTGCCGTCAGGGTCGCTGAGCGACGGAGGCGATTACGCGCGCACTCGGCTTCGGAGATGGTGCGAATGGTTTTCGAGATGCCGGGCATCTTCTCGACTACGCCAGGGTTGTGCGCGAAATATTCGCTGTCGATGCGTCCGAAGACAACATCGCAACTTTGCACTCCCGTCCCGGCCAGGTCTTGGCAAAGAGCTTCATGCAGGCCGCGCGACACCAAAGCGTTATCACTCTTTCTTCACATCCTCTGTTAAACTAGGCTCAACTCCTCAAAAAACGAATCCGCGTCAGCCAACGACTCCGAACACAGTTCATTAACTCGACCGCTCAACAGCGAAACAACCTCATTATCGTCATGCGACGCTTCTTCCGTTCTTGTCGAAGTCGCTTTAGGTGTCTTGCTGATCATCGCATATCGGTTAGCCCCTCGATCATCCAAGAGTGCAACGATCGACGATCTCGTTGACGAATTGGATAAAATGTCGAGCAACTCTTCGTTCCGCAAAGCCGTGTGCGATTCCGAACCGTTAAGTGCGCCCGTTTGCATTCGAGCGAGTTTTTGAGCCGATTTGTCCTTTCGATCTGCTTCGTTCGAGAAAATTGAGGGACCGGAATGGCTTCCGTGCAATTGGCTTCGGCTGCCTCCACTTGATGGAATCGTAATGTTGGTGAGCTGAGCACCAATGTTGAGTCGCGCCGACGAAATATCAGCGAAGCTCACGCTTGCATCTTTGTTGATATCGGGATTGCTACCTACACCCGCCGGCTGTCCAACCGCAGACCGAATTACCCCAAGGTCGGCAAACGTAACGGAATATTCACTACCCCCCAGGCCAGTCGTTTCGCCCAGCAAATGCCCGACGTAGTACACTTCGGGTTGAGCTAGCCCAGTGTCTTGATTGGCTAGTATCGTGGTCCGCAGCCACTGATTGGCGATCGCGGATTGTGGCCACTCGATGACGACGCGCGATGGTGACCCGGAGAGTACCGTAATCGACGATGGTTGCGGAGCCGTTTGCCAGCCAGACGGTTGATTGGTTTCCTCATCGAAAGTTCCGTGAGGGCTGACCTGGAATTGAAAATCACCGGCATCAAGTGACGAAGCTGGCAGGCCTTCAATGTCGAACACCAAGCCTGTAATGCCTTGCGTGGCGTTGGTCAAATTGTTGAAGCCAAGCCGCTGCGGCTGGGCCCCTTCTTTGGCTTCGATCCTTCGGGTCAAGCTTCTCTGATTTGAACTCTACGGACCGGTCACCCGGAATTAGGACGAATTGCCCACTACGTCCCTAAATACCGGAGGACCTTACACGCAATATGGCATCGTGATTGCGCAAACCATTGTGTGGCAATGAGATAAAAAAATTTCGAGAAAGAATAAATTTTGTAATTCGAATAGGCTGCGATACGCAAGAATCGGGTGAATCAAGAGAAGCAAGATCGCTTTGGTTTTCTCTGTGGGATTGTGTAAGGCTCTTGATTCCTATGCGAGCAAATTTGAAACGCCGAAAAGCAGATGGCGCGGAGGGACGGACCTTTTATCCTTTCTGCGTTCTTCACGCCTTCGCGGTTCCAAAACATGGATCGTTGGTGCTTTTCATATGGGGTACATGCCAAACTATCCACTTTTCGTTCATCTCCTCCCGATATTACACGGCCCGGTTCAAGCGTCTAGCAAAGGGTTGGTCCAAGGGGTATATTGCGGTCGAAGGAGGAACGGAAATGCCTTTGGGAATCAAAGCCATCGTCGACTTTGCGTTTAAGAAAATATTTGCCAGCCACGACGATTCACTGCCACTGATCGGACTACTCAACGCCGTGCTTCGCTTGGTCCACCCAATCGTGGCGGTCAAGCTGGAGAATCCGTTCAGCTACAAAGATTTTGAAACGCAGAAGGGAATCGTACTGGACATCCGCGCCCGCGATTCGCTGGGTCGATGGCTGAATGTCGAAATGCAGATTGTGGCTTATGCAGGTCTCTTGGAACGGCTAGTTTACTACGTGTGTAAGATGTTTGTGGACCAGATGTCAACGGGAGAGAAGTACGTCAAACTGCGTCCAGCGATTTCGATATGCCTGATCGATAAAAACGTGTTTTCCGATACCGACCAAGCGCATCACCAGTTCGAGATGATCGATCGGGAAAGCGGTCGTAAACTAGAGAATTCGGTGGAAGTGCACTTGATCGAGTTGTCGAAGTATAATGTGGATGAAGCGTCGCTCGAAGAGGCGGATGAACTGAGCCAGTGGGTATTCTTTTTGAGGAAAGCCCAGGAATATTCAGCGGACGAGCTTCGAGGGTTGCTACCCAGACGAGAATTTCAAGAAGCGATACAAACGATCGAGGCCATAGCACAAAGAACGGAGGATCGAACGATGTATGATCAACGCGAAAAAGCCATCCGGGACTACGACTGGGCCATGTGGGGTGCTCGTGAAGA
>WPCK01329496.1_pt1 | contig 10792 bp, 8 predicted proteins | sample 5399851 | NCBI WGS metagenome assembly WPCK01 (sample SAMN12869471, study PRJNA574797) | sludge metagenome | isolation source: wastewater treatment of pH11 | place: China:Beijing | collected 2019-05-20
GCTACGGCGCCGGGGCCCCGATTCGCGCTGCCGTGGACGCCGCTCCGGCGGATGCGGCGGGACCCACTCGCCTTCCTGACCGAGGTCGCGTCCTACGGGCCGGTGGCGCACTTCCGCATCGGCCGCCAGGACGTCTTTCTCATCTCCGACCCCGCCGGCATCGAGGATGTCCTCATCACCCATGCGTCCTCGTTCAAGAAGGGCCGTGCGCTGGAGCGCGCGAAGCGCACGCTCGGCGAAGGCCTGCTGACCAGCGAAGGCTCGGCGCACCTGCGTCAGCGGCGATTGATGCAGCCCGCGTTTCACAAGGCACGTATCGCGCAGTACGCCGCGGCCATGACGCGCGCGTCGGTGGCGATGCGGGAGCGCTGGCATCCGGGCGCGCCGCTCGCTCTGGACGTCGAGATGAACCGTCTCACGCTCGGCATCGTCACCGAGACGCTGTTCGGCGCCGATGTCGGCAGCGAGAGCGACACGGCACGGGTGCAGCAAGCCATCACCGACGTGATGGAGATGGTGGACCTGGTGCTGGTCCCGTTTGCCGATTGGCTGGTGCACCTGCCCTTGCCACGGATGCGGAGGTTCCGCGCGGCGCAGCAGGCCCTGGACCGCGTCATCTACGGCATCATCGAGGACCGTCGTCGTTCGGGATCCGACCGTGGCGACCTGCTGTCCATGCTGCTGCAGGCGCAGGATGCAGAGGACGGCGTCGGCATGAGCGACCAGCAGGTTCGAGACGAGGTGCTCACGCTGTTTCTCGCTGGCCACGAGACCACTGCCAACGCGCTGACCTGGACGTGGGTGCTGCTGGCACAGCATCGCGACGTGGAGCGGCACGTGCACCGGGAAATCGATGCCGTGCTCGGGGATCGCATCCCCGCGTTCGACGATCTCCCGCGCCTGCCCTATACCCGGGCGGTCATCTCGGAATCGATGCGCCTCTACCCTCCTGCGTGGACGATGGGCCGCCGGGCGCTGATCGACTACCACTGGGGCGGATACGACATCCCGGCCGGGTCGATTGTGCTGATGAGCCAGTGGGTGGTGCACCGCGACCCGCGCCTGTGGCCGGAACCCGAACGGGTCGATCCCGAGCGGTGGCTACCCGAACCGCCCCCGCGGCCGCGCTTCGCCTATTTCCCGTTCGGGGGCGGCAGCCGGATGTGCATCGGCGATCAGTTCGCGTGGACGGAGGCGATGCTCGTGGTGGTCACGCTCGCGCAGGCCTGGCGGCTGAGGCTCGATCCCCTGCACCCCATCGAGCCCCTGCCGTTGATCACGCTTCGCACCCGGCACGGCGTGCGCGCCACACCGTGGCCGAGGCACGACGGCTCACCGCCGACGGCTCGCAGCTGACGGGTCCGCCGTCGCCTTGGCGAAGGTGGACGGCTGGCTACAGCTCTGCCGTATCCCGTGGGAAGCGTTGCGACCAGAGGGGTCGTGGCTGTGGCGCGGCGTTGTGCGCGGCCCTGCGCTCGGCGCGCTCTCGGATGCGTGTGTCCTGGTCCCAGGCCACTGGATCCATCCCTCAACATCCGCGCGGGGATCGCCAGTAGCCGCGCCAGAACTCGCGCCAGTGGACGGCGAAGGCGGTGAGCGCGTCCTTCATGTCGGCATCGTACCTCAAACGGCTTACGGCTTACGGCTCACGGCTTACGGCTCACGGCTCACGGCTTACGGCTCACGGCTCACGGCTCACGGCGTACGGTGCGCATCCCCGGATGGTACCAGTAGAATTCAGCGGATGTCTGTGTCCCGTCGTGATCTGATCGCGGCCGTTGCTGGCCTCCTCGCGGCACCCGTCGCCGCACGTGCGCAAGGTTCAGACCCGGTGCGCGGGCTGCAGGCCCTCGAGAAGGCCAACGGTGGGCGCCTCGGCGTCGCCATGCTCGAGACGCAGACGCGGCGCATCGCCGGCCATCGCCTCGACGAGCGCTTCGCGATGTGCTCGACGTTCAAGTTCTCGCTGGCGGCACTCGTGCTCCGGGAGGCCGACCAGGGTCGACTGGCGCTGACGGAGCGGATTGCCTACACCGAGAAGGACCTGCTGCCGGTGTCGCCGGTGACGACACGTCACCTGAAGGAGGGTGGAGCCTCGTTGGGGGTGCTGGCTGAGGCCGCCCAGGTCACCAGCGACAACGCCGCCGCGAACCTGCTGCTCGCGAAGCTCGGCGGACCGGCGGGGTTCACGGCGAAACTGCGCGCGCTCGGGGACACCACGACACGCCTGGATCGCACGGAGCCGCAACTGAACCTGGTGGTGGCGGGCGACGAGCGGGACACCACCACTCCGCGCGCCATGGCCGAGACCGTGGCGCGTTTCGTGGCCGGCGACGCGCTGACTTCTGCGTCACGCGACCGGCTGATTGCCTGGATGGTGCAGACCGAGACCGGCCTCAAGCGCATTCGCGCCGGGCTGCCGAAGGGCTGGAGAGCCGGCGACAAGACCGGGACCGGCATGGCGGCGGAGATGACCGACAAGTACAACGACCTCGCCGTGGTCTTTCCGCCCGGCCGCGCCCCGGTGGTCATCACGGCGTTCTACGACACGGACGAACACGCCACAGAAATGCGCGACGCGGATCAGGCGGTGCTGGCCGAGGTCGGCCGGCTGGCCGCCGCGTGGTAGTTGGGGGGTCAGGTCATGCAACTTGCGCTCGCGCTCGCTGTAGCCGTGGGGGTGGCGGTGGGGGGTCAGGTCGTGCATCTTGCATGGGCCCCGGTCCAGCCAGACCTCCTGGCCGTGCCCCATTCGCTGTCCAACGCCTGGGGCGACTACGACAACGACGGGGACCTCGACCTCGCCGTCTCGATCGGCACGGGCGAGATTCGCCTCTACCGCAACGACAAGGGACAGCTCGTCAGCGTCGGTGCGGCGCTCGGGATGCCGCAGAAGGGGCCGGAGTTCCGCGGCCTCAGCTGGGGCGACTACGACGGCGACGGCTTCCTCGACTTGCTCGGCGGCGCCACCGACAAGGCGGCGTTGACGGTGGTGATGAAGAACGAGCGCGGTGCCCGCTTCGTGAACGTCGCCGCGGACATCGGGCTCACCATCCCCAACCGATCCGCGCGACAGACCAACTTCGTGGACTACGACAACGACGGGGACCTCGACGTCTACTCCACCGACCGCGCGGGCGACAACACGCTGTTCAGGAACGACGGCGGCCGCTTCACCCACGTCTTCGCCGGCGTCGGCCCCACCGACGGGCGCCCGACGGTCGGCGCCTGCTGGCTGGACATCGACGACGACGGGGACCTCGATCTGTTCCTGGCGAACCAGGCCGGCGCCGCCGACGCCATGTGGCGGAACGACGGCGACCGCTTCACCGATGTCGCCGCCACCCTGCGCATGACCGGTCCCAAGCGAACCTCGGCCGAGGGTGGCGTGGGATGCGCCGTGGGCGACTACGACAACGACGGCGACTTCGACATCTTCGTCCCCAACTACGGCCACAACCAGCTCTATCGCCGGAACGCGGACGGCAGCTTCACCGATGTGGCCGCGTCGGTGGGACTGGCCGCGGAGAACCACGCGGTGGGAGCGGACTGGGGCGACATCGACAACGACGGCGACCTCGACCTGTCGGTGATGTCCTACGAGGGTCCCGTCAACGCGCAGGAGCCGGTGAATGCGTTGTTCATCAACGAAGGCGCCAAGGGGTTCGTCAACGTGCTGACGAAGGACAGCCCGTTCAACAAGGGCGACCACGGCGTGCAACTGGTGGACTACGACAACGATGGCGGCCTGGATCTCTCGCTCACCGATGGCTACACCGCCGTGGGCGGGCACTTCCTCTTCAAGAGCACGCTGCCGGATGCTGTGAAGCGCCGCAGCCTCAGCGTGCTGGTGCTCGACGGGAAGGGGCACCACACCCGCTTCGGCGCCGAGGTGCGCGTGAAAGATGCGAGCGGCCGGGTGTTGGCGTCACGCCAGGTCGTCACGGGTGGCGGCTACAACACCCAGCGCGCCGCGCCGGTGCACGTGGGCCTCATCTCCATGGCGCCCGTGACCGTGGACGTGACGTTCATGACGAAGAACGGGCGGCGCACGCAAACCGTGACCAACGTCGCGCCTGCGGAGTACTACGGCCGCGCGCTGGTGGTGCGCGAAGCGAGGTAGGAGTAGGCAGCGGGTGGCGTGAGCCCCTCGATCGCCAGCGTCCGGACATCGCCCGTGCCGATGTCAATGACCCGGATGGCGTGATTGTTCGTGTCGGCGACGAACAGCCGGCCGCCAGCCACGCTGATGCCACCCGGCTCGGCGAACCGGGCGTCCGCACCACGGCCATCCACCATGCCGGACCCTCTGCCGCCCGCGAGCGTACGTGACCGCCGCGTGCGCGGGTCGATCACGCGGATGGCGTGATTGTAGGTGTCGGCCACATACACGAGACCGTCGTGCACCGCCGCACCGAGCGGATGCTGGAAGCGCACCTCGTCGCCGACACCGTCAACCTGACCGAACTCGAACAGGTCACCACCGGCCACCGTCGTCACCGCATTGACCGGCGGCAACTGCACCGCACGGATGATGTTGGCCTCGGCGTCGGCCACGTACAGCGTGCCCTCGTCCAGCGCCAGTCCGGAGGGCTGCGCGAAGGCGGCATCCGCCACGCTGCCGTCGCGCCGTGCTTCGTGGCCCGAACCGGCATAGGGATAGGCCTGGCCGTTGACGAGATCCACCACCCAGAGCTGATGTGAACCCGCCATGGCGACGATGAGGATGCCGGGCTTCAACGCCAGGTCCCACGGCGAGTTGAGATCGACCTCGGTGGCCTCGCCGCCCTCGCTGGTCCACGGCGCCTGCCGACCGGTGCCGGCCACGGTCTCGACGATGCGCGCGTCGAGGTCGATGGCGCGGATCTGGTGGTTCTCGGTGTCGGCCACATAGAGAGTGGACCGATCCACCGCCAGGCCCTGCGGCCGGTTGAAACGTGCTTGCGCGAAGATCCCGTCCGCGCCGCCGGCGAGTCCTGAACCCACCGTGTCGATCACCTGGCCGGACGCGGTCGCAATGACGATACGGTTGTGGTTGGAGTCGCTGATGTAGAGGCGATCCGTGCGCGCGTCGGCCAGCACCTTGCCAGGGAACAACAAGGGTGCGTCGGCCAACCGGTCTCGCTCCAAGTCGACGGAGAGCGGCGCCCGGCGCATCTCGCCTCGCTCATCGAAAACCCGCACGACCGTCGCAATGGCCTGCACGAAGCCAGCGAGGTTGCCCTCACCTTGTGCAGTGCCGACCAGGCCGCCCGCCGGATCCACGATGACGCGCGTCGGCCACGACTGTGCGCCGTACGCGCGCCAGATCCGGAGATCCGCGTCGTTCACGACCGGGTGCTCGATTTGATAGCGAATCAGGATGCGCCGGAGGTTGTCGGTGTCGCGTTCGTTCGTGAACTTCGGTGAGTGGACGCCGATGACCACCAGCTCCTGCCGAAAGCGTTCCTCGAGCGCGCGCAGGTCCGGCAGCAGGTGCATGCAGTTGATACAGCCGTAGGTCCAGAAGTCGAGCAGGACGACCTTGCCACGCAGGTCGGCCCACGAGAGGGGCCGCGCGACGTTCAGCCAGGCGCTGCCGCCGTCGAGGGGAGGCGCCACGATGGGATCGGCGGATGCATCGGAAGGCGCGTCGGACGTCACCGGCGTACGTTAGCAGGGCGCCGAGCGACCAGGCAACCAGGCCTCTGCCTTCTGTCTCTTGCCTTCTGCCTTTTGCCGTTTGCCTTTGCGCCCTGCCTCACCCAGCCCTCTTGCGCCTGAACGACGCGCCCCAGGTTCGCAGCAGCTCGATGGCCGGCACCGTCGTCCGGCCGAGCGGCGTGATGGCGTAATCGACGTGCGGCGGCACCACTGGGTGGACGGTCCGCGTGATGAGGCCGTGCTGCTCCAGCTCGCGCAGCTGCTGCGTCAGCATCTTGTGCGAGATGCCCGTCAGATCGCGCCGCAGCTCGTTGTAGCGCCAGCTGCGCTTCTCGAGCCGCCAGAGGATCGGCATCTTCCACTTGCCGCCGATGACGTGCAGGGCAAGCTCCACGGGGTTGTGGAACCGCTGCCCTTCGAACTCGAACTCGGGCATGGGCACTCTCCAGGCGGTGAGTATGGCACCAGGACGTGCATACTTCCAGAACGGAGGGCGTCAGAGTACCGTGCGGATCGGAGGAGCCGCATGAGCCTCAGGGACCCGAACGTCGTGAACCCGGCACGCCGGAAGCGCGTAGCCATCATCATCGCCAACCCGGCCGTGTCCACCACCACGGGCTGGCCCGTCGGCTTCTGGTGGAGCGAGCTGACCCACCCCTTCCACGTGTTCACGGAGAAGGGTTACCACGTGGAGATCTTCAGCCCGGCGGGTGGCCGCTGCGAGGCCGACGCGATGAGCGATCCGAACGACGCGAGTGGCTACAGCAGCACCGACCTGATCAGCCAGGGCTTCATCCATACGCCGGCCATGAAGACGCTGGTGGAAGCCACGAGGCCCGTGGACGCGATCGCGGTCGATGCGTTCGACGCCATCGTCGTGGCCGGCGGGCAATCGCCCATGTTCACGTTCGAGGCCTCCACGGAGTTGCACGCGAAGTTCGCCGCGTTCCTGGGGGCGGGCAAGGTGGCCTCGGCCCTGTGTCACGGGGTAGCCGTGCTCGCGTATGCCAAGGGGCCCGACGGCCAGCACCTGGCGAAGGGCAGGACCGTCACCGGCTTTGCCAACGTCGAGGAGGACTTCGCCGACAACGCCGTGTGGAGCTACGGGATGCTACCGCGGGGGACGCACATCATGCCGTGGCGGATCGAAGACAGGTTGAAGGCGATTGGCGCCAACTACGTGCACGGCGGGCTGTGGCGCGGCTTCGCGGTGCGCGACGGCAACTTGATCACCGGCCAGCAGAACTTCTCGGGTGAAGAGACCGCACGAGCCATCGTCGCGGCGTTGGGCGAGTAGGGACCATGACGATTGCATTCATCGGATACGGGAACGTCGGCGCGCCGCTGGCGGATCACCTGCAGCGGGCAGGACACACGGTGATCCTGGCGGCGAGGGACGCCGGTGCCGAGAGCGTTCGAGACCTTGTCCGGCGCAACCCCGCGCTGAAGGTCGCGACACCCGACGAAGCGGTGGCGGCGGCGGACGTGGTGTTCCTGGCGACGCCGTTTGGCGCCAACGAATCGGTGATCCCAGCGCTGGCGGGGGCCCTGGCCGGGAAGGTGCTGGTGGACTGCACCAACCCGGTCGGCCCAGGCCTCTCGCACGGCCTGAAGAGCGAGCTGTCCGGCTCCGCCCGCCTGCAGGCCATGGCCCCGGCGGCGAAGGTCGTGAAGGCATTCTCCATCTACGGCTTCGAGAACTTCGAGGACAACGCGTTCCCGCGCGCCAGCGTGAAGCCGGCGATGTTCTACTGCGGCGCCGACGCGGACGCAAAGCGCATGGTCGGCCAGTTGATTGCGGACCTCGGCTGGGAGCCGCTGGACGTGGGTGGCCTCGAGCAGGCGCTGCACCTGGAGCACATGACGTTGTTGTGGGTCCGGATGGTCCGCACGACAGGGCGGTCGCCCCACCTCGTGTGGGCCGCGCTGCAGAAGTGACGCTCGGAGGGCAGGCTCCAGGCGTCTTGCCCTCGCGTGCTGACAGGGTGGATGCCCGCTGCAACACGCCCGGTCCTGGGACAGCGTCGCAGTGGTCCTTCCTGGAGCCTGGAGCCCAGAGCCAAGAGCCTTGATGGCGCCCGGAACCCAGAGCCCGAATCCGTGTCAGCGACCGGTCCGCCGCGTGAGATCGCGCAGCCACCGACGGCAGTCGTCCGCGACGGGCCACGCCGACCACTCGTCCACGGGCCTCGGCACACGCCAGGTCCAGTTCACATCGTTCACCACCCCTGGGGTGTTGATGCGGTCGCGCCAGCCGAAGGCATCCTGCAGCGGCAGCAGGGCGAGTGCGGAGCCGGCACCCAGCAGGGACTCAACGGTGGTCCGCACCTCGACGTCGGTGTGGGTGGCGGCCAGCGGTTCGACGTCGTGCGTCCCGGTGGTGGCCACCGACACGGCCGGGAACGTCGCGGGGTCGATGGCCGGCTGCCCCGGTTGATCCCACTGACGTTCCCAGCGGAGCACCTTGAACCCCGGCACGCCCAGTCGGGTGATGGACTCGCGAACGAACGGCGGCACCGTGCCGAGGTCTTCGGCGATGACCGCCGCGCCGCTCGCCACGAAGAGGCCGACCAGCGTCTCGCCAAGGACCTGCTGCTCACGCTCGTCGGCGGGATCGAAGAACGGCGGCTGCGCCTTGTAGACGGGCCGTGTCCAGGTGCGATAGAGGCCGACGAGGTGGTCGATGCGGAACCCGTCGAAGAGGTCGGCGTGGCGACGCGCACGCGCGCGGAACCACTCGAAGCCCTGCTGGCGCATCACGCGCCACCGCCACGGCGGCAGGCCCCAATCCTGGCCATCGGCCGCAAACGCATCCGGCGGGGCGCCGACGGTGGCGTCCAGCCTGAATTGGTCCTGCCGACACCAGACGTCCGCACTGTTCGCGCTGATCATGAACGGAAGGTCGCCGAACACGCGGACCGGTGCGGCGAACCGGCGCGCGTCGGCCCATTGCTCCACGGCCACCCATTGGACGTACTTGCGATACCCGATGTCGACCGCCAGCTCACGAGCGGCGTCTGCGAGCGCAGCGGGCTGCCGGCGGCGCAGCGCGTCCGGCCACGCCCACCACGCCTCCTGGCGAAAGCGATCCAGGAGGGCGCGGAACAGGGCGTAGTCGTCGAGCCACCACGCCTCGCGGTGACAGAACGCGGTGAAGGCACGTGCCCGGACGCTCTGCCGCGCCAACTCGGTCTGCTGGAAGCGTGTCCATGCGCCGAGGAGGCACTGGTGCTTCACCGTGCGGACCTCGTCGTAGGCAACACCCTTCGCCGATCGGGCCGTCTCGAGGAGCGCGCGCCTGGGACCGTGATCGGCAGGCCCGGCGTACTCTGGTACGTGCGCGATCGTGATGTAGGACGGGTCGAGCGCGAAGGACGAGAGCGCCGAGTACGGCGAGCGCTCGTGCAGCGGCAGTTCCATGATCGGGAGAATCTGCACCACCGACTGGCCCGCCGCTGCCGCCCAGCGTGCGAAGTCCACGAAGTCGCTGAACTCGCCGATGCCCCAGCTGCGCGTCGTGCGCAGCGAGAACAGCGGTACGCTGAGGCCGCTGACGCGCGTCACCGCCGGCTCCCGCACGCCCGCGCCAGCAGCCGCGAGACACCCTCGTCGAACCGCGCCGGCTCGACGATCAGGCTCAGGACGAGGAAGGCCTCGCGGGGGAAGTCGAAGAAGAAACCGGGATGGACGAGCACGCCGTCCTCGGTCACCAGCGTCACGACCAGCGCCTCTTCCGCACGGGTCGCGGGCACCTGCACCACCGCGGACCACCCGCCTTCGGATCGGAGCACCGTGGCGGAGGGCCAGCGCGCGCACACGTCGCGGAGCGCGTCCAGGTTTCGTGTGATGCGTGCCTGGATCTGCTCGCGGATCGCCCCGGCGGCTCTCAGCAGCGCCGGCGCCGCCACCTGCACGGGCGTGGACGCCGAGAGGTAGCTGTCCGCGACGATCTCGTACGCCGCGAGGGCCAGCGCGACCTGCGCCGGCGGCCCGCCCCAGACGATCCACCCGAGCTTGGCCTGCGGGAGCCCGCAGGACTTGGACAATCCGCCCAGCGCGCAGGTGACCACCTCGTCCTGGTCCAGGACGCTCACCGCGTCCGCCGATCCATCGAGCATGTAGTCGAAGAACACCTCGTCGCCAATCAGCGCGAGGTCGTGCCGGCGACACAGCTCGACCAGCGCCTGCAGATCCTCACGGTGCAGGAACGATCCCGTCGGGTTGTTTGGCGACACGACCAGCAGCACTCGCGTCCTCGCGGTGCACGCGCGCTCGACGGATGAGACGTCGACGCGCCACGAGCCGTGGTACTCGAGCGCGTAGGACACGGACGCCACGGCTTCGAGCCGCGTGAGGTGATCGAACAACGGGTAGCTGGGCTGCGGCACCAGCACCTGGTCGCCAGGGTCGCAGAACAGCTTGAAGAGCAGCGCGTAGGCCTCGCTCGTGCTCGCGGTGAGTGCGACACGGGCGGGGTCCACCGTGCGCTGATGTCGCAGGAATTCCCGCGCAACGGCCTTGCGCGCGGAGGCGAGCCCGAGCGCCTGGGGCTCGTAGCGCAGTCCGTCCGGATCGGCGAGTGGCACCAGCAGATCTGCCGGATAGTGCAGCCCGACCGCCGTGGGATTCGACTCCGTCAGATCGATCAGATCGAGCCCCGACGCGCGGCGCGCCTGGACGGCGCGCGACACCGCGTTGGGCGCGAGGTTCGATGGCAGGCGCGAGGAGATCATGCCCCGTCAGGGCCCGACGACGTCCACGCGTTCGATGACGTCGCCTTCGAGCACGGCGTCCACGACGTCCATGCCCGAGACGACGGTGCCGAACACGGTGTACTGGTGATCCAGGCGCGGCGAGTCCACGAGGTTCACGAAGAGCTGCGCGTCCCCGGTATCGCGGCCGCGGGTGGAGATACCAGCGGTCGCCCGACGATGGATTCCCACCTCGTCGCGCATGTAGAACGCGTCGCCGACGAACTCGTTGGCGCTGGGGCTGCCGCCCTGGATGACGAAGTTCGCAGCCACGCGGTGGAACGTCAGGCCGTTGTAGTAGCCCTCGCCCGCGCGACGCGCGAGGCGCACGACCGTGAGCGGCGCGAAGTCCACGTCGAGCGCGATGTCGAAGCTGCCCCGCCCGGCCATGGTCACAC
>WPCK01390729.1_pt1 | contig 10786 bp, 10 predicted proteins | sample 5399851 | NCBI WGS metagenome assembly WPCK01 (sample SAMN12869471, study PRJNA574797) | sludge metagenome | isolation source: wastewater treatment of pH11 | place: China:Beijing | collected 2019-05-20
TTTTCAAGTTCATTCGCTTGATCCGTGAAGAGTTGCTTATCGTTCTTGGCACATCCTCCTCAGAGAGCGTGTTGCCGCGTATCATGACCAAGTTGGAACGCGCCGGCGTTGACAGGAGCATCGTCGGTCTCGTCATTCCGACCGGCTATTCCTTCAACCTCGATGGAACGTCCATCTACCTCACCATGGCGGCTTTGTTCCTGGCGCAGGCGACCAACACAGACCTGACGCTTGCCCAGCAGCTCGGTATTCTTGGCGTCCTGCTGCTGACGTCCAAAGGCGCGGCTGGCGTGACGGGAGCGGGCTTTGTGACACTGGCCGCGACGCTCGCAAGCACGCACACGATTCCGGTGGCATCGCTTGCCCTCATCCTCGGCATCGACCGCTTCATGTCGGAGGCGCGCGCCCTCACCAACCTGATCGGGAACGGCGTGGCCACTATCGTCGTCGGCAAGATGGAGAACGCGATCGACGAGGCAGCTTTCGCTCGTGCATTAAGTGGCGAGTCAAATATTATTTAGAACTTAACGTCTTCTCAGGAGCATTGATGTGAGCAAACTGCATCACATACCAAGTGTGGCTCGATTGCCCCTCACAATCGCTATAATCGCGCTCGCACCAATTATTACTGCCTCTGCCGAACTCAAGTCCGGCACGGTATTTCGCGATTGTGCTGAGGCATGTCCGGAGATGGTGGTGGTTCCGGCAGGCTCTTCAACGATGGGCCTGGGGAAACCCGAGATTTATGCGGGAGATCCCGACCGGGAAATGCTGGCAAATTGGCAGCTGCCGCAACATGTAGTCAGCTTTGCCAAGCCTTTCGCCGTCGCCCGGTACGAAACCACAATTGCAGAATGGACTGCCTGTTACCGAGCCGGAGCCTGTAACGGTCCTCCATCGCTAGTTGAAGCAATCATGAAAAAGCGTCCACCGGAAAGGACTGCGGTGTATGATGTGTCGTGGCTCGACGCTATCGGTTACATCGAATGGCTGTCAAAGCTGACGGGCAAACGTTATCGCTTGCTTACAGAAGCTGAATGGGAACACGCTGCCCGCGCCGGCTCTACGACCCTCTATCCCTGGGGCGACGACGTGGGCACAAACAATGTTGCTTGTTCCAACTGCGGCCCAGAGGCCCCAAAACCGCCTGTCATTGGCTCATACCCGCCAAATAACTTCGGCCTCTACGATACCGTGGGGGGCGTACCCGAGTGGGTACAAGACTGCTTTCATGAGAACTACACTGGCGCGCCGAGCGACGGTTCGGTGTTTGAAGGCGGGGATTGCGGACAGCGCATGGTTCGCGGGGGAATGAGTTCAGCAAACGCAATTTTCTTCGTTCGTCGATCAGGGTGGCAACGAACGCTGGCAACCGAATCTTCGGACTAAGAGTTGCGCGCGAGCTCGATTAGCAGCCTCGGACTGTCTGAGAGAAAGGCTCCGCGGTGCTATTGCGAAGCCCTCTCTATCTCTGCGCGAGCACGCCGCTCAGCCGACGATTTCGTCCAGCCGGAAGTTCAGGGCGATCTCGCGTTCGGCGGCGCCCGGGCTGTCGGAGCCGTGCGTGGAATTTTCGCCCTTCGACACGGCAAAAAGCTTACGCACGGTGCCTTCAGCAGCCTCCTTGGGGTCGGTTGCTCCCATCACTTCGCGATACTTCGCGATGGCATTCTCGCCCTCCAGAACCTGCACCACGATGGGGCCAGACGTCATGAAATCGACGAGCTCGCCATAGAATGGCCGTGCCTTGTGCTCTTCATAGAATTTCTCGGCCTGGGCGCGTGTCCAACGCACGCGCTTTTGCGCCACAATCTTGAGGCCCGCGCCTTCGATGACGGCATTGACTTTGCCGGTAATATTCCGCCGCGTCGCGTCCGGCTTGATGATGGAGAATGTACGTTCGATGGCCATCGGGCTCTCTCTCTCTTTGCGTTCTTTCGGGTTTGTGGGCCGCCTTATAGCCGTGGCCCCCTGCCCCAGCAAGCACACGCGCCAGACCATGGCGTCGCGCGGTGAATTTGGGAGGAGGGCCTTTGAAATGGCGATACAATCCCAGCCAAAACACCCAATTGACGCGTGCCGCGTGCTATGAGCAGTGTTGACGAGCGATTGGCGCGCGAAATGCGCAATGGGCAATAGGGCCTGCACGTGTGCTAATGGACGGCCATGACCGCACAATCCAACGAAGCTCAGTGGTACATCGCTCGTGACGGAAAGCAGCACGGGCCGTTGACCGACGTCGAAATGCGCACGTTCGTAGGACACAGCTACTTGCGGCCCACGGACCTGCTGTGGCGTGCTGGAATGACGGATTGGCAACCCGCACCGACGGTGTTTCCAGCCGCCTTCCAGACACCCCCGCAAGCCCCTGCACCCCAGCAGTCTGCGCCCGCCGCTCAGCCCCCGCAACATCAGGCGTCCGGCTATGGCCAGTCCGCAACCGCAGGCCGCACACCACAGAGATCTGGCTCTCCTCAAGGCGCGGCAGGCCAGCAAGGCTTCGGCCAGCAACAGGCAGGCCAACCTCAAAGCAGCGCGCACACCGGCTACGAGGATGACAATTACGAGGAGGAGCCCGCGCGCCCAAGCCGCCTCCGGCAGGCGCTCATGGCGCTCGTTCTCATCGGCCTGATTGGTGGCGGCGCATTTGCCATCGTCTCCTACAAGGACGATCTGTTGCGCATCGTTTCCGGTCCGCCGAAAAAGCCGGCCGCGGCTGAAACGCCGCCGGCCCCGGCGGCGCCTGAACCCCAAAGCAATGCTGCACCTGCAGGCGAGCCGCAAACAGAGCCCGCGCAGACCGCAGAAACGCAACCCGAGATCGGCGAGGAGCTGCCGCCCGATCCCGCCATGATCGAAGGCTCGGCACTCGACGCGCGGCTGCAGAAAATCCCGGTCTGGACCATCCTGAAGAAGGAATATCCCGACTGGTACATCTCGAGCATCGTAGCCGCCGATAAGCTGGCGACGGAAAACAAGCCGCAACTCGATATCGCCGCACAGCTCGTCCAGGGCCTGGTCAATCTGCGCCGTCAGAAGGCGCCCAATGCGCTCGCGGCAAGCCCCGAGAAGCTGCGCAACGTTGCATCGACGTTCCTGGAAAATCTTCGCGCCCTGCAGGCGCAGAGCGTCGGCGCTTGTTACGGGTTCATCTCCAAGGGCGAAATGAGCCCCGGCATCATCGAGATGATGCAGAATCCGGAAAACGCCACGAGCCTCAATGCTCAGCTGGCAGCAATCTTCGAAGCCGCCGCCGAAGGTGCGAAGTCGCCCTTCAAGCACGAGGCCGCAGTCAAGGCGGACTACGACGTGCTGATCGCCGAATTGAACAAGCTGGGCTGGAAGGAGGAAGACTTGCAAGTCTTCTCCAATCCGCGCCTGCTGGCCAAACGCGAACCGGCCCAGGTCTGCAAGATGGTGCAGGACTGGTTCTCGGCGCACCTCGCCGTGCCGGACCAGGCCGCGCAGGACAGGCTGCTTTTTGAAACGCTGAAGCCGGTCGTCTCCGGCTGATAATGGATCCAACCGTGCTTCAGTACGTCGTCAAGGTCGCGGTCACGGCGGTGATGGTGGTCGCAATCTCTGAAGCCGCCAAGCGATCGAGCGCGCTTGGCGCGATCATCGCATCGCTGCCGCTGACCTCGCTGCTGGCCTTCTTGTGGCTCTATGGCGAGACCAGCGACGCGGGCAAGGTTGCCGATCTCGCACGCGGCATTTTCTGGTATGTCCTGCCGTCCCTGGTGTTGTTCATCGCCTTTCCGCTGTTGGTGACGCAAGGTGCCGGCTTCTGGCCGAGCCTTGCGATCTCCTGCGCCCTCACATTCGCAGCCTATCTGGCCATGATCTCCATTCTCGGGCGCTTCGGCATCACGCTCTGACCTTTGTTTATCAAAGAGACGGTTCGCACTTTGCAACTTTTTGCGCGCCGTACGCCTGCCCCCGTGACAGATGGTGCAGAACGGGCTAATCGGCGGAGCAAATGCTTCACATCAACGATCTCACTTATCGCATCGAGGGAAAGGTCATCCTCGATGCCGCAACGGCGGCCATTCCGCCTGGCCACAAAGTCGGCCTCGTCGGACAAAATGGCGCCGGCAAGACGACCTTGCTGCGCCTGCTCAAGGGCGAACTCTCGCCTGACGACGGCAGCGTCTCGACACCACGCAACGTGCGCATAGGCCACGTCGCCCAGGAAGCGCCCGGCGGGGAGATCAGCCTCATCGACTGGGTGCTCTCTGCCGACACGGAGCGCGCGGCGCTATTGGAAGAGGCCGAGCAGGCCACCGACCCGCACCGAATCGGTGAAATCCAACTGCGCCTCACGGACATCGACGCGCACTCCGCCCCCGCCCGCGCCGCGCAAATCCTATCCGGCCTTGGTTTTGACGAGCAAGCCCAGCGCCGCACCTGCGGAGCGTTCTCCGGCGGCTGGCGCATGCGGGTCGCGCTCGGCGCGATTCTGTTCCTGGAGCCCGAGGTCTTGCTGCTCGACGAACCGACCAACTACCTCGATCTGGAAGGCACGATGTGGCTGGAAAACCATTTGAAGACCTACCCCCATAGCGTCTTGCTCGTCAGTCACGATCGCGACCTCCTCAATCGCTGCGTCCAGTCGATCCTTCATCTCGATCGCGGCCGGCTCACCATGTATGCCGGCGGCTACGACGACTTCGAGGAGGCGCGCCGCGAGAAACAGCGTCTGGAACTGAAGCTCAAAAAAAAGCAGGACGATCAGCGCCGGCACATCCAAGCTTTCATCGACCGCTTCAAGGCCAAGGCATCCAAGGCGCGCCAGGCTCAAAGCCGTGTCAAGGCGCTTGCCAAGATGCAGCCGATTGCGACCCAGGTGGACGAGCGCGTGAGGCCGTTCCTGCTGCCGACCCCGGCCAAGATGATCGCAAGCCCGCTGCTGCGCCTCGAAGGCGCTTCCGCCGGCTACGAGGAAGACCGGCCCATTCTCAAAGGGCTCGATCTGCGCATCGACAATGACGACCGCATCGCGCTACTGGGCCAGAATGGCAACGGCAAATCGACCTTCGCCAAGCTTATCGCCGGGCGTCTGAAGCCGCTCTCCGGCCACGTCTATGGCGCCCAGAAAGTCGAAGTTGGCTACTTCGCGCAGCACCAGCTCGACGATCTCAATCCATCGAGCACGCCCTACGACTACATGCTGAAGCTGATGCCCGAGGCAACCGAGGCGCAGCGGCGGGCGAAACTTGGCGCATTCGGTTTCGGCGCAAGCAAAGCCGACACCAAGTGTCAGAACCTATCCGGCGGCGAGAAAGCGCGGCTGTTGCTAGCGCTGACTGCATTTCATGCGCCTAACCTGCTCATTCTCGACGAACCCACCAATCACCTCGATATCGACAGCCGCGAGGCGCTGATCCACGCGCTGATGGACTACGATGGCGCAGTGATCCTCATCAGCCATGACCGCCATCTGGTTGAGGCGACCGCCGACCGGCTGTGGCTGGTCAAGGATGGCACCGTGCGCTCCTACGACGGCGACATGGAGAGCTACCGCGCCGAGTTGCTCGCGGAACGGGTTTCAAAACGCGCACGCAGTGCCGACACGAGCCGCGATCCCTCCCCGGACACTTCATCCAGCCGCGCAGGAGCCCGGCGCGCCGCCGCAGACCGCCGCGCGCAACTTGCCCCCCTACGCAAAGCACTGTCTGATGCCGAGAAACTTGTGGAAAATCTGATCACAAAAATCGCGACCTGCGACACAATCCTCGCGGATCTGGAGATCTACACGCGTGACCCCCAAAAGGCCCAGCGGACCGGCCTGGAGCGAGGACAACTTGCTAAGCAGTTGGTGGACGCCGAGGAAATTTGGCTGCAGGCAAGCGCTGCTTATGACGAAGCGAACTCCGAGCCTACGGCATAGCCGCATCATGAAAGAATTTGCTTGTTGACGCGGAAACTGCATCGCGGATTTGCTAGGTGATTCGCCGGCAAAGTTTAGTTAATGACTCTATGCCAGGAGCTGGCGAGACCGCGGTTGCGGGGTTGCCGCGCTAGTCGGTGAGGGCCGTCTGGTTTGCTTCGCCAGCTCCTTACGCATCTCCTTGGCGTCACCTAGACGAAGCAAGAGGGACGCGCGTGCTGGTCGAGACCGCCTGATAGGTCCGTTCAGCACGCGCCACCTCATAGCTTCAACAACTGACAGACATGTGACAGCCTTAGGTGTGATGGCCCTGCCCGCTTTTAAAGCAGCAGACCCAGCGCCAATTGAACGGGCTTGAATGACCGGCGGTGCAACGCGCACACGCCCAGTTTTTCGAGCGCGATCTGATGTTCCGGCGTTCCGTAACCTTTGTGACGCTCGAAGCCGTAGCCCGGATAGTCGCGCGCCAGCGACATCATCATGCGATCGCGCGTGACCTTGGCAACGATGGAAGCTGCGGCGATGGACACGCACTTGGCGTCGCCCTTGACGATGGTGCGCGTTTCCATGGCCAGACGCGGTGCGCGATTTCCGTCCACGATGACTAGGCGCGGGCGGTGTTCGAGTTGGCCGATGGCCTTCGTCATGGCCCAGAGCGTGGCATTGAGAATATTGTAGCGATCGATGCGCGCCACGTCCGCGATGCCGACGCCGACCTGCGCGCACTTCATAATGCGGTTGTAGAGAAAAGCCCGCGTTTCCTCGTCGAGTGCCTTGCTGTCGTCAATATTGGCAGGAATGCGATCAGGATCGAGCACCACGGCGGCTGCCACCACGGGACCTGCCCAAGGGCCGCGCCCAGCCTCGTCCACACCAGCAATCATGCCGCCACCCAGCTGCAACTCGGCGGCTTCCAGCTCGAACGTCGGTTTGAAGCGCGAATCAGCGATCCTCATGCCACGACAATCGCGGCAGCCGGTTTCGCTGTCAAAAGAGGCCGAGCTGTTGTCCCCGGACAAACGGCCGCTCAAACAGATCGGTGCGCAGCTGAAGCCGCTCGCTCCCGAGCCCCAGCCGCTTGCGCGCAAGCCGGAAGCGCATGGCGATCTGGTCGGCGTACGCGCCCGAGCCGCGCTGGCGATGCCCGAACTTGGGGACATAGTCTGCTCCGCCATGCATCCCCTGTAACAACCCGAGGATACGCTCTGCTCGGTCCGGAAAAGTCTCTGCCAGCCATTCGCGGAACAGCTCTTTGATCTCCAGCGGCAGACGCAGCATCACATAGCCTGCCTCAAGTGCGCCCGCGTCATGCGCGGCTTCCAGAACGCGCTCGATCTCCTGATCGTTGAGCGCCGGCACGATGGGCGCCATCATGACGGCGACGGGAATGCCGGCTTGCGCAAGCTGGCGCACAGTATCGAGACGCCGCGGCGGTGTCGCAGCGCGCGGCTCCATGGCTCGCGCAAGGGGCCGATCCAGCGTCGTGATCGAGATCGCAACCTTGACCAGCCCCTGGGCAGCCATCGGCGCCAGAATATCGATGTCGCGGGTGACCAGCGCAGACTTTGTGACGATGCCAACGGGGTGGCGTGTCCTGGCGAGGACCTCAAGAATGGCACGCGTAATGCGCCGCTCGCGTTCGATAGGCTGATAGGGATCAGTATTCGCGCCCAGTGCAATCGTCTGCGGCTCGTAGCGCGAACTCGAAAACTCTCTCTCCAACAGCTCGGCAGCATTCGATTTTGCATAGAGCTTGGTCTCGAAGTCGAGACCGGCTGAATGGCCCAGATAGCAGTGCGACGGGCGCGCATAGCAATAGATGCAGCCGTGCTCGCAGCCCCGATAAGGATTGATCGAACGGTCGAAGGAGATATCGGGGCTGGCGTTGCGCGCGATGATGGAGCGGGCGGAATCCTCCATCACCTGCGTCTTGAAGGCGTCCAGCTCGCCCAGGCTCTCCCAGCCATCATCAAAGGCTTCAGCCTGCGCGTGCTCAAAACGGCCGGTGTGATTGGATCGTGCGCCCCGGCCCCGCCGGCGGTCTTGGTCAACGGGCGCCTGCACGCGCATCCCCGCGATCTCTCTCGTCCCATCGAGCTCGTCGCTTTCACCGGCCATGGCGTGAGGGCATAGCATGACACAGAGAACAAATAAAGAACATATGGAGTTTGCCCAATTTCGCGGCGCTCGCGCAATCTGCCACCCTTGTGAGCAGTTTATGAAACTGGCAAAGAGGGCCATGGTTTCTGTCATCATCCCCACGCTGAATGCGGCGCCGACGCTTCCCGAAACACTGGCCGCCCTGGTGCCAGCCGCGGTCGAAGGCTTCGTGCGTGAGGTCATCGTCTGCGACGGCGGCTCGGAGGATGGCACAGCCAGGATCGCCGATGCGGCCGGAGTTGAGTTCATCACCGCGCCGCGCGGGCGGGGTTCCCAGCTCAAGGCCGGCGCGGCGCGCGCCAAGCACTCCTGGCTTCTTTTCCTGCACGCCGACACCGTCCTTGGCGAAGACTGGGTTCGCGACGCCAGCGCCTTCATGCGCGAGATCTCGCAAGGCGCGCGCGCACCCTCCGCGGCTGCCTTCCGCTTCAAGCTCGACGACAACGGTATAAAGCCACGTCTCCTCGAAACGCTCGTGATGGCGCGCTGCCAGTTGGCTGGTTTGCCCTACGGCGACCAGGGACTGTTGATGCCGCGCGCCCTTTACGCCGAGATCGGCGGCTTTCGCGATCTGCCGATCATGGAGGACGTCGATATTGTCCGCAGGCTCGGCCGCCGCCGCGTCGCGCTCTTGGACAGCCCCGCGCTGACCTCCGCCGCCCGCTACCAGCGCGATGGCTATCTGCGCAGAACCTTGCGCAACCAATCCTGCCTGTTGGCCTATAGCCTTGGGATCCCTGCCGAGCGCATCGCGCGGCGTTACCGCGGCCCCCGTGAAAGCGAGAGCCTGACGTGAAGGGCAAAGCGGGCGCGCTGCGCTTCGCACCGCGTCTCGTCGTGATGACCAAGGAGCCTTTGGCCGGGCGCGTCAAAACCCGGCTGGCCCGCGACGTCGGCACGATGTCGGCTACGCGCTTCTTTCGCACCAATCTTGCGCTCACCTTGCAGAGGGTTGCGCGCGGCACGCGCTGGCAGACGATCCTCGCCGTCGCACCCGATGCGGCGGTCGCGAGCCCCTTCTTTCCAGCGGCTCTGGTTCGCATGAAGCAAGGGCCCGGCGATCTTGGACAAAGACTTCAACGCGTGTTCGCCGCCGCGCCGCCTGGCCCTGTCGTCGTGATCGGCGGCGATATTCCCGCCATTCGAGCCAGCGACATTGCCAGCGCTTTCGCCGCGCTTCGCGGCGCGGATGCAGTCTTCGGCCCCGCCAGCGACGGAGGCTATTGGCTGATCGGCCTTACCCCGCGCGCACGCCATCTGCCCGTCTTTCAAAACGTTCGCTGGTCGAGCGCCTTGGCGCTCTCCGACACGCGCGCCAACCTTGCGGGTCGCAGGATGCGTGAAATCGCCAGCAAACACGACGTCGACGACGGCGCGGATCTGGCGCGACTGTCTCATATCTGCGGACGTCTTATCTGCCCTGCGGGCTTATAGCCGCTGTCGGACTGCTCAGCTAGTCACGGCGACGTCTGTAACATCCAAATCCGTTACACAGCAAAATGCCACGTCTTTCGCGGCGTTCAGCCCGGCATTATTTAATTGAAAGTTGCTCTTGGTGCGGACGGTGGGACTCGAACCCACACGTTCTTTCGAACTCAGGATTTTAAGTCCTGTGTGTCTACCGTTCCACCACGTCCGCATGTGCCCGTGACTGATCCCGCGCCCTTATGGCCGCTTATGGCGCCCGATGCAAATCCTGTGAAGCGATCCTATCCCTTTCCGCGCCGGCGCGCCCGCCACACCGCACGGCGGCCACCAGCAGACAGTAAATTGCGAGACCGTTGAGAAGATGCCAAGCAGCGTGTGTGCCGCGCGCTTTGCCGAGCAGAACTGTGAGTGGGCAGATCTCCAGGTCCAGGGTTCTCAATCCCAAGGAAATCGCGAAGATGATGGCGGCAGCCGCAATCGGCCGCGCCGCGGGGTGTCCCTGCATGCCAAGCCAGCCACCGACAAGGGCCATCGCGGCAATGACGGGCAGATAGCCCAGTGATCCGTTGAAGCAGGGCCGGCCGGCCGCGGCCGTGACCGGCAGGAGGTCCGGCGAGCAAGGCAGTGCGCGGCTTGCCGCAAGTGCTGCAATCATCAACCCGAAGCCGGCGGCGACCGTCATCCAGGACGCGTGCCCAAAGCGGCGCAACGCGAACCCAAGATAGGCGAAGGTAAAAACCACGATAGAGCCCGTGTCGAGCGCCCAGGCCCAGCGCGTCGCGGCCGTGTGAAAAAGGAAACTTCCCGCACCGATTGCGCCAACCATGGCAATGAGTGCCAAGGTGACGCGATCTCCGTGCGCCAGACCCTTCAGCGCGCTAACGCGCGAAAGTTGCATCCACGCGGCCAGCGCGGCGATCGCGAACGCGCCATTTGAGATCGCGTTGAAGGGCTCGGCCCAGAAGGACGGATCTGTTCCCCGCTCACAATAGTGGAAGAGTTGCAGGCTCCAGTCCATTCGCGGCGCCGACGTTGTGATGAAGACAAATCAGGTTCTGTCGCCCGCCGTTTGCGCGGGCGGGAAGCCTTTGAGCGTTTCGCGCGCCCTGCGCATCAACGATAGCAGTTCCTTCGGACTCTCGATGTCGAGCGAATGCGGATAGTTGGGATCGCCCGCGCCCTTGAGTTGCGACTGCACGTTGCCTTCCGAGTCGAGAAACAGCGTACGTGGCACGTAGGTGCCGTCAGGCGAGAAGGCGCCGTTCGCCACCTTGTCGGCATCGGCGTCGATGAGGATCATCACGAAAT
>WPCK01066957.1_pt1 | contig 10777 bp, 11 predicted proteins | sample 5399851 | NCBI WGS metagenome assembly WPCK01 (sample SAMN12869471, study PRJNA574797) | sludge metagenome | isolation source: wastewater treatment of pH11 | place: China:Beijing | collected 2019-05-20
TGATCAGGGGATCTATTATCCTCTAGGTATGCAACAGGCAGTTGAAGCTGGAAAATCCATTTATTTCATGGTTGCTTCAAATCCTGGTTCTGGTTTAGGTTTATTATTGGCTTTCTCGCTGTTTGGTCAAGGGATGTCCAAGAAGTCTGCTTCGGGGGCGATTATCATTCACTTTTTGGGTGGTATTCACGAAATTTACTTCCCATACGTACTTATGAAACCCATTATGATTATTCCGATGATCGTTGGTTCGATGTCAGGAATTTTGACATTCAGTGTGTTTAATGTAGGATTAGTGGCTGGACCAAGTCCAGGATCCATCTTTGCTTATATGGCCTTAACACCTCGTGGTAACTTTATTGGTATGATCTCGGGTGTCTTGGTTGCAACACTAGTGAGTTTCGCGATTGCATCATTTATCCTGAAGACATCCAAACAAACATCAGATGATTCACTGGAAGAAGCTTCTGCAGCTTCCAAGGCAATGAAAGCTTCTGGTAAGAGTATTTTGGCAAACACATTAAGTGGTTCTGTAGTGAATAAAATTGTCTTCGCCTGTGATGCAGGTTTAGGTAGCAGTGCACTGGGTGCCAATGCATTTAAGAAACGTCTGGATAAAGCCGGTGTTTCAAAAGAAGTAAAGAATTATGCGATTGAGAAGGTTCCTGCAGATACGGATGTGATTGTGACACATAAGAGTCTGGTGGAAAGAACAAAACTGAAGTATCCAAACACACGAATTGTGGAGCTTGAAAACTTTATGAATGATCCACAGTTGGAAGTATTGTATTCAGAGTTAGTTAACTAAAGGAGCGTGTACTATGCAAACAAAAGCAGCAGTCATAGGTGGGAAGAATGATGTATTTCTTAGAGAATTTGAGTTGCCTCAGATCGGTGAGGACGAGCTATTAGTTAAGGTAATTTCGAATAGTATTTGCCTTTCAACTTATAAAGCGGCGTTGCTTGGTGAGGATCATAAACGAGTTCCAGGTGATATTAAGGAAAATCCAGTCATGACGGGGCATGAGTTTGCAGGAATCATCGTTGAGGTCGGAGAAAACCTCAAAGATCGCTTCTTTGTTGATCAGAAATTTGTGTTGCAGCCGGCGATGGGTCTTGAATCAGGATACTCTGCTGGCTACAGCTATCCAACCTTCGGTGGAAATGCAACGTATTGCATTATTCCGAAGATTGCGATTGATTTAAACTGTGTCTTACCGTATACTGGATCATATTTTGCGAATGCTTCGTTGGCAGAGCCGATGTCATGTATTATCGGAGCGTATCATGCTTCGTATCATACGACACCGTATGTGTACAAACATGATATGGGGATTAAAACCGGTGGACGTCTTGCACTCTTAGGTTGTGCGGGTCCGATGGGTGTTGGTGCGATCGATTATGCAATCAATGGTCCATATAAGCCTAAGTTGGTTGTTGTGAGTGATATTGATGAAGAGCGTTTGGCAAGAGCAGCTCAGTTACTGACGGTTGAAGAAGCTTTGGCTAAGGGAGTTGAGTTGCATTATGTCAACACACGTAAGCCTGAGTCCATGCAGACACTGATTGACTTATCGGATGGTAAGCTTTATGATGATGTCTTCGTTTATGCCGCAAGCAAACCGCTTCTTGAGCAGGCGGATGATCTGCTTGGGGATGATGGATGTCTGAACTTCTTTGCGGGACCGACCGATAAAAACTTTAAAGTTCCTTTGAACTACTATAAGGTTCATTATGGAAGTACTCATATTGTTGGGACTTCCGGTGGTTCTACTGATGATATGAAGGAGTCACTGAAGTTATCAGCTGAAGGAAAGATCAATCCTTCCTATATGATTACTCATGTGGGTGGATTAAATGTAGTTCCTGAGACTATACTAAACCTACCGAATATTCCTGGTGGAAAGAAGCTGGTATATCCACATATCGAGATGGACCTTGTGGCCATTGAGGATTTCAAGAAACTTGCGGATGACAATCCACTCTATGCAAAACTTGCGGATGTATGTGCTAGAAATAATGATGTCTGGTGTGAGGAAGCAGAGAAGGTTCTACTCGATCACTTCAATGTTACATCCGAATCATAAAAGAGGGCAGCCATTAGGCTGTCCTTTATTGAACTTAGAAGGGAGGCAATGGTTGACAAAATGTAAAATATAGTTTACATTTAAATGGAACATATATATTGCATTATGGATGGGAGTGATGATGATGGTTCGAAATCGGGTGAGGTCTCGACGTGTGGAGATAAAAATGACACAGGAAGATTTGGCTGATAAAATTGGTGTCACTAGACAAACGATTGGATTGATTGAAAAGGAAAAGTACAATCCGACAATTCATCTGTGTTTGCAACTGAAGGAAATTTTGAATATGTCACTGGATGAGTTATTTTGGGAGGAAAAGTAAGATATGAAAGATGAACGAGTACATAGTGAAATCTTAAAAGCAAAAAGTGTTGGTTATTTTATTTTTTGGTTTGGAATTTTAGGAGCGATCCTTTATCGCAGATTTGTGCTGCAGGTAGAACTGATAGAGATTCTTGATTTTTTTGTTATTTGGTTTGTGGCAACATTGGTTCAGTTTTTGCTTTCTGCTTCAAAAGGCACACCGATGGTATATCCGCTTCGCCTTGCTAAAAGGAATCGGAAGTATTTTATGTTCCTATTTCCTCTAGTAACAGGTGGAATATCTGTAGGTCTACTATCAATCTTGAAATCCGATAGTTCAACGAAGCATATGATTTTGACTTTTTTACTTACATATGTCGGGACATTCATTGTGTATGCATTGTATAACATCATTATAAACATGTGGGAAAAGCGGATTTTTGATGAAGAGTGAGTTTACAGGTGTAAATGCTGAAAGGAGATCATTTGATGCTTATAGTGGAAAAACTAAGTAAACGTTTTGATAAGTTAGTGGCTGTCAGTGATGTTAGTTTCACGGTGAAACCAAATGAAATCTATGGATTTCTTGGTCATAACGGTGCTGGGAAGACCACAACGCTAAAAATGTGCACGGGCTTATTATCGCCGGATCAGGGGCGAGTGAAAATTTGTGATTATGATGTGGTTTCTGATGCATTGAAGGCTAAGGCTTCCTTTGGATATGTCGGTGACAGTCCATATCTATTTAAGCATCTTACGGGAAGAGAGTATCTTGAACTTTTGATCGAGGTTTACAAGGTGAAGGATAAAGCTTTGGCAATCGAACGAATGAATGAGTTACTCGATGAGTTTGATATGACACAGGATGCGGATCGGTTGATGGGTACATATTCGCTTGGAATGAAACGGAAAATTTCTTTGTGTGGTGCCTTTTTGCATCAGCCTTCTGTCGTCTTTCTTGATGAACCTACCAATGGATTGGATGCAGCGAGTGCAAAGGTCGCAAAGGATCTAATCCGTAGGCATGCAGATCAGGGATGTGCGATTGTACTGACCACGCATGTTTTGGAGATAGCTGAACGTATGTGTGATCGTATTGGTATTATTTCTAACGGAAAGATCATTGCGGAAGGAACATTTGAAGAACTGAAAGAAGCCTATTCTTCAGCAGATTCAACTTTGGAAGATATTTTTCTAAACCTGGTGAACAATGATGAAAAAAAATAGTGTGATGCAGGGTGAGATCCCGTTCTTTCTGAAGCTTCATTTGCGTCTGCTTAGAAATAAGTATGGAATGAGCAGGGAAATACTGCTGAAAAAACTATCTGGTATCATCCTTGGGGCATGTTTATTTGCTTACGCCATTTCGTTTGTGGAAAGAGTGATTTTGCAAAGCATTCCATTGTTGCAAACACAGATTCAAGGTGTCTCAGTTATATTTATTTGGATGATTCTTTTGTGGCTATCGCTCATTTCGTTTTTGCAGAGTATGCAACGATATGTCAGGTATTTTCTGTATGCACAGGATATGCCCTTTTATATGATTTTACCTATTTCTATTTCGAGAACATTTCTCTATAAGTTTTTTGATTACGTGATTTCAGGTCAGCGTACAATCATCCTGTTTTCCGTGCTTATCCTATCATCTCTTGGTGTGTGGATGCAGGCTGACTGGAGATATTTTTTAAATTTGCCAGGGATTATTCTGTGCTTGGTTGTGGTTTTCAGTGCTTCTGGACTCCTTGTGGCAATGGTCGTTACGAAGTATCTTTCAGTTCAAGTGTTTCAGAAAGTAGTGTCTTTGCTTTTGGTTGTGATCAATGTGAGCATGTATTTGATTATGGTTCGAAATCAAGTGTGGGTAGAATCTTGGATAATTAAAGCAATCGAGTTGCTTCGAACTACAACGATGTTCGATTTCTTTCCAATGGTATCTGCAGTAAAAGTTCTCGTATCTGCTTCTCTTGCAGGATGGTCATTAGACTTGTGGGGATATCTTTTATTCATTACCGTAGGATCAACATTACTGTTTATCTTTGCGGCGGTAAAACTGTTCCCTGCTGGCTGGAATCGTGTAGTTCAGGCTCCTTCAAAAACGTATAAGTTGAAGGTGAAAACACAGTCAGATATTCTCAATTTAATTGGTATATTTCCTTGGGTCAAAAAGGAATGGATGATGGCTCGAAGAAACAAAGAGATGTTTGGAAGTAGTTTTTTTATGCTTCTAATCTTCCTGTTTCCTGTAGGAATATTGAGTTATGCAGGTATATTTTTTGATCAGGCTGCTCTGGGTGTTGGAATCCTTATTATGATGGCATCGCTAACAAATGTCATGGCCATTTCTCTTTTGTTTATTCCGATTGATGTATCTACAGATAAAAGTTTATGGAAGCAGCGCTACTGGATACAGAAAACACTTCCATTATCGGCGAAGAGTGTTTTTTATACACAACTATGGATGTACTATGTACCGGCAGCTTTGATTAGTGTTTTGGGAGTGTTACTGTATGCCTATGTAGCAGCGTTTGCAGGGTTGAATTTGCTTTTCTCGTTGTTATATCTATTAATCGTTCTTTTTTCTGGCACATCTGTGTTTGTCAGTGTGGAACTGTGGTCGTTATCAAAGATGTTCGAGCACCGGACATGGATGGGAGAAATGTTAACTTTTTTATTGCCTTTTGCATATGGTTTGCTTTCAGCTGGAAGTTGGGTCTTGTTTCTTGCCAGGGATTATTTGTCATCTCTTTCATTTGCTCAGACATGGACTTGTCTTTTGCAGCTCCCTGTGATTGCGGTTGTAAGCATTTCGACAATCATGATTGGATATCTGTGCTCTCATCAGTTATTTATTCATGTATGGGAGCAGTTAGAAATTTAACTGAAGTATCTTGATTAAAAAGGGCAGCCGTGGAGCTGTCCTTTTAACTGCGTTTATCGAAGTCGTCTTCAATTTCCTTTTTCCAGCTTTTGTCAATTCTTTCGTTGGAGCGTACAGTTCGCATCACTTTTTCTACTTCACGGAAGTTGGTTTGGGTTCCTTTGGTATCCGATCGGTAATTGCTTGCGAAGTCGGGGTCGATACCAAATTTACTCGCTTCCTTGATTGCATCGATATTTGCTCCAAGAAACAGAAATTCCCAGTTTTGTGACTTCTTTACTTCAATTAATGTTCGGATTGAAGATAGGGAGTATTCTTTAGATGAATTTTCGTGACCATCGGTGATGATGATGCATAAGGTTTTGTGGGGTCGATGTTCCGGTGGTGTATGACTTTGTTTGTTTGAAAGAGTATAAATGGTTGTACCAATTGCATCGAGCAGGGATGTACTGCCTCGGACCTGATAGTCCTGTTCACTCAGTGGTTGAATGTGCTCGATGGGGTGGCGGTAGTGTAGCCAGGATACTTCGTGGTCAAAGAGGATTGTGGATAGAATGGCATTGCCTGGGGCGTCCAGTTGCTTTTGAAGTAATGAGTTGAAGCCGCCGATGGTGTCCTTTTCCAGTCCACCCATCGATCCGCTGCGATCTAATACAAAGATGATTTCGGTTAGTTGTTTGTTCATATAGGTTTCCTCCATGACCATAGAATATCATTTGGCACAAAAGAAAAGGTCGCCTGAAAAGCGACATTTAAAGTGTTTTATCGGTGTAGTAGAATAGGGCTTCATTGATGGTATGGATGTCGTAGGTTTTTTGTTCAAGAAAGTAAGTGATCAAGCGATCGGTTAGAATACTGTCGGAGAGTGTATATCCGGCTTTACTTAGTAGTTTATTCATTTCTCTATGTGATAGTTGTAAAGCAATACCAAGGGCAATGACGGTTGATTTTTTGGGTTGATAATGTTTGTCTGAGCGAATTTTGGAAAAGAGTTTGCGATCCATGTTGGCTCGTTTATATACTTCCACATCACTGAGACTGCGTTGGTCAATCATGTGAAAGAGTAAGTCCGAAAACGTTTCTTCTACAGGCTTGATTTCGGAATCATAGGACAAGGAGTACCTAATATTGTCATCTAGTTGCATAAAGCGTTTTTGAAGCAGAATATTTGCTTCGCTAATGTAGGATGTTATGTTTTGATACAGTTGCTTGGATATCTGAAAGGATTCCTTGTCATAAACGACCAGATAGACATCGAGTTCATGATGTTCCAGAAATCCCTTAATGGTTTTTGTGGCTATCTGCAAGGCCAGCTCTTTGGGAAACTGATAGGTACCACTGGCAATGAGTGGAAAGGCGATGGATTGAGCGGATAGTACGGCAGCTTCCACAAGGCTTCGCTGATAGCATTGGGCTAGAATCGCGGCTTCGCCCTGATATCCGTCGATGTATTTGGGCCCTACAGTATGAATGATTTTTTTGGCTTTCAGATCAAATCCATCGGTAACAACAATGTCTCCAGGAAGGCAATGGGGATAGCTTTTAAGGGCATGTTTGACTTTGTCTTCTCCGGCCGCTTTGTATATGGCGGCAGATACACCAACACCTGGGGTTAGGTTAATATTGGTGGTATTGACAATCATATCCACGTCCATTTCCGCAATGTTATTTCGTATATAATATAGTGGCATAGGTTCACCTCGTTTCAAACATTATATCATGGAACATTCGTTCAGCTCAGTGGATTTGTCAAGGATTTCCGTTAGTTTTGGCAATCGTTGTGGAAGTGAAACGTTTGTGATTGTTTATGCCTGTTTGTCTTTTGCTTCGCTGAACCCTTTCTTTCTACCCACTTGTCTTCTGTGGACTTTTGTCTATGATTTACTATAATTGAAAGCGGATACAGCGCTTGGCGCATGTAGAAAGAGGAGGAAGAATATGTCTGTAGGATCTTTTATGGAATCCAAGATCTTGCCTTTTGCGGCGAAGATCAGTGAAAACAAGGTCATTCGTTCGATTCAGATGGGGGCTATGGCTACCTTGCCACTTACCCTTGGAACCGTTCTGATTGCCATTACTTACAACTTACCTTTTGCACCGTGGACCAGCTTTTTGGCTAACAGTGGATTAGGCACGCACATGAATGCGTTGATTACAACGACTTCAAGTATTACTGGTTTGTATATGACTCTGATGATTGGTTATTTCAATGCATCTCTTCGTGGGAAAAGTGGAGTTACCGGAGCAATATTGGCTTTAGGTTCATTCTTGGCTTTAAATCCACATACAATTCCTGTAGGGGAAGCTGTTGCGTCTGGCTTTGACTTTAATTATCTTGGAGCCAATGGTATCTTTGGTGGGATTATCATTGCGATTCTGATTACGAGTTTATATGTGGCTCTTGATACGAAGGGTCTAGTAGTTAAACTTCCGTCATCGGTTCCTCCGATGGTGGCTCAGTCATTATCTCCAACGTTTATTGCCATTATTCTATTTACACTTGTGTTATTTACCCGTTGGGGATTTGGATTGACTCAATATGGAAATATCTTCGATGCGATTTCACAAACAGTGGGTCGTCCGATTGTCGCTCTTGGATCTAACCCGATCAACTATGTAATTTTCTGGATGGTGACCAACTTGTTCTGGTTCTTCGGAATTCACCCAATGACATTGTTCAGTGTGTATATGCCAGTACTTATGACTGTGGGGGTCACCAACCTAACCGCGTTTTTGGCAGGACAACCGATGCCTTATCATGCGTTTTCTTCCGTTGGAGCCTTTATGATGATGGGTGGTACCGGTGCGACGCTTGGTTTAGCTCTGATTCTACCGTTTGTCAGTAAATCGGCTCGTTATAAAGCTCTTGGGAAAATTGCGTTGGTACCTTCAGTGTTCAATATCAATGAACCTCTGATTTTCGGTTTGCCTATTATGTTAAATCCTTTGTTCTTGGCTCCGATGTTACTGGTTCCGGTTGTTAATGGACTCTTGGCTTACATTGGCTATTCTTTAGGCTTGTTTACCAACTTTAATCCTTCGGTAGCTCTACCTTGGATTACGCCTGGACCGTTCACTGCCTTTTTGCAAACTGGTCTTGGTTGGGCAATCGTTTGTATCGTAGTTATTGTGGCTGATGCACTTCTTTACTACCCATTCCTGCTTGCGGCGGATAAAATTGCTCTTAAGGAAGAAAGTGAAGCAGAGGCTTTGGCTTAATCATGGTAAAAATTGTCTTGCTTTGCAACGCGGGTATGTCCACAAGTCTTTTGGTTAATAAGATGCGTGAACATGCAAGCAATGTCGGATTTGAATGTGAGATCAATGCGTATGCTTCTTTGGTTGCTGCAGACCATGTGGCTGGGGCACATGTCGTCTTGATTGGTCCGCAAATTCGTCACCAACTGAAAGATTTGAAATCGCGGTTAGCACCGATTCCTGTAGAGGCCATTGATACGGTCGCTTATGGAATGATGGATGGAAAGCGTGTAATTGATCAGGTTAAGAAACTTATTGCATCATAGCTCAAAAGGGTGGTTTCACCCTTTTTTGCCGAAATTTTCATGATGTTAAAACGAAGTTGTGAAATGTTCTGGTTTTTATTACAATGAAGGGAGAACTGAGGTATGACTATGAATTTGTATGCGAAGTTTAATACGATCCATGATTTTTCATTTAATGAGCAGGCTGTGGTGGATTTTATCATCGAAGATCCAAATCAGTTTTTAGGTATGACTACCGAAGAAATCTGTGAGCATTGCTATGTTTCGAAATCGACGATCCATCGTCTATGCAAAAAGTTGGATGTGGAAGGGGTTAAGGAGCTAAAAGTACTTGTGACCATGTCAATGATTGATCGGGTGGCCCATCAGAAGGTACATAACTTTAATCAACCGTTTGTCCAATCTGATTCCAATTTTGATGTGATTGCCAATTTGAGATCTCTTTATGAGCAGACGGTGATTTTAACTTCCAGTTCCATCGAAATGGATAAGTTGGATAAAATGATTTTGGCCATAAACAAGGCGGCGAGTATCGATATCTATGTGAATAGTACCTATGAGCCGATGGCGCATCTATTTCGAAATCAGATGATGGATATTGGCAAGATGGTTCATGTATTTTCAGATGGACATGAGCAGTTTGCGAGTGCACACAGTAGCAATGATACGCATGTAGCTATTGCCATTACATATGATGGATCACTTGATTTTTCCTATGATCTGATTACGATGCTCAAGCGTAATCGTACGGAGGTCATTTTGATTTCTTCAATGCAAAGTCATGGGGTGTCGCATATGGGGACGTATAATCTTTATCTGACATCGAAGGAAGATGAGAAAATGCTTAGTCCGTTTTCTTCGAAACTTTCGTTAATGTATGTGCTGGATATGATCTATGGGCAGTATTTTAAGTTGAACTACGATCAGAATTATCAGTTTGTTTTGAAGAAGCGTCAGAAATACCAGAATTTCTTTGCGAAGAAAACGTAAATGGAAAGATGGCTTAGGCTGTCTTTTTTTACTATTTGAATAAACGACTTTACATTAACAGGTACCTGTTGTATAATATGTTCGACAGGTACCTGTTAATAAATAATGAAAGGAGGAATTTGATGAATCAAGATAAACAAGAAGGAATGATTGAATCTTTGGATCGTGTGATGCGGTTATTACGTCGTAGAGCACATAATCGACTACATACTGGTCGAGGTGTCTATCGCTTATTGCGCATTGTGCAAAATCATCCGGCAATCTCAACTAGAGAACTTGCGGAAATGTTGGATGTTCGACCATCTTCACTCAATGAACGTTTGGTCGCATTGGAATCAGAAGAGATGATTATTCGAAATCGGGATGCGGATGATCAGCGAGTCTTCACGGTTTCCATTTTGCCTAAGGGCATTGAACATCTCGAAGAGGTGGCATCTGCACGAAGTGAGTTTCATGAAGTGCTTAAATCCATTTTGAGCGAAGAAGAAACAGAGCAGTTTCAATATTTAGCTGCGAAGTTTGCGGATGGGTTGGAAACTGTACTTCCACCGGATGAACCATCGGGTGAAAACGGTTATCGTCGTGGCTCGCGTAGACGTCATCATCGCTAGTACAAAAAAGAACATGCGGAATGTTCTTTTTTATTGGATCTTCAGTTTTAAAATCTGTTCGCCATCTTCTTCTCTTCCCGTATCTTCAAATCCATACGAAAGATACATCTTATATGGCATATCATCATAGCGGGTAGAGGATACATAGAGATAGCGGATATTCTCTTTTTTGCACTTCTGTACCACCTGGTCCAAGAGTTGTTTTCCATACCCCTGATTCTGAAATTCAGTAGCAATCATCAGTCGCCACAGAAAGTAGACCGGATGATCTTCTTTGTCTGCGATGAAATTGTCAAGGCCTAGCATGACAAATCCAATGACCTGATTGTCAAGGGTGATGGCTCTTGGCCAGGCAATCGAGTAGTTGAGGTAGGCTTCTGCCAATGATACCACATTGGGAGCCAC